>Ga0082335_1000798_pt1 | contig 74319 bp, 67 predicted proteins | sample Subgrocontami58m_FD_72375 | JGI IMG/M metagenome (GOLD analysis project Ga0082335, IMG submission 72375) | Subsurface groundwater microbial communities from S. Glens Falls, New York, USA - GMW37 contaminated, 5.8 m (SPADES assembly) (version 2) ... | reverse complement strand
GACAATCGGATTAAGTTTACTTCGAATAAGTCCATACCGGCCGCGGGTGATTGGAATAAAATTTATTTCAATGGCAGTACAAGCTCCGCCAGTATAGTCAAGTTCGCGACCATTGAGTATGCCACTCGCGGTATAGAAACCAATTCTTCCGCGCCCACAATTGGTTATTCCACCATTCAAAACAATAATTACGGCCTTTATTTATTGCCGCCTACCACCACAGCGGCCATCAACAACAATTCCTTTGTGAATAATACTCAGTACAACGTGTATCTGGCCGGTGGAAGTTCAACTCAAACCATCAACGCTGAAAATAATTATTGGGGAACGATCAATACGACCGACATTGCGACGAAGGTTTGGGACAAGACGGACAGTTCCACTCTGCCAACAGTCGATTTTTATCCGTTCTTAGACGCGACCGTGGCGATTAGTTTTGGCCAGACGGTTTCAGCATCGATTAGCAGCCAGTATGAAACAAATGTATATATTTTTACAGCACAAGCCAATGACAAGATTACTATTCCCTTTGCGCGAATAAGCGGAGATTCCAATACTTTTGATCCACGGTTAAGATTGTATGATGCGAGTGGAACGTTGTTGAAAGATGCTTCAAGTGAAGACGTGGGGACGTTAGAGACGACATTGCCTAGCACGGGAACATATTATTTGTGGGCGAGTGAGAGAGATCTGAATCAGGGAGGCGGAACGATTGAATTTACGTTAGAACAAATCAATAATCCGGTTGATGTGACCCCAATTAATTTTGGTCAGACAGTTAATGCGGCGATTAGTGGGAGAACAGAGATAGAAATCTATAGTTTTGAAACGCAAGCCAATGACAAAATTACGATACCTTTTGCAAGAATAAGTGGAGACTCTAATACCTTTGATCCACGTCTAAGAATATACGATGTCAGTTGGACAAAATTAGCTGATGTCTCGAGCGAGGATGTAGGGACGCTAGAGACAACGTTATCTAGTGCAGGGACATATTATCTCTGGGCGAGTGAACGAGATCTTAATCAAGGCGGAGGGACAATTGAATTTACACTTGAACGGATAAATAATCCCGTTGATGTAACTTCGATTAATTTTGGTCAGACAGTTAATGCGGCGATCGGTGCCAGGACAGAGATAGATGTGTACAGTTTTACAGCTGAGGCTAATGATAAAATCACGATACCTTTTGCGCGAATAAGTGGAGACTCCAATACCTTTGATCCACGATTAAGATTGTATGATACGAGTGGAACGTTGTTGAAAGATGCTTCAAGTGAGGATGCTGGAACGCTGGAGGTAACACTGCCAAGTTCAGGCCAATATTATCTTTTAGTCAGCGAACGAGATCTGAACCAAGGAAATGGGACGATTGAATTTACCCTTGCCGATAATCTTGTTGTTAACGTCTCTGCGGTTCCCAAATTTATAGATCCCATAGCCGGTGAGACGACGAATTTGCAATTTGAACTCCATCGGGATTCGAATGTGACAATCAAAATGTACAAAGCTTATTTTTCAGGGGGCAGTTACAAAAAGGAATATCAATTTACTCTTCTTGAAAATACCGTGTTCCCGAAAGGAGCTCATACTGTTCTCTGGGATGGGAAAAATCCTAATACGGGGGAAGTCATGTCTTCTTCAGCCTATGTCTTTTCGATTGAGGCCACCAGTCTCGATGGTACGCGATATACTCTGTACGATCCCGCGTATACTTCCGGGAGTGTGACTATTCAAAACGGCCAGTTAACACCATCCAATTTTGATCCCTTTAAAGGAGAAACGGCCGTGAGTTCTTATGACCTCGTGGCCCCTGCCTGGGTGACTTTGAAAGTGGGTGTTTCCGGGGCAGGGAGCGCGAGTAGGACTCTCATCGACACCCAACTGCGGGATACAACCGATAATACCGAACCCTGGGATGGACGGGATAATAATGGGAATTTGATGAGCAAGAATACGTATTATGTTTTCGGATGGACCACGATTATCCCGGATAACGCGGTTGTGATTCGAAGCAATCTTTCCATTGACTCGTTAACGGCCAACCCTTACGTGATTTATTCTGTTTACAATAATGCCACAGAGATTGAATATACTCTTTCAAAAGACGCGGAAGTCAGTCTGACCATTAAAGATTCAACAGGGGCAACGACGCGCGCTTTACTGGACAATGTCGCTCAAGAGTCAGGGGTACATTCAGTCATTTGGGATGGAAAAGATAATTATGGAAGGACGATTGCCAAGTCGGGGGAATATAAAATTCAAGTCACGGCTATTGATAGTTACGGAGTCGCTGTGACAAGATATGGGAATGTGAGCGTGTTTAAATGAGGAAGGCAATTCTTCTATTATTGATTTTACTATCTCTCAGCCAGGCAGCCTTCGCCGGTGAGATGATCGCTTACTCCCGTTTGACCGACGGTTATTGGCAGATTTGGGTGGTGGAGGCAAATGGAGAAAATAAAAAACAAATCACTTTTTCTCAAGAAGATAAGCGGGATCCCGGATGGACTGAAGATGGAAAGAAAATCGCCTTTCGTACCAATAACAGCGAACTCTTTACAATCGATTTGGATGGAAGTCATCAAGAACGGATTCTTGAAAAATACGGAGTGATTGCCAGTCCCACCTTTTCCAAGAAGACTAATGAAATTGTTTTCGTTCGGTTTGATCCGCGTTTGACGGATGTCAGTGATATTTGGAAGTCAGACGGAGAAGGCAAAAATGTGGTTTTATTAACGAAAGATAACAAGCCAAAATTTCAGCCGTGTTTTTCGCCTGATGGAGAAAAAATTGTTTTTGTCAAGGCTGATGACGACAGAAAAAATTATCATCTTTGGCTGATGTCTGCCTCAGGAGGAGATAGTGACGGTCAAAATGCCGCGCAGATTACGCAAGGAAAAGGGTTTGACACCCTGCCGGATTTTTCGCCTGACGGGGAAACGATCGCCTTTACTTCAAACCGCGGCGGTGATTTTGATATTTATACGGTTGATTTGGGAACTAAAAAAGTGACTCAATTGACAAAAAATTTAGGTCTCGATACAAGTTCAAGCTTTTCGCCGGATGGAGAGAAAATCGTATTTGTCTCGAATCGAAGCGGTAACCAGCAGATTTGGCTTATAAATAAAGATGGTTCAGGTCTTAATCAGTTAACGTTTGAAAAGGAAGAATCCGTTGATCCCGCGTGGGGGGAAATAAAATGAGAAAGAATCAACTCATGAAAATACTTAAATTAGGGATACTAAGTTTTACCTTTATTTTCTGTTTCATCGCCTTCTCTTATGCTCAAAATGTTCAAGAAGTTCAAAAGAAAAAATTGGCTGTCGTAAAGCCTTTTTCACTTCAGCTCAATTTACTCAAAGAGCCGGAGGATAAGCGCGGGACGGATGTTAAGAATATTTACAATATTCAGATTGGTTTTGCCGATAAAAACCGTGGTACCGATCAAAAATATGATGTCGCGTATTTTGTGGATGGACGGTTGGTTGAAGAATTAAAGAATCAATCCTTGCCGTTTAGTTTGAAACGAAATTTTAAAGGATTTATTTCCGGCCCGCATGAGGTAAAAATTGAGATTTTAGACGGAGCTGAGAATGTCTTATCCAGTGCAAAGATAACACTTGAGGTTGTTCATTGAAAAATTATGGCATATCGGTAACACTTTTTTTTCTCTTAACAACAATGGGTTGTCAGACGCCGCGTGGTCAGAATATCGCCGCGCGTGAAATTTTGGCGGTCAATTTGTCGTTTAATCTGGAGACCGGAGAGATCAAATATACTTTACCCGAAGATGCTTTAGTGCGTCTGCGGATTGGTCTTAAAGACGGCGGGCCGCTTTTGCGAAATCTGGTAGATTGGGAGAAAAGAGAAAAAGGCGAGCACGAGGAAATTTGGGATAAAAAGGATGAAGACGGCAGAGTTGACTTTGGGAATCGTACAGATTTTATGGTAGTGTTAGCTTGTTTGCCTTTAAACGCGAAAGAACGAAATTTAAATTCAGGAACCATTAAAGGTTTTCGGAAATCTCCGCGGTTAAATATCGCGTTTGCTCAAGGGACAGAAAAAAATGACAAAGGAATTCCTATTCTACAGGGTGTTGTGCCTGTGCGGATTAGTTTAGATGAAAAGGATCAATGGATTATTGAGACTAAATATGAGGTAGGGATATATATTGATAACATTTTTTTAATGGAAGATGAAGAAGGCAGTAACCCATTTACGTATCAGTTAAATACTAAAGGTTTTAATGAAGGTGAGCATATTATTACGGTCAATCTCATCGGTTATAACGGGGAAATAGGGACCGAGACTATTTTGGTCCAGGTCAAAAAATAAAGGAAAATAGGAATGTTTATGATGACTTTAAAAAAATTTCGCGTCGGTTCGATTATTGTTTTAATTTCCTTTTTGTTTTCTCTGATTACACCCACTCAGGTGTTCGCCTATGATGAGAGTTACTGGTACACGGGCGGCCAGCAGATTGGGGCATCGACGAGTATCAGCGCGGATAAACCCCAGTCAAATGAACCAAAACAAGAATCGAAAAATAACGCTCCCTGCGGCGGAGATCCTGTTTATCTTCACAGCGGGGAATTTTTTTACGAATGTGAAGATTTAGTAATGCCCGGCAGGGGTATGGATGTGGGAATCAAACATCTCTATCGCAGTGGGAAGAATTACAATGGGGCGTTTGGGTTTGGTTGGACGATGAATTATTACGAGCGAGTACAGATGCTTGAAACCGATAATCTGATGATATTAAGCGGTGATGGCCGTAAAGACGAATATGTGTACGACAATACGACGAGTAGTTATACGTCTCCGAAGGGATTTTTTGAAACATTAATTCAAGAGGCCGACGGCGGCTGGACATTGACCAAGGCTCATGGGGAAAAACATCATTTTGATTTCGAGGGGAAATTATCTTCCATTGAAGACCGTAATGGCAATCAAATTTCTTTTAGCTATGATCCGGCGGGTTACCTGCCTACGATTGGCGTTTCCGCTTACACGCAGACCGCTGGCGAACGGGTGGTGGTCGGTTACGACTATCGGCTAACGCAGATTATTGATACGGTTGGAAGAGTGATTAATTTTAGTTACAATACGGATGGGCGCTTAGAGACAATTACTGATTACGCCGGACGGGTAATCACTTTTAATTATGACAGTGCCACGGATGACCTTCTTTCGATTACTAAACCAGCAACGGATGAATATCCATCGGGTGTGACGAAAAGTTTTACTTACGAAAATCATAAAGTTCTAACGGTCAAGGATTTTAAGGATCAAACTTTTGTCACCAATCATTACGATTCGCAAGGAAGGGTTGACACTCAAACTCTAGGCAGCGGAAGTTTTATATTTAATTACAATACAGCGGGCCAGACAACGGTCACAGACCGCAAAGGCTATGTCGTCACTTATGCCATTGATGCTAATGGCAATACCACGAAAAAGGAAGAATTCGCCCAAAGGTTAAGAACCGATGATCCGGGTTCATATATCACGACCTACGCTTACAACGCTGATATGCTTGAGACTTCGGTGACTTATCCTAAAGGTAACGGTGTTAAGTTTGTTTACGATGAAGAGAATTCTGATCCGCGAGCCCACGGGAATGTTTTAAATATTCGGCGTAAAGCCAATATGACTTTAGCCGATAGTGACACCAACGATTTAGTAACGAATATCACGTACGAATTGCAGTTTAACTTTCCTAAAACAGTCACGGATCCACAAAGCAATGTGACGACATACACCTACGATTATGAATTAGCCCCGACGGATCCCCAATATGGCCAAAAGGGAAATCTGGTTAGGATTGACATGCCTTCAGTTACCAGCGGGACGCCGGAGGTTAATCTCACTTACAACAGTTTCGGCCAACCGATACAGGTTGAAGATCCCAATGGAAACATTACACAGTACGATTATTTTACGGACACAGGATATTTAATGAAAATAAAGAGTAATCCCCAAGGCATTAACGCCGTTACGCAATTCACCTACGATCCCTTTGGCAATCCGGATTTAGTGACCGATGCCAACAATCATACAATCGATTACGATTTTAATGAGCTTAACTGGCTGACGAAAGTCACGAATGCTTTAGGATATGTCACCCAATATTCCTACGATCAAAACGGCAATGTCAGTAAAGTAGAGCGGCAAAAGGATGAGCAAGCTACAGAGTGGCAAACGGTTGAATATACCTACGACATCTTAAACCAGTTAAAAACAATCAAAGATCCTTTAACTCGAATCACAACCTACAGCTATGACAATAACGAGAACCTTTCCTCACTATTAGATGCCGAGAATAACACTACCACGTATCAATACGATGAGCGGGATAAGCTGTTTACGGTGACCGACGCGAATGTCCCTGCTGGGGTCACTCAGTATGACTACGATTCCAACGGGAATTTGAAAAAGATCAAAGACGCTAACGGCAATGCGACCGCTTACACGTTTGATAGTTTTGACCGCGCCTTTACGAGAACCTACGCGGACAACAAATTCAGTCAATTTGATTACGACAAGAATTCGAACATGATCCTCCACACAACGCCATCGACGAAGAAGATTGAATACGATTACGACGCGCTGAATCGTCTGACCGCCAAGCGTTTTCCATCCACACCCGAGCTAGATTCCTTTTACGGCTACGATGTAGGTTCGCGGCTGATTGCGGGTATTAATGAGACAAGTTATTTCAGTTTCGGTCACGATGCGTTAAATAGGGTAACAACAACGCATCAAGCCTTTGGCTCTTTGATGGGAGGGAATCTCGTTGCCAACATAGGACCAGGCGGATATGGCATGAAAGACTTATCCCGGGAGATTATCTCTGATAAATTTGAGGATCAAATTAAGCGACTGGCGGACGGTTTTTATACGACGCGTTCTGGTTATGATTCTTTAGGCAACCGCACGAAAGCAGTTTACCCTTCGGGTAAGGTTGCGGAATACATTTATGATGGCAACAATCGGCTTACAAACGTCCATATTAATAATCAAGAATTAGTCCGATATACGTACGATCCTTTAGACCGCCGATTGCAGAAAGATACTATGACCGCAGCCGCACAACAGACCACTTACCAATTTGATTTAGCCGATCAACTAAAGAATTTGACCAATAAGCTTTCTTCAGGGACAATCCTCTCGCAATATGATTATCCCAGTTACGATTCCGTGGGGAATCGCTTAACCCAGCAGCTTAAGCGCGGGACTCAAAGTGCCCAGACAACGAATTACGGTTACAACAACATTTACGAATTAACAACGGTGAGTGGTGGACAGACGCACAGTTTTAGTTACGACAATGTGGGCAATCGCAAGACGGTGGATGGGACGATTTATCAAGCCAATACTTTGAATCAATACAGCAGTGTGGGCGGCGAGAATTATTATTCCGATGGGAATGGGAATATAACGGAAGCTGGGAATTCCGAGTATGGGTATGACGAAGAGAATCGACTTGTGTGGCAGGAGGGTCATGCCTATTCGCAGTACGGGTATGACGCGTTTAATCGTCGGGTGAGTAAGACCATCGATGACGTAACGACGTATTTCATTTTAAGCGGAGATCAAGAAATCGCCGAGTACGATTCCGGCGGGAATCTCGAAGCCGAGTATGTGTACGGCAGCGGGATTGATGAAGTCTTAACCATGGATCGCGATGGTGAAACATATTATTACCACTACGATGGGTTAGGGAGCGTGAGTGATATTACGAATTCCAGCGGGAGTGTGGTTGAGAGCTACACCTACGACGTTTACGGTCAGCCGTCGGTAACCACATCCGCGATCGGAAACCCTTATTTATTTACCGGAAGACGTTTCGATTGGGAAAGCGGCATTTACTACTACCGCAACCGCATGTATTCCCCGCCGCTGGGAAGATTTTTGCAGCGTGATCCGATTGGGTATTACGACAGCATGAACCTCTATTCGTACGCCTTCAACTCGCCGGTGAATTGGGTCGATCCGTGGGGGTTAGAGGTCATGCTACTTGCTCGACCATGGTGGGCAATTTTTAGAACCGCTAAACCAACAGAATATTCTAAACCTTCAGGGTGGACATCAGAATGGCAATGGCGATATCCTGAACCATCAAATATAAAGGATTCTCCTCGTTGGTTTGATCCCAAAGGAGGAGAATGGAGATGGCACGAATCTGATAAATATCATCCCGAAGGACATTGGGATTATAATCCATGGGATAAATGGAATAGCGAATGGCAAAACATTGATGTTCCAGGCTTGGTTCCTCTAATTCAAACAGAAAAGAATACTGGATGTGAAGAAAATTCTCAATCTTCCGAATTGCAGGAGTGTTTCGCCTCGGGATATTGTATTTAGGTTTAGTTATTGGGAAAAATATGGGTGGTCAGATAGTAGATAAAAAGAATATTCTTTTAGATTATTATCAGGGATCGTATGGCCCTACGATAAGAATTGATATCCTGTCGCTAGAAAATTTACGTAAAATGAAGAATTTATTTGTTCATCTGGCTAAATCTGTTAATTATGAAATAAATTTACTCGAATTCGGAAATATACAAGCGAAGGGGATAAATAAATTTATATTACAATCTACTACTAATGGGAAGAAATATGATTGGCTCAGGAGAAAGAATTTAACATTTATTAAAAAAAATAATAATGAGATTGTTTTTCACTGGGGGCTCTCGCCCTACAATTGGGAGAGAGTTGTTTGTCTGGTGCAAAGATTGCTTGATGAAAAAACTCCCGGGCATCAATATTTGACTCAAGAAGGCGTTGATGATGCGTTAGTAGAGGTTGCTTTTTTAGAAAGCAACAAATTCAAGTCGGGCTAAAGGCTTGCCAAAAGTAGCAACCAACGATTCTTAACATGGGAGATATAAATGTTTAAAAAGGTAAAAATATTTTATTTTTTTTGTTTTTTGGGGATAGGGCTATATTTCTTTACTCAATCAATTGTTGCAGAAACGGTTGAAACGTCAAACCTCGCACTGGATTATCAGCAAAAAAACGATCTTCAAAATCAAGTCAAGGAATTATTCGATAGAGAAAAATATGAAGAATTGGAAAGTCTTGTTTCAAGAATTCGGGAAAATAAGGAACGTTTTATTGGGGGAGACTGGAAGCTGGAATATTTCTACCTGGGCTTACGCACGGCTTATAAGCAATTAGATACGCAGAATATGCTTGCTAAAGAGCAAAATTTTGCACGATGGCGTAGTAATTATCCCAATTCCGTGACTACCTGTATTGCTTGGGCTGATTATTTAAAGGAAATAGCATGGCGATATCGAGGAAATGGTTATGCTGATTCGGTTTCCCTTGAAGGCTGGAAAAAATTCCAAGAATATTTAGAAAGGATTCCTTTATTATTTGACGAGGCACAAAAGTTATCGGAAAAAGATGCTCATCTTTATGCGGTAATGATAACTGTTGGGAATGCCATAGGTTTTAATAAAGAATTGCTTTTTGAATATTTGGGAAAAGGGTTGATCCTCAATCCAGATTACTTTCCATTATATGTACGAATGACGACAATCTTGTTGCCGAGATGGCAAGGCGTTTCTGGAGAAGTTGAAAAATTTGCTGATAGTGTCTTAAACGATACCCAAAGCGCTCATGGATACGCCTTTTATGCCTTGATAGCAGATAAAGTCCGTTCCTATGTCGGGTGGAATGATTTTCTAAAATTTAATTTCCCTTGGGATAAAATTAAGAAAGGATTTGATGAGTTGCTCATTCAATATCCAGCTAATTTTTACTATCTCAATGCTTATGCACAATTTGCTTGTATTTATAAAAATAAATCTGTAGCGAAAGTATTGTTTGATAAAATTGGTAATTTGTGGGATGGAAGTTCTGAAGAAATTTGGCGGGAGAAAAAAATTTTAGATTCTAATCGCGCATGGTCATTAAAATAAATTGACCCTTGTCTTAAAAGAGGGGAGAATGGGTTTAAAGTATTAAAGTATGATGACTTACGAGTATGATCAACTAAACCGTTTAACCGCTAAGCGTTTTCCATCCACACCCGAGCTAGATTCCTTTTACGGCTATGATGCGGGTTCACGGCTGATTGCGGGTATTAATGAGACAAGTTATTTTAGTTTTGGATACGACGCGTTAAATAGGGTGATGACGACCCATCAGGCCTTTGGATCTTTTATGGGAGGAAATCTTGTTGCCAACATAGGGCCAGGCAGATCCTCTTTTTATGGCATGAAAGACTTATCCCAGGAGATTATTTCCGAAGACTTTAAAGATCAGATCGAGCGATTGGCGGATGGTTTTTACACGACGCGTTCTGGGTATGACTCTTTAGGGAATCGCACGAAGGTGATTTATCCCCCGCCGTTGGCGGGGCAGGCCAGCGGAAAGGTTGTGGAATAGGGAGAAGCAGGGGACGTTGTTTAAAGTATTAAAGTATGACGACAAGAATTCGAATCTGGATTTAGTGACGACACCGAACACGACAACAGATCGACTATGATTACGATGCCTTGAATCGGATGAAGAGTGAGAGAGAGGGACGTTGTTTAAAGTGTTAAAGTCAGCTTTGAAGTTCGTCTTGACAATCACACATATTTAGTGTACACTTTTATTGTGTGAAGGAGGTGGCTATTCATGATGAGAAATATTACTTTTAGCGCGGATGATGTCTTGATTAAAAAGGCCAGGTTGCAGGCTGAGCATGAACATTATTCTCTGAATGTTGTTTTCAGGGAATGGTTGAAACAATATGTTCGGCAAAAAGATTATTCTTCCAATTACCCAAATTTGATGAGTCAGCTTAAATACGCGCGGGCGGGGCGGAAATTCAGCCGGGATGACTTAAATGAACGATAAATATTTTATTGATACGAATATTTTGATTTACAGTTTTGATTCGCGCGATCGGCAAAAGCAGCAGAGGGCTCAGCAGATTATTGGTCAGGCCCTGAAAACAAATCAGGGGATCATCAGCTATCAAATTGTCCAGGAATTCCTCAATGTCGCGACCAAAAGATTTAGTATTCCCCTATCCGCTCAGGATTGCCTAGTTTATCTTACCCAAGTTCTCCAGCCGCTGTGTGCAATCTATCCAACTTTCGAGATTTATAAAGAAGCTCTCCTCATCCAAGCGGAGGCAAAATTTTCTTTTTACGACGCTTTGATCGTGGCCTGCGCTGTGCAGGGAGGATGCAAAATTCTCTATTCGGAGGATCTTCAGGATGGTCAGAGCATTTCAGGGTTAGAGATTAAGAATCCTTTTGTATCGGATAAATAGTATTCATTTTGGAGAACAAATGATGAGCAAATTAAAAATTTTTAGCTTTCTTGGTTTCACATTTTTTTTAAGCACTTTTTCTTTCGCCAGCCAACCGACTTTGCCGAAGGCGTCTTACGTCTCGCCTCAAATCGTCCGAGAGTGGCAGGCTGAAGAGAAAGGTCAAGTAACAATCGTCGATGTGCGTGAGCCCCAGGAATATGAAGCCGGCCACATTGAAGGGGCTGTTAATATTCCTTACCGTGAGATTGAACAAAGAGCTAAGGAAATTAATTCTATCGATTCGTATATTTTTTACTGTATCCATTCTTCTTGGCGGGCGCCGTATGTGGCGAATCTATTGGCCGATCAAGGACATACCAATGTTTACGTTTTAGAAGGAGGCATTGCCGCTTGGAACGCCGGCGGGCAGGTTATTTATTCCTCAAATGGTACCGAAGAGCCGCAAGTCGCGCTTTATCCTCAAGGGTTGGAAAAAAAATTAACTCATCCAGCAGATCATTCCTATCCAGACAAAATCAATTTAACAAAAGAAGAACTTAAAAACTACGACGGCCAAGACGGCAAACCAGCTTACGTGGCCGTGGATGATATTATTTACGATGTCACCAACAGCCGTCTTTGGCGCGGCGGTATGCATGATCCCAGCGAAGGCAAAGCTACTGCTGGACGGGATTTAACGGAAGTCCTTAAAGAATCCCCGCATGGCAAGGAGAACCTTGAACGGTTCCCTGTGGTTGGAACGCTGGTTACTAAGTAACTTCTCCATTGTGAGCAAGATGCCCCCACGGTCACTTCCTAAAACACTGGACAAATTGTCTGTCTTAAGATAGATTATTAGCCAATAGGGATTTTCATGGTGATAGTTAGAAGAAGGAGGAAAGGTAAATATGTTTTCATTACAAATGAGAATGATGTTATTGGTGGCGGTGTTATTTGGTATTGTGTACGCGGTTGTGGTAATGATCGGAACCACGATGGGGGTGACTAACTTTTATTTTTATTTAGGGATTTCTTTGGCCATGATGTTCATTCAATATATGATCGGCCCTAAAATTGTGGAATGGACCATGCGTATTAAGTATGTCAATCGTAGTCAGTATCCTAAACTTTACGCGATGGTCGAAGACTTGGCCAGACGCGCGAATCTTCCTATGCCTAAGATTTGCGTCTCTAGCCTGCCTATCCCCAATGCCTTTGCCTTTGGCCGGGGTGTGCGCGATGGCAGAGTCTGCGTTACCGAAGGAATAATGAATTTACTGAATGAAGAAGAGCTTCGCGCGGTTTTAGGACATGAATTGACGCACATTAAAAATCGAGACGTTTTAACGATTACCCTTCTTTCGGTCATTCCGATGATTATGTATCGCATTGCCTGGAATTTTATGTTCTTTGGCGGCGGCCGAAGGGATCGCAATAATAACGCGGCGCTTGTTGGCATGGCGGCGTTTTTATTTTATTTTGTGACCAATTTACTCGTGCTTTATGCCTCGCGCATCAGAGAATATTTTGCCGACCGCGGTTCTATCGAAATGGGGAATTCTCCCGCCGCTCTAGCCTCAGCGCTGTATAAACTCGTGTATGGCTCCGCGCGAATGAATAGAGAGGTCTTAAGAGAAGCGGAAGGATTAAAGGCTTTTTTTATCAACGACCCATCACGCGCTTACAATGAAATCCGCGAATTAAGCCAGCTTGATTTGGATAAAAGCGGCACTATTGATAGCAGTGAACTTCTCTCTCTAAGAAACAAAACGATCCATTTAAATTTTGGAGATAGGCTTTTAGAGGTTTTAAGCACGCACCCGAATATGCTTAGGCGGATTAAAGAGCTGTCAGCAGCCCGCGCGATGTAAAAAATATTTTAAAATTTTATTTGACAAATTAATTAAAATAGGGCATACTTTATTTTGTGTGAGAAAAGAGATCTTACGGCCGCAGGGAGAGGAGTTCTTATCTTGCGGCTTTTTTTGTGATTTTCTTGCACTGTACTCAAATGTTATAGAAAGGAGATTCAAGAAATGCCAAAAGGAAAAGTAAAGTGGTTTAATAACCAAAAAGGGTATGGCTTTATTGCCCAAGACTCAGGTCAAGATGTATTCGTCCACCACAGCGCCATTCAAGGCGAGGGATATAAATCTTTAGATGAGGGACAAGCCGTTGAGTTTGAAATTACTCAAGGGCCTAAAGGCGCGCAAGCCCAAAACGTCGTTAAATTATAATTTAAAAACTAAATTTAAGATTATAACGTAGAACCCTACGATAAGAAAAGGTCCGGTTGGTTTCCTTCCGGACCTTTTTTGGTTAAATTTATGAACATGGAATCGACAAATTACAATTTTTATGGTTTAGGAATCGCTCCTAAGATTATTGAGATTCTTGACCATCTTAAATTTAAGAATGCCACGCCTATTCAGCATCAGGCCATTCCTTTAATTTTAGAAGGCAAAGATGTCATGGGTGTCGCTCAGACGGGAACGGGAAAGACTTTGGCCTTTGCTATTCCTGCTATTCAAAGACTAGCGCAGAGTAAGGGGAGGGCTCTTGTTCTTACCCCTACGCGCGAATTAGCTGTTCAGGTGGAAGAAAGTTTTGCCAGAATAGGTCGTCCTTTCGGTATTAAAACAGCTGTCCTCATTGGGGGCGAACCTATTCGAAATCAGCTAAGAGCTTTAAGCGCTCATCCTCGTGTCTTGATCGCGACTCCTGGGCGTTTAATAGACCATATGGAGCACAAAAAGGTTCATCTTAACGACATCGGAATTTTAATCCTCGATGAAGCCGATCGAATGTTTGATATGGGATTTGCCCCTCAAATCGAGGTTATTTTAGGAAAACTTCCTAAGGAGCGCCAAACGCTTCTTTTTTCAGCGACCATGCCTGCCCCCATTTTTTCCATTGTTAAACGCCATATGCGTATGCCTGTCTCAGTTGAAATTGCTCCCTCCGGGACCAAAGCGGAACATATCACCCATGAACTCTTTATTGTGCAAAGAGAGATGAAGAAAACGCTTTTGGAGAAATTGCTTAAACAATACCGTGGATCCGTGCTTTTATTCTGCCGGACAAAAATTTTCGCGCATAGAATTGCAGGGATCCTTCGTCATGATGGACATAGCGCGGCCGAAATCCATTCGGACCGATCATTGTCGCAGCGTCGTGAAGCTTTGGAAGGCTTCAAACGAGGTAAACACCGCATCCTTGTCTCCACCGATATTGCTTCGCGCGGCATTGACGTTAAGGGTATTGAGTTAGTGATCAATTACGATCTTCCTGATGACCCTGAAAATTATGTTCACCGTATCGGCCGCACGGGAAGGGCGGGGTGTCCGGGGCACGCCATTTCTTTTGCCACTTCTGACCAAAAACAAGACGTTGTTAATATCGAACGGATTATTAAAGTGGCTTTGCCTATTTCTAAGCATCCGGAGATTCCTTCCGAGCCATTTCAAGAAATATTTAAACAAACTCGTCAATTTAAAAAGAGTCGATGGCCGTCTAGAAGTTTTTCGCGGCAGCGAAAATATAGAAGATAAAAGCCTTCAAAGCAATATCTCGTCCGTTTCCAATAGGTTCCGCACGTACATTCTCACATCGGGATTTCCCAGCATGGCAAAAATAAAATTTTGATTCCCTGATACTTTCTTGATATATAATGTTTGATTATGGTGGTGGATCAGAAACCAATCTTTCAATCTCCGGAAGTCCGCGTTGTTGAAGCCTCCGCGGGTTCCGGGAAAACTTACGCGTTGGCTAAGCGTTATATTCAGCTTCTCCTCAATCCCTCCATTCCTTTTGAACACATCCCCTTGCGCAATATTTTAGCGATCACCTTTACCAATAAAGCCTCTTTCGAGATGAAGGCGCGTATTCTCGAATTTTTAAAGAAAATCGCTCTTAAAAAACTTACTTCTTCCGAGAAAAAGGAGCTTATCGAAAGCGGCGGGATTGATGTAGATAAAGCGTCCTTGAAGGCTTTCGCGATCATGGAAGATCTCATTCATCATTACAATTTTTTCCAAGTGCAGACCATCGATAAATTTATCAACAGTCTTTTGTCCGGATGCGCTTTTAAGGTCGGGCTGACAGCCAATTTTCGCATTAAGACAAATTCACGAGAATATCTTAGCGCCAGTTTGGATCAATTAATTGATCAGGCGGCGCGTGATAAAAATATTTTTAAGATTTTTCAGGAATTTTTGCAGCATTATTTGTATTTAGAGAATCGTTCGGGGTGGTTCCCCAAAGAAGACATGTTGGCGATCATTACCGATCTGTTCAAACAGCACAATTGTTACGGATGTCTTTTTAGTTTAAGTTCATTCCATTCAAAAGACATTATTCGGAATAAAAAAATTATCTTAGAAGATTTAAGAGAATTAAGGAATAATTTGCCGGAAGCAACCGATAAGCGGTTTGTCACAAGTCTTGAAAGATTTTTAAAGAACCATCCGCGTAGCTTTGATGTTGATAGTCTCTCGGAATATTTTAACCGCGAGGAATTTCCTTTGCGCAAAGATGGCGCATTGTCCAAATCGGTTGAAAAACAGTGGCAGAAAATTCGTCGAGACTTAAAAAATTTAGTTTTGGAAGAAGCGTATTCTTTGTTTAATCCGTATATTTCTATTTTTCATTTAGTTCGTGAGGAGTTTTTAAAAATTTCCGCTAAAGACGATGTTCTCTTTCTCGAAGAGTTGAATAAAAAGGCGGGACTTTTATTTGATGAAGATTATGTGACCGTTGAGGAGTTATATTATCGGCTGGCAAGCCGTTTCCGGCATTATCTCGTGGATGAATTTCAGGATACAAGCCGCCTGCAATGGCACAATTTAGAGAAAATGATTGAGGAGGCCCTGTCGACCGGCGGTTCCTTTTTTTATGTGGGAGACCGTAAGCAGGCTATTTACAGTTTTCGCGGCGGCGATGCGGAGCTTTTTAGTGATATTAAGGAAAGATTCGCCGCCTTCAATGTCAACCAAGATTTTTTAACTAAAAATTGGCGCAGTCACAAAGCAATCGTGGAATTTAATAATGCTGTTTTTTCTTGGGAGAATTTGAAGCGTTTTATTCAACAGAAAGAAACTTACGAGGAAAAAAAAGATAAACGCAAAAGCGTTCAATTCGCGGAGACGGATCTCGAGGAAATCAAAGAAGCCTTTCAGACGGCTGAGCAGACTTGGCGCTCTGAAAATACCAAGGGTTATGTCAAAATAGAATATTTGGAGGCTGATAAAAGGGAAGACTCCAACATCATGCTGCGTGAGCGAATCATTTCTTTAATTAAAGATTTAAAGTCGCGATTTTCTCTTAAAGATATGGCCATTCTGGCCAGAAGCAACCTGGAAGTCGAGGAATTAACTGCCTGGCTTTTGGAGGAAGGGATTCTCGTTGAATCCGAGCGGACATCCAATGTCAAAGAAAATTCCTTTATTGAAGAGCTCATTTTCTTTTTAAAATTCTTAAGTTCCCCCATTGACAATCTTTCCTTTAGCCATTTTATCTCAGGAAAGATTTTCGCGAAGGTAAGCGGCATAGCCCAAGAAGAAATGCAGGCCTTTCTTTTTAACCAGCGTGAGCGTCTTCGCGAGACGCAAGATTTTTATATTTACACGGAATTTAGAAAAAGTTATTCGGATACTTGGGATCATTTAATCGATGAATTTTTTCGTAATGTTGGATTGGTTCCATTGTATGAATTAATGGTTAGTATCTATCACAGATTGAAGGTCCTTGAGAATTTCCGCGAATACCAAGGATTTTGGATGCATTTGTTAGAAATTGTAAAAAAGAGCGAAGAAGAACACGCTGACTTGGATTCTTTTTTAGAATATTTTGAAAATCTTAAAGGAGAGGATTTGTACGTTCCTGTCAGAGACAGTGACGCGATTAGAATTTTGACTATCCATAAATCGAAAGGCCTGGAATTCCCCGTGGTTATTTGCCCTTTTTTAGGAATGGAAATTCAGGTGGGTTCAGAGGGCCCTGATCAATCGCAATCTTATATTTTGAAGCGAGAGGACGAGGAGATGAGTCTGGTTCGTTTAAAAACGAAATATCTTCAGTTTTCTCAAGAACTTTATGAACTTTACGCGCTGGAATATAAAAAGACATTTTTGGCGGAATTAAATAATATTTACGTGGCTTTAACGCGTCCGCGGTGCGAGCTTTACGCGTTTATTCCTAAGAAGATTCGGGGGAGTTTAAATCTGGCCAGATTTCTTATTCCAGAAGGCCAGCTTGAGTGGGGAGAGAAAGTTTGTTATTCAGGCCTTAACGCAATGGCTCGCGAAAATAATCAACAAAATATTTTAGCTGTTCCGCCGGCTGATTATTGCGACTGGATTAATTATTTAAGGGAAGAGTTCTTAGCTTTCGATTCTTTAAGAAATCGTGATCAGAAATCGCGCGGGGAAATCCTACATTTTATTCTTTCCTTTGTGAAGAATTTAAATGAAAGCACTTTAGAAAAATATTTACAAAAAGTCCAAGAGGAAATTCGATTGCGTTTCCCCGTCCTCCCAGAGTTAAGTCTTTATTTGGATCAAGCGCGACAATTAGTCGGAACCAAAGAGTTAAAACAATTTTTTTATGTCGATGATGGGGACATTTTAACGGAACAGGAAGTCATCAATCCACAGGGGCATGCTAAACGTATTGACCGATTAATTGTTAAGAAAGAGGAGGTCTGGATTATCGATTACAAACAATCACGCGATTTTAAAAATCAGGAAGCGCAAATACAGGAATATATGGAATTAATGAGAGATGTATATCCCGATTCTAAAATGAGAGGATTCTTAATATTTACAGAGGATGGGAGCATTGAAGAGATTGCAACGGAGGTAAGTCACCATGTCTAATTTTATTACCTATCCTTTGAATGAGCCTTTTTTGGAGAGGCTCGCTGAGTATATTGAAGAAAATTTTATTCGTCAAGGCAAAGCGTTAAGTCGTCTGGCCATTGTTTTTGGCGGCAAAAGACCTTCTATTTTTTTAAGGCGTGAACTAGCCAGGAGAATAGGGAAAACATTTTTCCCGCCGCGATTCTTTACAATCGATGAATTCATGAGCTTTGTGGTCAAGAGAAAAGAAGCCTTTACGTACGCGCGAGATTTAGATCATTGTTATTTAATTTTTCATTTAGCCAGCGAGCTCACCCCCAAAATTTTAAAAGGCCGTTCAACATTCGCTGAATTTTTGCCTTGGGCCAAAGAAATTTTGAGCTTTATTGACCAATTGGACTTAGAGAATGTATCAGGCGCGAAATTAAAAGCCATTGAATCAAACGCCAGGATTGGGTATCCCGTTCCCAAAGATATTAATGAGTTATTGGAAAGTATTGTTTTATTAAGAGAGGCGTATCACGCTAGTTGCGGCGGTCGTTGCCCCGCGTATTCCCGTGGTCTGTTATATTTGCGCGCCAGCCAAGTCATTGGAGAGATTAATCTGGATGAATTTGACCAGATATTGTTTGCTAACTTCTTTTATTTTAATCATTGCGAGGAGAATGTCCTTAAAGTCTTACGCGCGAAGAATAAGGCAACCCTCATTTTTCAAGGCGATGAGCGTCAATGGCCTGTTTTAAAAAGGGCTTCTCAAAATTTCGGCTGTTCTATTAAGGAGGCGGATGAACTAACGTCGCATAAGAATTCCTCCCCCTTTCCGCCTCAGGCGGAGATGGGGGAGGTTAGGTGGGGGTGTGGTAAAGAGGTAAAATATCCAATTTTATCACCCTCCCCTAGCCCCTCCCATCAAGGCCCCGCCAAAGCGGGGCAGGGAGGGGAATCCCGAACTCACGTTCATTTAAGAATTTATTCCGGATTTGATACGCACGCCCAAGTGGGCATTGTCCGCGAAATTTTAAAGCAGATTCCTGTTAAAGAGAAGACGGTGATTGTCCTGCCCGAACCCAATCATTTAATTCCGCTCATTTCAGAGATCGCTTCTTTGGAGAACAATTTTAATGTCTCGATGGGATATCCACTGAGGCGAAGCAGTTTGTATGTTCTCTTTGGGCTTATTTTTAAAGCTCAACTTTCACAAAACAAGGATCGTTACTACACCAAGGATTATTTAAATGTTCTAAGGCATCCCTTTGTGAAAAATTTAAAATTAAGCGTTGACCCCGCGGTGACGCGTGTCTTAGCGCATAAAATTGAAGAGATTTTAACGGGAAAAGAGAAAACGCCTCTGTCAGGCTCATTGTTTATCAATTTAGACGCGTTGGCCGCCTCGGATGATCTTTATCTATTAACCAATGAGATGCTCAAACGTTTAGGGTTGGGAATCAAAAGAAATGATTTGCGAGAACTGCTTTCTGCTATCCACGAGATTCTCTTCAAGGATTGGGAACCGTTAAAAAATTTTAAAGAATTTTCGGACACCTTAGGAAAATTTATGGATATTTTTATTGAAAAAAGCGCTTTGAGAAATTATCCTCTAAATTTAAATATCGCGGAGCGTGTATTGGAAATTCAAACGCAGTTGCGCGATGCCTCTTTTAAAGAGGAAACATTCTTGAAAGAAGAGATTTTTAGAATTTTTGATAATAAAATTGCCTCAGAGCTTGTTTCTTTCACGGGAACTCCTTTGAAGGGTTTGCAAATTTTAGGGCTCTTTGAAACCCGTTCTTTAAATTTTGATCATGTGATTGTGATGGATGTTAACGAGGGAATACTGCCGAGACTTAAAATTTATGATCCATTGATTCCCAGGGAGGTTATGGTGAGTCTTAATCTTGATCGGTTGGAGTTAGAGGAAGAGATCCAGCGGTATCAATTTACGCGGCTTATGGCTTCGGCCAAAGACGTGCATCTTATTTATGAAGAGGGGAAAGAGAAAGAACGCAGCCGCTTTATTGAAGAATTGATTTGGGAGAAGGAAAAGAGATGTGGGGATTTGAATAGGACGGATGTGACAGCCGCGAGCTTTCAAGTGAAAGTCGATCTGCGAAAAGAGTCAATTAAAAAAACTCCGGCAATGATTGAGTTCTTAAGGAAATTTTCTTATTCGGCTTCGAGCGTTAACACGTATCTTAGGGATCCCATGGAATTTTATTACAAATATGTTTTAGGATTAGAAGAAAAAGAGGATCTCTTAGATGAACCTGAAGCGCGACATGTCGGCACGTTTATTCACGCATTGTTGGAGGAAAGTTTTAAACCGTTTTTAGGGAAAGCGCCTTCGATTAACGCGGCATTAAGAAATCGAGTGAAGCGGCTCTTTGATGATAGATTTGAAGAAACATTTGGTAAAACTTTAGGCTCAGACGCGTTTTTGTTGCGTTCAGTCTTAGAGGAACGGATTAATCGATTTTTGGATAACGAAGAGAAGAATCTTGAGCGCAAAGTCAAAGAGATTCTTTATTTAGAGCATCGTTTTGAAGATACAATTCCCCTTTCCGTGGGGCCGATTAAATTTAAATATATTGTCGATCGGGTGGATCGCTTAGAAGATGGCACAATCATGATTGTTGATTACAAAACAGGCTTTATCGATCAAATGCCTAAGGCCATCGAGCGCATTCTGTCTCTTGAGCTAACCAGAGAAAATATTTATGCCTCTGTTAAATCCTTCCAGATTCCTTTGTATTTTCATTACCTCAATCGTCAATTCCCCAATGAACCTATCAATGCCGCTTTGTATAACTTTAGGACGCTCGATCTGCATAAATTTATCGATCAAAAAATGACTTATTCCCGCGAGCAGATTAACCAAGCGTTTTTAAGAGTCTTGGATTTTACTCTTCAGGAAATTTGTGACGAAAATGTGGCTTTTGTACAAAATAACCCCTGATTTTATCCATAATTAGTATATATTTATAGGTAGTTAAAGCCGAAGGAGCTTAATTGAAACGAGATATTGAGAATAACATTTGGTGACCCGATGGTAAATGAAGGTCACCTCCCGTAGACAATTTTTCCTGTTTGTTTAATTATGCTTATGAAGTCAAAAGGACCGGCTAGATTATATTCCTGCGGGGTAAACCCATGGGGTTCTATATCTAGAGGGACATCTTGAGGAATTTCATGAACACAGTCAAGGAGCAGCCGAATACGTTCGAAATCATTCATCCTGTCAAAGGCCGGGGAAATGACAGCTAAGTCAATATCACTTACCTTGCGAGGAGTCCCTTCAGCATAGGAACCAAAAAGAATAATTTTTTGAATCTTTATCCTTTTTTTGATATGTTTGATGCATTCGTTGAGTATTTTGTTAAGTCCATTTTTTTTGTAAACCATTGGATGATTTTCTCCGTTGTTTTAATTGTTTTTTGAGCCATAATTTTATTGTAAATTTCAGGGTCAAAACGCTGTGGTTTATAACGGGCAATAATGTAATGCGGATTAATATTCCGCAGCGCTGCCGTGATAAATTGAGGGAATGGAAGGTCAATTTTTTTTTGCAGACTAATCAGATCGTGAATGAAAGGGGGATGATTTTTGGTTTGAATGACAAGAATCGCTTTGAGCAATTCTTCGAGAGACTGTTGGCACATAAACATGGCATAATTATAACGATGAGCCTCGTACATTGCTTTAGCTGTCTTAAGATCATCTAGGCTTGAATTGAGCCAAAATTGGATGGATTCTTCAAGAGTCATGCTATTATTTTTACCATAGGAATCTCTTGGCGTCAAGCTGCTTATTCCAATTTTCACAATTTTTCGCCAACGCTGGGGCATTGGCGGGGTCGCCGAATATGTTAAGGTATTTTTTAAGCAATTTAATTCTTCACCTGCACAACAATTTTCACATCGGTGCGTTTGGCGTCGGGCTTAGAGGTGTCGTAGGCGCGGGCTTGCAGAAGGTAATATCCATTAGGGAATTTACCGTCGGTGGTTGTCCAGAGATATTCAAAATAAGGACCTGGATTAGTCACGCTTTGGCTGACGATATAGTTAGAGGCCGGTCGTTTACGGTTGATATCGTAGGGATAAATATCAAACTTCACCTTTTTCATCCCCACATCATCGGTGGCATAAACGCTGAATTTTACGATGCCTGAAACAGTAGCATTTTTTTGAGGGGAAGTCATGGAGACCGTTGGCGGCTGTGTGTCAGGGATTGTTTTAATAATCATCGCCGTATTGGGGGCAAAATCGTAAGAGGTTCCCGTCAAAGGTTCCCAGCTTAAAGTCCCGCCATTGCCTTCAGGCGTCCAGACACCACCGCCGCTAATGACTAATTTTTCTACAGTTCCGGTAAAATAATACGTGAGGGTTGAAGGATTATATGGAGCGACAAGAACGGTTGCCTGCTCTCCGGCGGGCGTTTCATAATTTCTTTTGAATAAAATTGAATCGGTTTCATAATCAATGAGGGTCAGGACTTCTTCGGGTGTTTTTTCTTCATCGTTGGTGATCACCTTGAATGTCTCTAAAGGACGGCCTAAATCAAGAAGCTGTTCGGGGTAATCCAAGATTTCCCCACTTTCCGCCGGCCCCCAGACAAAGTGATACGCCTTGCCCTTGCCTTCGTCATTATTGGCAATTAAAAGATAGGAAGCGGTTGAATAAAGTCTTTTGGCGATGTCATTGTTATCAGCCAAGTGGTCTAAAATGACGACATCTTTAGGAGCCATATTAAATTCCGTTGTCCCTTCGACAATATTTTTGAAATCTTTTAAAGACCGAAAATATCTTTCGGTTGAGTAAAAATCTTTGTTGTTATTTTTAAAGGAGAAATCCTCTCGCATGATATTGTCGACACCAAACGTATTGATCCCGCGCCAGTCGATACTTTCAGAGGGGTTGGTATCTTCATCTTGGGTGTTGTAGGCGTTGGCCATAAAATAGGGACGGCTCCCTTTAAGGTCAACAAATTCTTCGCTGTGAAAATAGTCGCCTAATTCTCGAGCCATATCAACAAGGGCGGCGTAGTAGGGTTTGGCATATTCAGGGTTGGAATCGATATCAAAAGTTTCCCAGTCATCGCCGATCTTAAAGCCGGCGTATCCATCAAAAGGAACTTGGAAGTTATCCGCGAAAAAACCATCCACATTCTCTGATTCGAGTAATATGGCGGAAGCAATGTGTTCTTTCAGCGCCTCAATCCACTTAGCTTTTTTCTCCGGATCAATAATATCAATGTAAGCCCAGCCGTTGTATTCGTCATCCGGATTGCGGACCATCTCACCATCGACATACCAGAAAAGGTTTTGATTCAAAGCCGCCTCCCATAAATCCCAATCACGGTCGGTATCAACGATACAGTTACTCCCGTCCGATTCGCAGCATCCGCTTCCCGCCGGGCCTTTAACGCCGTTACTTTTAACGTAGCGTAAAATCTGGATTGCTTGAGCATCGGGATTAAGGGAAAGGAATGTGAAGTTTTCTGATTTAATATTCTTGATTTTGGATTCACCTTTGCCGGTATTGTAGATTTGGTAGTGTTCGGCAAGAAATTTCTCTTTTTCTAGGCGATAAGGATCTCCGTGTTCTTGCTGGGTGTAGTTAAGAATGGTTTTGTAAGTAGAAATTTCTTGAGAGATAGAAAAATCGTTTGGGAGAAACCCAAAAGGAAGAGCTCCTAGAAAGAGGAATAGGAAAGACAAGATAAGCACTCGCTTGCGCTCGCGCATTATTACCCCGTTGTTTTGCGAGGCAAAACAAACACGGGGGTTGTATAGAAATTTCTTTTTGAAATTCCTATACAAAGATTTTATCCAGAATTTTACTTTATGTCCGCGGCTTTTCATATATTTTCAGGAAAATGTAAGTTGAGTTACTTAAAGTATAACATCTAAAAAAGTACTTCGCAAGGGGGTGAGGTTTAACAGGGGATGAGGTTTAAAAATCGGTAAATGTTTAGCTTGATAGAGAGAATTTGAGTTCCCCTCCCCCCTGGCCTGAAATGGCCGAAGGCCAGGGCAGGCTTGTGGGAGGGGCTAGGGGAGGGGAATCATCGACGAAGATCCATTATTATCCCCCCCTCCCGAACCCTCCCCACAGTCTTGTTGGGGGAGGGAAGCATGGGTACCCGCTAAACAAATACAAAAATCGTTCTCTCCCCCGATTTCTGGAAAAAAGTTTTTATCTATTGTTTTTGTGTCAATTATGGTGCATACTTTTAATAGGTATAGGTTTAGAGTTTGGTCGAGGAGCATTTATACCATGTCCTGTAAAAATACAAGAAATACAATAATTTGCATTTTTCTTTTTTGCTTTATTAGCGTCTGTGCTTCTATTGCATGGGCAGGAAGACCAAACACGAAGCTTCCTGTAAATCGTCCAGATTCTAATCTCTCAGTAAACACGTTTTATCCCTCTCCTTTCGGTCGTTATCAAAAACTCACCACCTCGATCTTGCAATTAACGCCGCTAGAATCAACAGATGCGGGGGATTGTAAAACCCATCTTGAATTAGAGGGGAGTTTATATTTTAACAAAGCCGAGAAGCAGATTTATATCTGCGATTCGGAGTTAGGATGGATTGTGGGATCAGGTCTTTGGGCAAAAAATGAGAGTAATAAATCCATTTACCCTTTGGATATTAGTGGGGATGGCTCTGAGTACAAAATCGGGATAGGGACAATGACTCCTGAATTCCAACTTTCTTTAGAGGGGGATGGGAGTTTTATTGCTTTTGATCAGCCTTCGAAACAGACACCTCCTCCCGCGGATGGTATTCCTGTTTTGACAAACGGACGGGAATTGAAGACAGGAGGGGAAGGTGCGAAGCTCATCTGGTGGCCGAAGATGGGTGCTTTTCGCGCGGGATATGTGGAGGATGATGAATGGGATGCAGTCAATATCGGTCCTTATTCCGTGGCCATGGGATTAGATACTATCGCCAGTGGGAAAGCATCTATTGCCGCGGGGGGATGGAAAAATGAGGCTTTAGGAGATTTTTCGACTGTCTCCGGTGGCCGTGACAATAAAGCTTACAAAATCGGGACAACCGTCTCTGGTGGTAAGTCGAATGAAGCCGGTCGATCTGATCCGGCTTATCCAGACGGAGAATACGCAACTGTCTCGGGAGGAGAATTGAACAAGGCTTTAGCTAACTACGCGAATGTCTCAGGAGGGCAAAGTAATGAGGCTCAAAAGGATTATTCAACAGTCTCGGGTGGGAAGAATAATATCGCTTCTGAAATTTATGCTTCGATTGGCGGGGGGTTGAGCAATACGGCTTCAGGCCAATATTCCAGAGTCTCCGGAGGGGAAAGCAATCAGGCGACCTCTATCCACTCGACTGTCGGAGGAGGAAAGTTCAATAAAGCCCTTAAAATTGCCGCAACGGTTGGAGGAGGAGACTCTAATGAGGCCTCAGGCGAATATTCAGTCGTAGGTGGCGGTCAGGAAAATTTCGCCACTGGAAAATATTCAGCAGTGGCTGGAGGGAAGAGTAATAGGGCAGAAGGAGAGTCCTCTGTGGCCGCGGGTGGTGAAAATAATAAGGCTTTAGGTAAGTGGGCAACCGTTTCTGGCGGGAAAGATAATATAGCCTCCGGAGAAGGCTCCATTGTTCCCGGGGGAGAGGGCAATCAAGCCAACGGCGATTATTCCTTTGCCTCCGGCCACAATATGCGATTATCTGACAAGGCCAAGCATACATTTCTCTGGGGCGTTTCAAGCGCCCCAATTACCCCTATCGACACTTCCGACGCGTTTATTATTTACAGTGGAAGTGTTGGAATTAATGTATTTGATCCATCAGCCACACTTGACGTTGGTGGGAATATTAAAGCGAACCTCAAGGATATCGCAGGGACAACACCCCTGCTTGGGGATAGCTACGGGGAGATCGGTTACGATATCGCGGAACTCTTTGAAGCTAGCGAAGAAGTTGAAGCAGGCGATGTCTTGGTTTTAGATAATAAAGAAAAGGGATTACGGTTAAGAAAAAGTCTTACTCCTTATGAAAAAGGAGTGGTGGGAATTGTTTCAGCAGCTCCTGCTATCTTATTCGAAGGAAGCGAGTTGCAGATTGCTCCTCAGCCGGGGAGTTTTATTAAAGGGAAGAAACCGCCTGTAGCCCTAAACGGTCGAGTTATCTGTAAAGTCACTAATGAAAATGGGCCTATTGAACTAGGGGATTTATTAACGACTTCCTCTACCCCTGGCCATGCCATGAAGGCAACAGACCGTGAGAAATCTTTTGGAACAATTGTAGGGAAAGCCTTGGAGTCTTTTGAAGGAGGATCTCAGGGAGAATCCACAGGTGTGATTTCCGTGTTTGTCATGGTTCGTTAGTTTTTAAGAGGAATAAGATGAAAGGCCAATATTTTAAAATTTTATTCTTTTTATTTGTGGTAGGAGGAAGTTTATTCTCCGAATTAGATGAGGCTTGGCCTCAAGGAAGTAAAAAGAAAATTTTAAGCCTTCAGATGTATGTTCCATCGCCGGTCGCTTCCTATCAAAAACTTAGCACCTCGATCTTGCAATTAACGCCGCTAGAATCTAAAGATGCCGGGAATTGTCAAGGCGTTCCTGAATTAGAAGGGAGTTTATATTTTAGCAAAAAGGATAAGCAAATTTATATCTGCGATTCGAATTTAGGATGGATTGCGGGATCAGATCTTTGGGTAAAAAAAGAAAAAATTAGAAGGGAAACAGTTAATTCCATTTATCCTTTGGATATTGAGGAGGATACTTCTAATTACAAAATCGGGGTGGGAACAATGACGCCAGAATTCCAGCTTTCCCTGGAAGGGGATGGAAGTTTTATTGCCGTTCATCATCCTAAAAAATTTCCTCCAGATCCAGATGGGATGCCTGTTTTGAAAAGCGGGAGGGACTTAGCGACCTCTGGGGAGGAAGGTTCGAAGCTTATCTGGTGGCCGAAGAAGGGTGCTTTCCGAGCGGGATATGTGAAGGGGGATCAATGGGATTCTAAAGTGAATTCTGAAAATATTGGTCCTTATTCCGTGGCCATGGGATTAGATACTATTGCCAGCGGTAAAGCATCTATTGCCGCGGGGGGATGGAAAAATGAGGCTTTAGGAGAATATCAACCCACAATTTCTGGGGGGCGTGATAATAAGATCACCTGGGGAGAATGGACGACTATATCTGGTGGTTCCGAAAATAATGGTTATGGATCGGGAAGAAATACTGTATCTGGAGGGAAAAAGAATTCTACCTACTTTGCACCCTTATGGCAGGTGTTCCATGCTTATTATTCTACCATATCCGGGGGATTAGAGAACTACATTTACGATCCATATATGGCCGGATACTGTACTGTTTCTGGAGGTCAAAAAAATGTTTTGAGAGATCCTTATGATTCTTATGATGTCATTTCAGGCGGGGGTAACAACCAAATATATTTTCCCAGCGGAGGACGATGCAATACAATAGCAGGTGGTCAGAGTTGTAAGATTTTGGATGATTATAGTAGTTTTAATAATACGATAGGTGGAGGTTCGAACAATATTCAGGAGGAGGCAGACGTTTCTACGATTTTGGGTGGATATTTTAATAATTTTGTAGGGGATTTTTTAACTATCTTGGGAGGATACCAGAATAAAATAGAGGATTATACATCAAGTGAAAGTGGTCTACCTGTTGATTATGCGACTGTTGTAGGAGGCTATCAAAATTTTGCTTATGGTGGAGATTATGCAGTTGTGTTAGGGGGCGAAAACAATAGGACAGAGCAAAGTTCCGGTTATTCCAACTCCGCCCATGTTACAATTCACGGTGGTAATCAAAATAGAGAGAATGGTTCAAAATACGTCACAATATTGGGTGGGAAGAATAACGAGACTGAAAGAGATTATTCTGTTGCCGCAGGTTATGGCGTGGAGAATGGTCAGGGGTTTGTGTGGTCAGTGGATGGGGCAGATGCTACTCGGTCGTATGACGGTGATCTTTTGATTGACGCGCCTAAAGCAGGGATAGGAGTAACCGATCCCACCGCTGTCCTGCATGTGAATGGGAATATTAAGGCGGATTTAAGAAAACTTTCTAGTGCTGGAGGACCTGTTTCCCCCCTAATCTATGACCAAACTACTCAAGAAATTGGTTATGATGTCGCGGAACTTTTTGAGACAACGGAAAAAGTCGAAAGAGGCGATGTCCTTGTTTTGGATGAAAAAGAAAAATTTAAATTAAAACGGGCGGCAATGCCTTACGACAAGAAAGTAATCGGTATTGTTTCTCAATCCCCAGCTATTTTATTTAAAGGAAGCCAATTGGAAATAGCCCCGTCTCCGGGAGGATTTGTCAAAGGGTTGAAACCGCCTGTCGCCTTAAGCGGCCGGGTTTTATGTAAAGTGACAACAGAAAATGGTTCTATTGAAGCAGGAGATTTTTTGACGACTTCTTCTCGTCCAGGTTATGCGATGAAGGCGACAGACAAAGAAAAATTTTTTGGCACGGTTCTGGGTAAGGCTTTAGAACCTTTTCGGCGTGGTAAAACAGGTCTCATCCTGGTCCTCGTTACTCTGCAGTAATTTTCAAGGAAAAGGTATTTAGTGAATGAAGATAAACTGGTCAAACAATTTTACTCAAGTTTTTTTATTCTTTTTATTTTTTATTTCTTTGGTTTTGGGAAGTTTCTTTGCTCAATCAAATGAGGGAGATGCCGATCGTTTAATCTATTCCAAAGACATTGAAATCGATTTGAGCGCATGCGACAGCCCTAAATACCTCGCGAATCCCGGCGCGAGAAATTATTGCCTGCAATCTTTTGATCTGGAAAGATGTCGGCAAGAAACCACGGAATTTTCCAAGAATTTTTGTTTCCTTGAAGCGGCTCGAAGCAGGAAGGATAAACTCATTTGTCACAATATGTCTTCCTTAAATGACAGGTATCTTTGTTGTGGCGTTGTTGCCGAGCGAACGCAGGATTCGCAGATTTGTTTTGAAATCCCAATGGAAATGACACATGCGAAGGTATCTGGCGGTGAAATAGATTTGAAATTAAAGTGTTACGAAGGGATTCATGCTTTAAATCCAAAGAAATCCGCTCCCCACGTCTACAAATCTTTGATGCGCTTAAATTCAGAAGCAAGCTTTATTGAAAAAATATGCACCTACGGTTACGATAAAAATGATGATTTGCAAGATTTAAAGAATAATCTTCAGTTGAATCAATGTGGGGATCAGTACAAAGTTTCGTATATCTTTGGCGAAGATCTTCCTTTCACTATTCTCGATAGCGGCGGCCAGAAGGTGGTTGATTGCGGGGGGATGCCTCGGGTTAATTCATCGAACGATTGGGATGAGCGTTGTGATGTCGCCTGTGATAGCCATGATGTGTGCGGTGAAGTGGTTTTAGACTGCAGTCAGTTTCAGATCCGCAAGACTATTCCCACGGATTTTTCCGAACAGATGGAATATTATAGAAAAAAAATATTGTATGCCTTCAAAAGACAAACACCGGAAGATATCATCCGGGAATGCCAAGACATCAATGATTCAAGATCCCGCGTTGACTAATCCTGCCTTTTGTGCTATTTTAGGGCAATGATTTCCGACAATTTGAAGAGAATTCGTGATAAAATATCCGCCATCTGCGGGCGTTGTGGTAAAAATTTCAGTGAAATTGTGCTGGTTGGTGTGACTAAGTATGCTAATCCTTCCCAGATTAAAGAAATGGTTGAGGCTGGGGTAACGCATATCGGTGAAAATAGGATTCAGGAGGCGCAAGAAAAGTTCGCGCAATTAGGGGGCGCTCTTGCCGGTGTCACCAAACACATGATTGGGCATCTGCAGACCAACAAAGTTAAATACGCGGTTGAACTTTTTGATTTGATCCAGTCGGTGGATAGTTTGAAGTTGATTGAAGAGATCGAAAAACAGGCTCAAAAAAGAAAGAAAGTCGTCGATATTTTATTAGAAGTCAAAACATCTCGAGAAGAACAAAAAACTGGCATTGATCCCAGCCAGACAATGGATTTAATCAAAGCGGTTGGTCCTTGTTCCCATATTCGATTGTTAGGTCTCATGACCATGGCGGCGCATGGAGAAGATAGCGAAATTGTTAGAAATTGTTTCCGCCAATTAAAGAATTTATTTAAAGAAGTTAAAAAGACATTCGCTCATTTACCGAATGTCGAGATGAAATATCTTTCGATGGGCATGAGCGACGATTATGAAATCGCCATCGAAGAGGGAAGTAATATGGTAAGAATCGGAAGGGCGATATTTTCAGGAGAATAATATGCAAACGACTATTGGCCTCATCGGCGCGGGGAATATGGGTTGCGCCATTTTAAAAGGAATTGCCAAGAAATTTAAGGTTCTTGTGTGCGAGAAGGATTCTGTCCGCGCGGAGGAGTTAAAAAAGAAATTCAAGTTACGATCGGAAGATTTTAAAACGGTTGTCAGCAAATCTCAGATTATTATTTTAGCCGTTAAGCCGCAGGATTTTGATGGAATTTTAGAGGAATTGGTCCAGCAGATTACGCGAAAACAGCTTGTTATCTCTATTGCCGCGGGTATGACCATTTCTTACATCGAGAAGAAATTAGGGCAAGGGATTCGAGTCGTTCGAACAATGCCTAATCTACCTGCTCAAGTGGGGGAAGGGATGACGGCACTCTGCAAGGGGAAGAAGGCATCTGATTCGGATTTAATTTTAGCTAAAAGAATTTTTAAAAATATCGGTAAAATAGTTGTCGTGGATGAAGATTTGATGGATGCCGTGACTGCTGTTTCCGGGAGCGGTCCGGCGTATGTTTTCCTCTTTGTGGAATGTTTAAAAAAGGCTGCGGTTTCTTTGGGATTCGAAGAACAGTTAAGCCAGGCATTGGTTTTGCAAACGCTAAAAGGGAGTTTAAAATTATTGGAAGAATCCAAAGAGGACGTGGCTGTATTGCGCGCTAAAGTGACCTCCAAAGGCGGCACCACCCAAGCGGCGATGGAAGTCTTTGAGAAAAATGATTTGGTAAAGATTTTTGAGGAAGCTCTGAAAGCAGCAGCAAAGAGAGCAGAAGAATTAGCGAAAAGATGAAAATAAATAACAAAGGACAGTCTAAGAAATTTATTGATTCACAAGCCTGGTTTTGGAGCAAAGAGTGGCAGCAAAAAGAGAAAGAATCAGAGGAAGATTACAAAGTTGGTCGGTATAAAATTGCTAAGAATATAAGAGAGTTTTTAAGAAAGCTGCATGATAAATGATGACTAGGAGATTCCAATGACCAAAATCGGTATTATCGGCGGAAGCGGGCTTTACGAAATTGAGGGGTTAAAAATTACGGAAGACTTAACCGTTATCGACACGCCTTTTGGACCGCCTTCGGATCATTTCATGAAAGGTGTTTTGGATGGCGTGGAAGTCGTTTTTTTAGCGCGCCATGGGCGGGGTCATCGGATATCTCCTAGTGAAATTAACTACCGGGCGAATATTTTTGAAATGAAGCGGTTGGGTGTCGATGCCATTATTTCTGTCTCAGCCTGTGGGAGCCTTCGAGAAGAAATCAAGCCTCTTGATTTTGTCGTGCCGGATCAATTTGTGGATCGCACGAACAAGGCGAGGGAGGCAAGTTTTTTTACAGGAGGGATCGTAGCGCATGTTGCTTTCGCGGATCCGGTAAGTCCTGAATTAAGTAAAATTTTAATTGAAAGCGCGATTAAAGCAGGCGTTAGTATTCATCAAAAGGGAACATACATTAATATGGAAGGCCCGCAATTTTCAACGCGCGCGGAATCGAATTTATACCGTAGTTGGGGAATGGATATTATCGGTATGACCACTATCGTGGAAGCCAAGCTTGCGCGTGAGGCTGAGATTTCTTACGCGACGTTATGCGCGGTGACGGATTACGACTGCTGGTACGAAGGCCATGAAGACGTCACTGTTGAGATGATTATTGCAAATTTAAAGCAGAATGTGGAAAATGCCAAGAAAATTTTAAAATTAGCGATTTCGCAAATTGGAAAATTAACCCAATTTAGCGCTCAAGATGCCTTAAAATACGCGATTATCACCGATCCAAAACTGATTTCCGAGCGTAAGAAAAAAGAATTAGCGATTATTATTGGAAAATATATTAAATAATATGGATTACCAAAAGACCCTCAATCTCCCCCAAACCGATTTCGCGATGAAGGCTAATCTCGCGCAGAAAGAACCAGTCCTTTTAGAAAAATGGGAAGGGGATGGACTCTACGCAAAAATTAAGGCCCAGTCGAAAGGGAAGAAGCCTTTTCTTCTCCACGATGGCCCGCCGTATGCCAACGGCCACATTCATATCGGCCATGCCCTCAATAAAATTCTTAAAGATATTATTGTCAAATTTCGTACGATGCAAGGATACGACAGTTATTATCTCCCGGGATGGGATTGCCACGGACTTCCCATTGAACACCAATTGTTAAAAGAGTTGAAGAAACACAAATCCGAAGTGGATGGCGTGGATTTCCGCAAGAAAGCCCACGATTACGCCATGAAGTTCGTTGGTATTCAGAGGGAAGAATTTAAACGGTTAGGGATTTTTGGCGAATGGGATCATCCGTATTTGACCTTAACCCCTGAATATGAATATTGGATTTTAAAATCATTGGCGGAACTTAATCAAAAGGGTTATATCACCCGCGGGTTAAAACCGGTGAATTGGTGCCCTGTTTGCGAAACCGCTTTAGCCGAGGCAGAGGTCGAGTATGAAGATCATACCTCGCCATCGGTGTATGTAAAATTTGAGGTCAATAATTCGGAAATTTTGGCCCTTCCTAAAGGAAAAAAAGTATTTTTATTAATCTGGACAACAACCCCTTGGACATTGTTGGCCAACGTGGCGGTGGCGGTAAATCCGGAATTTACGTATGTAGCTGTGGATTTGGGTAAAGAGATTTTAATTCTAGAAGAGTCTTTGGCGGCGCGGATTTTGGAAAAACAGAAATTAAATTTTGAAATTTTAAAGAGATTCCAAGGGAAAGAACTGGGAAAATTAACGTACCAAAATATTTTTGATCCCCAAAGAAAAAATTGTCCCGTCGTTTTCGCGGATTACGTGACCAAAGAAGATGGCACCGGATTGGTTCACACCGCGCCTGGGCACGGACAAGAAGATTTTGAAACAGGGTTAAAATACAAATTAGATGTTGTTATGCCCGTTAACGAACGGGGAATTTTTACCAAAGAAGGAGCGCCTTTTGAAGGGGAGCATGTCTTTAAAGCTAATGAAAAAATTATCTTGGAATTAGAAAAACGAGGGATTCTTTTCGCTCAGGAAAATATTCCGCATTCTTATCCTCACTGCTGGCGCTGTAAGAAACCAATTATTTTTCGCGCGACGAAACAATGGTTTTTAAGAATTGATCACGATAATTTACGTGATCGGTTAATTGAGTCGATTAAAAAAGATGTCCAATGGATTCCGCCATCGGGCCAAGAACGGATTTTAGGCATGGTCACGACGCGTCCTGATTGGTGTTTGTCCCGTCAGAGATTTTGGGGGGTGCCTATTCCCGCTTTAGTGTGCAAGAAATGCGGTGAGCATCATTTGGATACAGAAGTTATCGAGCGTTTTGGTGAGATTGTACGCAAATCAGGAAGCGATGTCTGGTTTGAAAAAGATGTCAAAGAATTTATTGTCAAAGAAATTGTCTGTCCCTGTGGCAGTAAAGATTTCGACAAGGGTAAAGACATCTTGGATGTCTGGTTTGATTCGGGAGTCAGCCACCAAGCCGTTTTAAAAGGAATTTTAAAAAGAGAATTGCCCGCCGAGATGTATTTAGAAGGGTCTGACCAGCATCGGGGCTGGTTTCAATCGTCGCTTATCCCAGCGGTGGCCATCGAAGGAAAAGCTCCTTTCAAGGCTGTCTTAACGCACGGATTTGTTGTTGACGCGCAAGGCCGAAAGATGTCTAAATCTTTAGGCAATGTGGTGGCACCGCAAGATATTATCAAGACAAGCGGGGCGGACATTTTACGTTTGTGGGTGGCCTCGAGCTCCACCAGTGAAGACATTCGGATTTCCAAAGAAATTTTAGATCGCCTTGTTGATTCCTACCGTAAGATTCGCAATACCTTTCGTTATCTTTTGGGCAATGTGTACGATTTTAATCCCGAGCAGGATATGGTCGCTTACAATCAATTACTGGAATTAGATCAATGGGCGTTAAACCGTCTGGTGGTCGTTTTAGAGGAAACAAGATCGAGTTTCGAAAAATATGATTTTTCTAATTGTTACAAGCTGATTTATAACTTTTGCAATGAGGACCTTTCGAGTTTTTATCTTGACATCTTAAAAGATCGGCTGTATACTTCTGCCGCAAAATCGCTGGGCAGACGCTGTGCCCAAACTGTTCTTTACCAAATTTTAAATCATCTCGTCGGAGTTCTCGCGCCATTATTAAGTTTCACGGCGGAAGAAATTTATTTGGCGATGCCCAAAGAAATGGCGTTTAAAGATGTCCAGAGCGTGCATCTTCTCGCCTGGCTTGATATTCCTCAAGAGTGGAAAAATAATGCGATTGAGGAAAAATTCGCAACTCTTAAAATATTACGGCCTTACGTGCTCAAAGCTTTAGAAGAAAAACGCCGACAGGGTGAGATTGGAGGATCTCTAGAGGCTAAAGTTATTTTTAAGACCGCCAGTGACCGTGATTTAGAATATTTAGAGGCGCGAAGAGATATCCTTTCAAGTATTTTTATTGTTTCGGGAACAGAAGTCTGCCGGCATCATGACGTGCCGGAGGGGTTAAGCGAGGAGTTTCCAAAGACAACGATTGAAATTAAACGAGCTGACGGAAATAAATGCGTCCGTTGTTGGAATTATAAAATAGATGTAGGTTTAAATACAGAGCATCTAAGCCTCTGTGGCCGTTGCGTGGCTATTGTAAAGGAGTTAACCTAATGGGTTCACAAAAATTAGATAGTCAAAAGTTGGGTTTTTATAAAAATCTTCTTTTAAAGTCCAAAGAAGATTTAACGACGGATATTAAGACCATGTCCAAAAATCCTAGGGTCGAAGATAATGAGTCCAGAGATGTCTCCGGGCATGTCCTTCATATGGCCGATGTGGCCACGGATATGTATGATCGCGAATTTAATTTAGGGCTTGCTTCAACCGAACGGGAAGTTTTGCAGAAAATAGATTCGGCCCTCAAAAGAATTACCGACAAAAATTTTGGGATCTGCGTCGAATGTAAAAAGTCCATTCCCGCCATCCGTCTCAAAGCCATCCCCTACGCGCCAACATGTCTCAAGTGCCAAGAGAAACTTGAAGCCGAATGATGAGAGATTCTCTGAGATCTCAGGTCGATATTTTTTTATCTCTTGTCGTCACCATACCCATCGTCTTTATTGATCGGATTACAAAGTCTTATTTTTCCGATCTTCTTTCCTTCGGGGAATCTTTGCCTGTTATTCGCAATGTCTTCCATATTAGCCTTGTTCACAATACCGGCATTGCTTTTGGTTTTTTTAAAGATCAGGGTGTTGTTTTTATCATTATCCCTTTGATTGCCATTATTCTTCTTGTTTTTAATATTTACTATTACCGGCAAAACAATGAAGCTTTAAGCCGAGGGTATATCCTCGCCTTTTCTCTGATCTTGGCGGGAGCCATCGGAAATTTGATTGATCGGACGCTGTATGGTTATGTGATTGATTTTATTGACTTTCGTATCTGGCCGGTATTTAATATAGCCGACAGCGCCATCACCGTGGGCGCCTTTATTATTGCCTGGAAGTGTTTTAGATTGTCAGGAAAATAAAAATGCATCCAACCATCTGCACAATCGGTCCGTTTACTATTTATTCCTACGGGTTGATGTTAGCGACCGCCGTTTTTCTCTGCTCATTTTTAGCCAGCCGACGAGCGCGATTTTTTGGCATTCCTCAAGATATTATTTTTGATTTAACTTTTTGGGTTGTTTTATCTGGATTGGTTGGTGCCAGAATTTTATATATTTTATTGAACCTTCCTTTTTTTATGACTAACCCATTAGAAACGATTATGATTCAGAAAGGTGGGTTATCTTGGCTCGGGGGGTTGATCGCGGGAAGTACGGTTGGCCTGTTATTTATAAAAAGAAAAAAATTGTCGGGAAAGATTATTTTAGATTTTTGTTCTCCGTATTTAGCTCTGGGGCAGGCCATCGGGCGAATAGGTTGTTTTTTCAACGGGTGTTGTTATGGGAAAGAAGTCTCTTGGGGAATATATTTCCCTGTCCATCAAGCGCGCCTTCATCCCACCCAGCTTTACGAGTTTTTGGGTTTATTGGTCATTTTTTTTATTCTCAAGAATCAACATTCCAAAAGCAAGGTCCAGGGCTCCACTTTTTTGCTGTATTTAATTTTAGCGGCACTTTTACGTTTTGTTATTGAATTTTTTCGAGCGGATCAATTGTGGACGGCCGGCGGATTAAGTCTTAACCAATGGATCTCCTTAATTTTAATCGTTGGAAGCGTATGCTTAAACAGATTCTTAAAGTCGAAGCACAGCAAGAAAATGTAAGGTTGGATGTTTTTTTGACGCAAACTCTTTCCGACATTCCTTCCCGTACCTTTGTCAAAAAACTCATTGAAACAGGGCATGTGCTGGTTAATCATTCTTTAGCCAAAGCTCATTACAAAACAGAAACCGGCGATGAAATTGAAGTTGAAATTCCTGAAGAATTTCTTAAGCCTGACCATATTGAGCCTGAAAATATTCCTTTGGATATTTTTTACGAGGATGATTATTTGCTCGTCGTCAATAAACCCGTGGGAATGCTCGTCCATCCAGCCCAGGGATTTTATACGGCGACATTGGTCAATGCCTTGTTGTACCATTGCAAACAATTGTCGGATGTTAATGCGGATTTTCGGCCAGGGATCGTGCATCGCCTAGACCAGGATACCTCAGGACTTATCCTGATTGCTAAGGATAACCAGACGCATCTTCAGTTAGCTGAACAATTTAAAAATCATACGATTAAAAAAAAATATCTCGCTTTAGTTCAAGGGGAAATTGAGTTTGACGAAGGAATGATTGACGCCCCACTGGGAAGGCATAGCACCTACCGCGAGAAGAGAGATGTGCAATTCAACGATTCAGCTAAAGAAGCGGTAACGTATTACCGCGTGATTAAACGTTCCCCCTCCGTGACTTTCGTGGCTCTTTTTCCTCAAACAGGGCGTACCCATCAACTGCGGGTTCATATGGCGTATCTTAAACATCCTATTTTAGGAGACGCAAAGTATGGAAAAAAAGAAACCTTCCCAAGGCTCGCTCTCCACGCTCAATCCATTGGATTCATCCATCCGCGTCAGAACTGCTTTTTGGAATTCTCATCTCAAACACCTTCGGACTTTCTTGCGAAAATTCAAGGCGACAAAAAACTTTACCCCAAACTTTGATTGGCCATTTTCCTTGAGATAAGGTATAGTAAAGTTTCCCCTTCTTCCTTTACTTAATTTATCCAATCTTTAAATACGAAAGGGAATTTTTTATGTCAACATCCATTGTTCCAGAAATTATTGAACGCAGGATATTTTTTATCCGAGGTCAAAAAGCCATGGTTGACCGAGACCTGGCCGAACTCTATGAGGTAACCACAAAAGCACTAAACCAAGCTGTCAAAAGAAATAAAAACCGTTTCCCGCGTGAATTTATGTTTCGCCTCACCTTCAAAGAAAAGAAGGAACTGGTAACAAATTGTGACCGGTTCGCGAGTTTAAAGTATTCCACATCGCTGCCGTGCGTCTTTACGGAACATGGCGTGGCCATGCTTTCCAGTGTGTTAAACAGCGAGCGGGCTATCCAAGTCAACATTGCTATCGTTAAAACTTTCATAAGATTACGGGAAATTCTTAACTCCCATAAGAAACTTGCTGAGAAGATTGAAGCTCTGGAAAACAAATACGACACTCAATTTAAGGTTGTCTTTGAAGCCATCCGCCAGTTGATGCGTGAAGAAGAGAAGCCCAAAGCGCCTATGGGGTTCCATCCGTAAAAGACCAATAAAGAACGCTTTACTTAAAGGATTTTTTGCATATAATATAAATTAGGATATTTGTTAGTTTGATTTTAACCTTCTTGCGGGGAAAAATTATGTTAAAAAATTCGTCAGGAAAAGTTTTAACGGTTTTTTTAATTATTATCGCTGTTTTATTAATTTCTTTAACGGCTGTTTCTTTCTTTTTCTTCCAGAGAGAGACGGAGCAAAGAAAAGAAACGGAAGTCGCGTTACAAAAAACTAAGGCGAATGAGGTAAAGCTCGAGCAAGATTTAAAGGAAGTTAAAAAACAAAATTTTCTGTTGGAAGAAAAAAGCAAAGAAATGGATGAGCAGATTAACAGCCTTTTGGATGATTTAGAGGTAGAAAAGGGTTTGAAGGAAGAGGTAAAAAGAGAAAATCTTTCTCTGCAAGAAAAATTGGACACGGCCATCAACGAAAGAGACGCGTTGCGGCAACAATTGACGAGCGATATGACCGGTTTTGAAGAAAAAATATCAGCCTTGAATGCCCAATTAGAGACAGAAATTAATCTCAAAAAAGAATTGGAAACGGTCAATAAAGAATTGCAAGACAAAATTACGGAGTTAGAAAAAGAAGTCGAAGCGGCGAAGGCGAAGCAGGGAACCTCTTCGCAAGCAGTCCCCGTCCCCGTAGAGGGACAAATGAATTCAGGGAGCTTGGATGTAGAGTTGGATAAAATTGTTGTTGTCCCTAACCGCGCGATGGAGGGACGCATTATTAACGTGGATTTAGAATCGGAATTTGTTATTTTTAATTTAGGTGAAAAAGAAGGCATTTCACTGGATAAAATTATGTCTCTTTATCGTGGCAACAATTATTTAGGAGATATTAAGGTAACGAGTGTCCAACCTCAAATGTCTGCCGCCGATACGATCCCTCCCCTATCTGCCAAAGTGATCCGTAAAAACGATCGAGTTGTTGCTAAACAATGATTATCTCTATCGAACCCACGAACGTTCTTCAAGGAAATATCCAATTGCCTTCTTCAAAATCTTATTCACTCCGCGCCGCTTTTATCGCTGCCTGCGGCGGGCGGTCAACGATTTCTCATTTTTCCGATTGTGATGACGCTCAAATTTCGCTCAACGCGGTTAAGGCTTTAGGGGTAAAGGTGAGCTTGGCTGGAAAAAATAAATTTCACGTCGTGGGAGCAGGCTATCCCGTATCCCTGCCCAAGACCATTAACGTTGGAGAGTCGGGAACCACTCTAAGATTTATTTTACCGTTAGTTTCTTTGGTCGGACAAAAAATAACTATCGGAGGCAGGGGAACGCTGCTTGGTCGTCCTAATTTATTTTTAACGGAAACTTTGCGCAAAATGGGGGGTGACATTCAAGGACAAGGGACAAAGGAAAGCGTCCCCATTCGTATCAGGGGTGGAATCCTTCGCGGAGGTGAAATAACCATTAATGGAAGTTTAAGTTCTCAATTTATTTCGGCGCTCTTGATTGTTTGCCCTCGCCTTAAAGAGGATACGCATTTAAGGTTAACAGGAAAACAGTTGGTTTCGTTGGATTACATTTTGATGACTCTAAAAGTGCTTGAACAAAGCGGAATTAAAATTAAAAGAAAAGGATTAAGAGACTTTTATATTCGGGGGAATCAAAAATTTCAAGGGTTAAAAAATTTTGCTGTTCCTTCCGATTATGGTTTAGCCGCGTTTTTAATGGCGGCGGCGAGCCTTACACACTCGAAGGTTACTTTAAAAGGTATTTTAAAAAAGGATTTTCTTCAAGCCGATGGACAAATTTTAACGTTTCTTAAAAAAATGGGAGTCCATTTTGAAAGTGATTCAAGGATGATCAAAATTCAGGGGCCGTTTTCTTTGGAAGGAGGCAGTTTTTCTCTGAAAGATTGTCCTGATCTCGTCCCTGTCATGGCGGTCTTAGCGCTTTTCGCTAAAACACCTACCAGATTGTATGACATTGAGCACGCAAGGGCCAAGGAATCAGATCGCATTAGTGACTTAAGAAATGAACTTCTTAAAATAGGGGCTCGTATAAAAGAGAAGAATAATGAACTTCATATTTATCCGCAAGAGCGATACAAAGAAAATTGCCTTTTAGATCCTCACCACGATCATCGTCTGGCGATGGCTTTTTGTGTCCTTGGATTAAAGTTAGGCGTTCGTGTTAAAGACATTGAATGCGTAAGCAAATCCTATCCGCAATTTATTCGTGATTTTAAAGCGCTAGGGGCGAAGGTTTCTAAAAATTAAAAATTGTTTGACACTTATTTTTTTTTCGTATAAGATACTTCTTAAAATAGATGCTTCGCACACTATTTTATAACGTGTGGGAAACTTTCAGTTTCCAATACTACAAGTTGCTCAAATTCAGAAGGATACGGCTTTAATTAAATACCCATGTTACAAAAAATACTTAAAACTCTCCGTAAATATCTCAACTATATTCTTGGACTTTTTTCCAATGATATTGGTATCGACTTAGGAACCGCGACGACCCTTGTTTATGTTAAAGGGGAAGGAGTAGTTCTTTGCGAACCCTCTGTTGTCGCTATTGAAAAAGATACCAATCGTGTCATCGCCGTGGGAGAGGACGCCAAGAAGATGTTGGGCAGGACTCCCGGCAATATCATAGCTATCCGACCGATGAAAGACGGAGTCATTTCTGATTTTGAAGTTACTGAGGCGATGTTAAGATATTTTATTCGAAAAGTTCGCCGCCGCCGCTGGCAGGTTAGTCCGGCGATGGTGATTGCCATTCCTTCAGGGATTACGGCTGTTGAAAAGAGAGCTGTTCGTGATTCGGCTGAACGGGCAGGGGCGAGATCAGTTGAATTAATTGAAGAGCCTAAGGCCGCGGCCATTGGCGTTGGTTTGCCGGTTGAAGAGCCTGCCGGAAATATGATTATTGATATTGGAGGTGGCACAACGGAATTCGCGGTCATCTCTTTGGGAGGATTAGTTTACGCGAAATCGATTAGAATCGCCGGCGATGAAATGGATGATGCCGTCGTTGAATATTTAAGAAAAACATACAATCTGATGATTGGGGAAAGAACGGCGGAAGAAATCAAGATTCGCATTGGCTCAGCTTATCCGTTAGAAGAAGAATTAAACATGGATGTTCGAGGGCGAGATCTTATTTCGGGTTTACCCAAAACAGTTTCTGTTACCTCCGTTGAAATTAGAGAGGCCTTGCAAGACCCCGTGCAAGCCATCGTTGACGCTTCGAAATCAACTCTAGAGCAAACCCCTCCGGAATTAGCCGCGGATTTAATCGACCGAGGCATTGTCATGGCCGGAGGCGGTTCTTTGTTACGCGGTTTGGATAAAAGGATTTCTGAAGAAACAGGCTTGCCTGTCCATGTCGCGGACGATCCTTTAACAGCGGTGGTTATGGGGACAGGTCATGTTTTAAATATGGCTCCGCGTTTACGCAGAAGAATGGTCGTCCCAACAAAATTAGAATTTTAATACGAATAATGTGATGATTAAAGCGTGTTTAGATTTAAGAAAAATCACAAATATTTAGCCTACCTAGTTATTCTTTTTATCCCCTTATTTTTTTTATTCGGAAAAATATCTTTTCCTGCCTCTTTGCAGTTTAAACTAGCCGGCCTAGCCGCCTGGCCGGCGAAAGTCATCATTTTTCCTTTCGAAGAATTCAAAAAAATAGTCAGTTATCGTCAGACATACAGAGTCATCCAAGAACAGAAGAAACAAATAGAGAGCTTAAAAACAAAACTCATCACTTTGGAAGAATTTAAATTTGAAAATGTCCGCTTCCGGAATCTTTTAGATTTAAAACGTAAATTTAATTATTCTTCCATCGCGGCTCATATCATTGTTCGTAATCCTTCGTATTGGAATTCTTCTTTTATTATCGATAAAGGCAGAGTCGATGGAGTTAAGCCGGGACAGGCGGTGGTTGCTCCTTTAGGGATTGTAGGCAAGATTACGCAAGTTTCTTCCCATCGATCGAAAGTCATCCTTCTCGCGGATCCTCAGTTTAGCGTCGCCTGCATGGTTCAGCGCTCACGGGAAAACGCTTTAGTTTCAGGGACTTTACAGGGAGTATGTCGTTTACGCTATTTCAATGAAGCGGCCGATATTAAGGTCGGTGATAAAGTAGTCACTTCCTCTCTAAGCTTATCTTTTCCACCGGGCTTATTAATAGGGGAAATCACGCGTGGTGAGAAAACGCCGCGGAGTCAATCTTTAAATTATGTTGTGGAACCGGCGGTTTCTTTGTCTCAATTAGAAGAAGTTTTAATTATATTAAAATAAATTCTTCCTTTCTATGCGTCGAATATTAGTTATCATTGCTCTCGTTTTCTTATTTTTTTTGCTAGAATCCCTTTTTTTTCATGGCCTAGGACGTTTTTTCAGACCTAATTTACTTTTACTGCTCGTTATATTTTTTAATTTTTATTTTGGGATTCGATATGGCCTGTTTAGCGCTTTTTGGGCGGGAATTCTTAAAGATAGCATCAGCACACATCCCTTTGGCATGAATCTTTTCGCGTTTGTTTTATGCGTTTATATCGCTGTCTTTTTAAAAAGATATTTTTTCCACTTGAGCATATCCTCTTTTCGTTTGTTGCTCATTTGTCTGATGGTATGGATTTACAATATGGCGTATTTTTTGTTTGGGCTTATATTCGTTCCCATGCAAATCAATGAGATGTTCGGCTCGATTTTTGTTCCGGAGTTAGCAAGCACTTTGATCATAACCCCTTTTGTTTTGGATCAATTGAAAAGATGCGCCTTAAAATTATTCGTTTAAGTATTATTGTTTGTTTTGTGATCATCATTTTTAATCTGTTTTATATCCAAGGGATCCGAGGGAATTATTATCTTAATTTAAGCCTCAATAACCATATCCGTCTGGTAGCATTGGAGGGATGGCGTGGATTGATTAAAGACAGGAATGGGAAAATCCTAGCCGATAATAGGCTCTCCTTTAATGTGGCGGTTCTTCCTCAGGATTTAGTAAATAGAGAGCGGGAATTATTCGCGTTTTTAAGTGAAGTATTGGGTATTGACTCCAAAAAAATAATTCAAAGATACCGCGCCAAAAAAACTTCCCTCTTTGCTCCGGTCATTTTGGCGGAAGATATCTCCCGCGAGAAAGCGATTGTTTTAGAAGAAAATAAATACCGCTTCCCGTCTTTATTGATTCAAGAAACCACCAGGCGTTTTTATCCTTTCCATGATGACGGAGCGCATCTTTTAGGATATGTGGGCAAGATTAATCGTTCCAAGATGAAAGAATTGCGAGAATACGGTTATGTTCCTCAAAGTCTTTTTGGATATGGAGGCGTCGAGGAATATTATGACAATGATTTAAGAGGCGAAGAGGGAGGGATACAGATTGAGGTTAATCATCAGGGCCAGCAGGTCAGACTCCTTGGGCTCAAAGAGCCCCGTCAAGGCAAAGATATCACGCTCACCGTGGATGCGGATATTCAAGCGTTGTCTCAAGGTTTGTTGGAGGGAAAAACTGGGTCTATTATTTTAATGGATATGGATAATGGAGAAATTTTAGGATTAACAAGCGCGCCTTCGTTTGATCCTAATATTTTTCTGGATTCTCAGATGCAAGAAAGGATTTCCTCTCTTTTTGTAAATCCAGCTTCTCCGTTACTTAATCGAGCTATCCAAGGAGTATATCCTCCGGGATCCGTATTTAAGGTCGTGTTGGCTTTGGCGGGGCTCTCTAATGATAAAATTACTTTAGATAAATCTTTTTTTTGTAATGGTGTTTATGAATTGGGGGGTACTCAATTTAATTGCACGCATGAACACGGGAGTCAAAACCTAGAACAATCTTTGGCCCACTCTTGCAATATTTATTATTACCATTTAGGGCTTTTATTGGGAGCGGATAGTATTTTTAAATACGCTCATTTAATGGAATTAGGGAATCTGACCCAGATCGATTTGCCTTACGAAGAGAAGGGATTTATTCCAAGTCGTCGGAAAACTTTAAGCGCGGCCGGCAGACAGTGGTATACGGGAGATACGTTAAATTTTTCCATCGGGCAAGGGATGACATTGGCGACCCCTCTGCAGTTAGTTCGTGTGATGGCCATGGTCGCTAATAATGGGCGCGCCATTCATCCGCATATTATTAGAAATCTTGAGGGGAAAAATTTTGATCAATATTCATCCGTTAAGGAAATTCCTCTTCCCAAAAATGTTTTTCAAATAGTCCAGAAAGCCTTGCGCCAAGCGGTTGTGGACACGACGGGAACAGCTCAGGCGCTTAATATCGAAGGCTTGCATGTGGCGGGGAAAACCGGAACAGCTCAGTCGACCGCGGGAAAGGAGCATCATGCCTGGTTTGTCGGTTATGTTAAGGGTAAAAAAAATTTAGCGTTTTGCGTATTTTTAGAGCATGGGGGATCGAGTTCAAACGCTTGTGTCATCGCGCGTGATTTGTTATTAAAAATGCGTGAAAAAGAGATATTGTGAGATGGGCAATTTAGAGAAAAAAATTTGGATTCATACTTTATTAATCGTTGCCATTGGTTTGATGGCTTTATACAGCGCGTCATTTCAAAATATCCGAGTGACGCAACAAGTCTTTTATGATCAGTTGTTTTGCGGTCTTTGCGGGTTAGGGATCATGTATTTTTTAACGAGAATGGATTATCGAAAATTTTACGACGCCGCTTATATTTTTTATGTTTTTAATATTTTGTTGTTGATTTTTGTTTTAATCATGGGACGTTACGCCTTGGGCGCCAGGCGATGGATGGAGATAGGAATGATCAGTTTTCAGCCTTCGGAATTCGTGAAATTATCTCTTATTTTCGCGCTGGGACGATATCTGAGTAATCGCCGGCCGACGCTTTCTTTCAACCTCTTAAGTAAGGCCCAGCTTTTATTTCGTGATTTAATATTTCCTTTTCTTTTGACGTTTGCCGCGATGGTTCTTATTTTTAAACAACCTGACTTGGGAACTTCTTTGCTTTTATTTGGCATATTTTTAGTAATGGTATTTGTCAGCGGGATAGAATACCGTTATTTAGTTGGGTTTGGAGCGTTTTGCTTAGCTCTCATACCGTTTGGGTGGCATCTTTTAAGAGATTATCAAAAAGATCGATTGCTGGTTTTTTTAAATCCGAATATTGATCCCCTGGGAGCTGGGTATACGATTATCCAATCTAAAATTGCCATCGGGTCAGGCCAATGGTTAGGAAAGGGATGGCTTTCAGGTACTCAAAATCAATTAAATTTTTTGCCGGAAAGACACACGGATTTTATTTTTTCGGTGATTGGGGAAGAATGGGGTTTGTTAGGAGCGCTTGTTTTAATTTATTGTTATTTTGTCTTGATTGACTGTGGCTTTAAGATTATTGAGCAGATCAAAGATAAATTCGGCATGTTTGTGGCCGTAGGCATTATTGGGAATTTAAGTCTGCAAGTGGTGATTAATATAGCCATGGTGATGGGATTGTGTCCCGTGGTAGGGATTACCTTACCGCTGGTTAGCTGGGGCCGATCGTCATTATTAGTTTCTATGATTATGATCGGTTTCCTGTTAAACTTAAATAGGAAAAGGATGATGACTTAATATTAAAGTTATCATTGACTTATTATTTTATTGTCAAGTATACTTAAATAAGACAAACAGATAAATCAAATAATATTTTATTGAGGCGAATATGCATTCTTTTAAAAAGATAACAAATAAAACCATCGGGGAAGTCTTAATTGAGCGGGGAATTATTAATCATGAGCAATTAAATACGGCTATCGATCGTCAAAATAAATATGGCGGACTTTTTGGCGAAATCCTCGTGGAACTCAATTTCGCCACGGAAGTCGATATCGCTCAGGCCATCACATGCCAGTACGGATTTCCTTATCTTCCTTTATCGAATTATGAGATTGATGGCGAGGTCATTGAAGCGATCCCTCAAGACATTTGTCGGCAATATTGCCTTGTCCCTGTGGATAAAATAGGAAAAAGTTTAACGATTGCCATGGCGAATCCGTTAAACATGGAAGCGATCGCGAATATAGAACTCTTGAGTGGATGTACGGTGCAAACGTTCGTGAGCACAACCGCCGAGATCAAACAGGCTATCGAAAAATATTTCCATAAATGAGAAGATTAAAACATGCTTTCTTTTAAGGATCGTCTTAAAGAAATTCTTATCCATGACAATCTCATTAAGAATGAGGATTTAGAGAAGGCTTTACTAGAACAAAAAAAGTCAGGAGAACAGTTAAGTAAAATCCTCATTGATTTAAAATTCATCGATGAAGACACCTTGACGCATGTCCTCAGTCAAGGATTAGGGCTCCCCCCCATTAGCATTTCACGGCTTAAACTTGACCCCACAGTCGTTAATGTCATCTCCAAAGAAATTGCCGTTAAATATAAAATTATGCCTATTTCTTTAATGGGGGATCATTTGACCCTGGCCATGGCGGATCCTTTAAATATTTTTGCTATCGACAACGTCCAGACTTTAACCGGTTACACGATTAATCCCATTGTTTCAAAGAAAAAAGAAATAGAGACAGCCATTGAGAGATATTATAAAAAGGAAGAGAACGCGATCGAAATTTCTATGGCCTTTGAAAATATTATTAAAGATGTTCAAGAAATTGATGACGCGGAGTTAACGAGAGGCATTGCCGGTAAAGGGAAAACAGAAGTCGAAGAAGTTATTGAAGAGGCGCCCATTATCAAACTGACCAACGCGATTATCCAGCAAGGAGTGTTGGTTAAGGCTAGTGATATTTTTATTGAACCTCTCGAGAAAACCATGCGCGTCCGTTATCGGGTTGACGGAGTGATCCGGGAAGCGGATCGCATGTCAAAGGCGCTGCATTTCCCGATTATATCGAGGATCAAAGTTATTTCCACGTTAGATATCTCAGAACATCGTCTGCCTCAGGATGGGCGTTTTAGAATTCTCATGGGCCAGGAGAAAGAGGTGGACTTTCGCGTGAATGTTTTGCCCACGGCCTTTGGAGAAAAGATTGTTTTAAGAATTTTAGATAAGGATAGCTCCGTTGTTAATGTTGAAAAATTAGGCTTTGATGAAAATATTTTAAAACGGCTTAAAGAGTGCTCCCTAAAACCTCACGGCATGATTTTGGTCTGCGGTCCAACGGGAAGCGGCAAGACGACGACTCTTTATTCCATTGTTAAATATATCAATTTTCCCACTAAAAATATCGTTACCGTGGAGGATCCTGTCGAATATCAAGTCAAAGGAATTAATCAGGTCAACGTCAGACCTGAAGTGGGACTTAGCTTCACCTCTAGCCTGCGTTCGATATTAAGGCAAGACCCGGATGTCATTCTCATCGGAGAAATTCGCGATTCAGAGACTTTAGATATTGCCGTCAAAGCGGCTTTGACGGGGCATTTGGTTTTGAGTTCTTTGCACACGACGACCGCGGCCGGTTCCGTGATTCGAATGATGAATATGGGAGTCGAGCCATTTTTAATTTGTTCTTCCGTGCTGGCTATTTTAGCTCAAAGACTTTTGCGAAGAATCTGCGCGAAATGTAAAGAAGAATACATCCTCCCTCAGGCCGTCGCGGATAAATTAGGTTTCCAAAAAATATCTTCGGGAGAGGTTAAATTGTTTCGCGGAAAAGGTTGTGAGCACTGTTTTAACACCGGGTATAAGGGACGAGTCGGAATTAGCGAGATGATGGTCCTGTCTGTTCGTTTAAGAGAATTAATTTTAAATAAAGCCGGAGAGGTCAAGATTAAACAAGCCGCTCGCCTGGAAGGGATGACAACGATGAGAGAAGACGGATTGTCCAAAGCCTTGAACGGTTTAACAAGCTTAGAAGAAGTTTTGCGGGTCACAGCCCCGGATGAAAATTAAATGATTGAAACACTCAAAGACAAAATTATTAAAACCCTCATTAGTTCTTTAAAACTAAAGAAGGAGGATATTGATCAAGCCCTAAGCCTTCAGAAGAAAAGGGGCGTGAGTTTAGATAAAATTCTTCTGGAAAAAGGATTAATCAAAGAAAAAGATTTGCTTGTGTTATTAGTCCGTGAGCTTAATATCCCTTTTATTAATGTCGCGAAATATAGAATTGATCCCTCTTTGAAAGAGATTATCCCCTCCCGCGTAGCCCGCCAATACGGCATCCTTCCTCTTTTTTGCGCGCAGAATCGATTGACGATTGTTTTGTCCGATCCTTTAAATATTTTTATTATTGATGATCTTAAAAATTTAACCAACAAAGAAGTTGATGTGGTGATGAGCACAAGGGCGGAAATTTTAAAGGTCATGGACACTTATTATGGACAGGGAGGCGCTTCTGTCTCGGATGTCAGTAAAGGGATCGCGGCGGATGAATTAGAAATTGTCGGACCCAATGATGCGGAAGAAAAGGCAGAGAGCGCTGTTGATGAAAGTAAAAAACCGCCGATTATTCGCATGGTTAATCTGGTTATTCAAGAGGCTATTCGCCAGAGGGCTTCTGATATCCACATTGAGCCAGCATCTGACGATGTGCGCGTGCGTTACCGCATAGATGGCATTTTACAAGATATTTTAGAGATCCCCAAAGAGAACCAGAACGCGATCACCGTGCGCATTAAAATTTTATCCCGTTTGGATATCACGGTGAATCAAACACCTCAAGACGGAAGATTTAAATTGAGAATTTCAGATCGTGAAATCGATTTTCGCGTTTCGATTCTGCCAACTTCCTTTGGCCAGAAAATTGTTATGCGGATCCTCGACAGGGGCAAGCTTACCGAAGGCCTCAAAACTTTAGGGATGTCGGAACAGGCTTTGAAGCTTTTGAAAGAATCTATCCGTAAGCCGTTTGGAATGATTTTAGTGACTGGCCCAACAGGAAGCGGCAAATCCACGACACTTTATTCTTTAATTAATGATTTAAATACGCCCGATAGAAATATCACGACGGTGGAGGATCCCGTTGAGTATTTGATTGAAGGATTAACTCAGATTCAAGCCAGGCCTGAAATTGGCTTAACCTTCGCGGAAGGATTGCGGGCTATTTTACGTCAAAGTCCGGATGTGGTCATGATTGGAGAAATTCGTGACAATGAAACCGCCGATATCGCGATTAAAGCTTCTTTGACGGGGCAATTGGTCTTGTCCACTTTGCATACCAATGACGCTCCCGGGGCTTTAACGCGATTAGTGGATATGGGGGTAGAACCTTTTCTCGTGGCTTCGAGTCTTATTTTAGTGACCGCGCAGCGGCTCTGCCGCAGAATTTGTCCGCATTGCAAGACCCCTGTGGAAATCCCTAAAGAAATTTTATCCGGATTAAATCCTAAATTTAAACCAAAAACGATTCTTTATCAAGGGAAAGGCTGCGAGGCCTGTCGTCAGACAGGTTACTTGGGGCGTTTAGCGATTACCGAAATTTTTGAAATCGATGATGAAATCCGTAACATGTTGACCATCCATAAATCTTCAGATGACATTAAACAATACGCTCGTCAAGAAAAAGGCATGATTACATTGTGGGAGGACGCTTTGCAAAAATGCGAGGCAGGATTAACAAGCCTTGAAGAAGTCCTAAGAGTCACGACAAGTGATTAGAATTAAAAATTAACAGGCGGCGGTCGAGATGAGATTGGGATTACTACCATTAGAGGGAAATGAGAAATGCTTGGCGCAAGCAAAATCTCCAGGAAAGTAATGATGCGTAAAGAATCCGAAACAATTGAATTCAAAAAATCGACCGCCGAGGTTAAGGCTGGGGTCGTTTCTATTGTGGCAATGCTCAACAAACACGGCCGGGGAGAGGTGTATTTTGGTATTGATGATCATGACAAGGTTTTTGGGCAGACCATTGGATGGACGACGATCAAGGATGTGACGCAGGCGGTGGTGGATAATACCGAGCCAAAGATTTATCCAAAAGTGGAGGCGCGGCAGATTGAAGGAAAAGATTGCATTGTTGTGGAGGCTCATGGGAGCGATAGCCTCTATTTCGCTTATGGCAGGGCATACATCCGCGTTGGTGAATCTGACAAGGCCATGAGTCCTCAAGAGATTGAATTGCGCATATTAAATAGGAAAAAATTGCTTTGGGAAAAAGAGGTATCCGAAAAGACGATCGCTGATGTGAATGAAGATGCGGTCAAGGATTTCATGCGTAAGGCCAAAACGGCGAAACGTATTGACTTTGATTTTGTGGATGTTAAAAGTACGCTTCATAAGCTTCACCTTTTGCATAAGAATCAATTGACCCATGCGGCTGAAGTTCTTTTTTGTGATGAAAATTTAATGGAAGTTCAAGCCGCGATATTTGCTGGGACTGACAAGTTGACATTCTTGGATATCAAATCGTTTAAAGGGAATTTTTTTAGTTTACGCCAGCAGGCAGAGGTTTATGTTAATGGGAATATAAAGTGGCGCGCGGATTTAAGCGAAAGCCGACGCAAAGAGATCCCGGAAATTCCAGAGAGGGCGATTTCGGAAGCCATCGGGAATTCGCTTTGTCACAGGGACTACTCGAATCCAAAAGGAAATGAAGTCGCGATATTTAAAGATCGTATTGAGATCTATAATCCGGGATTTTTTCCAGATGGCGTTAATCCGGAAGATTTCTTTACAGGCCATGAGAAGTCGATTTTGCGTAATCCTTTGATCGCGGAAACAATGTATAAATCCAAAGACATTGAGCGTTGGGGAAGCGGGATTAAGCGTATCCACGATGAATGCGTTGCCGTTGGTGTCAGGGTTGAGTTTAAGCGGCTTAAAACCGGTTTTGTAGTGGTCTTTTACCGGCCAAAGTGGGAAGAAGGCGAGGGGTTGAAGGAAGGTGGTCAGAAAGGGTGGTCAGAAAAGGTGGTCAGAAAAGGTGGTCAGAAACTCAGCACAAAACAGATAGTTGTGCGGGATTTAATTAATCAGGATCCGTATATTTCACGGAAGGCACTTTCGGAGAAATTGGGTATCCACGAATCGGCTGTTCAAAAGCATATCGATGCCTTAAAAGTGAAAGAGGCAATAAAACGTATCGGTCCGGATAAAGGCGGGCATTGGGAGGTAATAGGGCGTTGATATTTTTTATTTTTTTGTTGTTTTGAAAATTGTAGGTTAATGTTAAAATAAGATCAATATGGGCATAAATAAAAATCCACAAAAACAGCTCTTAGGAGAAATTCTCCTTGAGCGCCGTCTGATCACCAAAGAGCAGTTAGCTCAAGCGCTGGAGGTTCAGAAAAAAGAGAGTGGTTATATCGGAGAAATATTGGTCAAATTAGGGTTCCTTGAAGAATTAGATGTCGTGACCGCTCTTGTGGTGCAGTGCAATTTCCCGTATATTGCCATCAATAAATATGAGGTTGATCCAAGTATTCTACAGCTGATCCCTCAGGATTTCGCGCGAAAGAATTTGGTTGTCCCCTTAGACAGGGTAGGCGATATTTTAAGTGTCGTGATGGTGAATCCTTTAGATATCGCGGTGAGAGCCGAAGTAGAGCGTCTGACCAACTACCAAGTAGCTCCTTTTATAGCCACACGGTTTGAATTAGAAAAGGCCATTGACCATTGGTACAAATAGAGGATTAAATGCCAAGTTATAAATATGTTACCAAGAACAGTGAATCCAAGACCGTTAGCGGCAAAATGGCCGCTGAAAATAAAAATCTTGTTATTGAGGAGTTAAGAAAAAGAAAATTAACAATTATCTCCGTTGATGAAATTAAAAAAGTCAGTTTTGGCAGCGTCAGTTTTGAGCGAAAGAAAGTTAACGCGGATGAAATCGTTATCTTCTCCAGGCAATTAGCGACAATGGTTGAAGCGGGAATTCCCATTCTCCAAGGGTTAGAGGCCCTCCAAGATCAAGTGACCCAGCCTTTTTTAAAGAAAGTTCTCACGAATGTTCGTGACGATATTCAAGTCGGGAGCAGTCTTTCCTCCGCCTTCGCGAAACATCCCACAGTCTTCGATACTCTTTTTGTGAATATGGTGAGAGTCGGCGAGACGGGAGGAGTTTTAAGTAAGATTCTAGACCGCGTCGCGAGCTACATGGAGAAGACTCTTAAATTAAAGCGTAAGGTCAAGTCGGCTTTAATTTATCCGTCGGTGGTTATTACCATGGCTATCGGGATTACCACATTACTTTTGGTTAAGGTCGTTCCCACCTTCGCCGGGATTTATGATTCTTTCAATCAAGAATTGCCGCCCATGACCCAAACGCTTATTACCGTCAGCAATATCCTTAAAAAATTTTTGGGTTGGATTATCCTTTTTTTGATTGGCGCGATTTATCTTCTCGCGCGATGGCATAAAACCGAGAAGGGGGCTCTCATTTTAGATGGCGCTCTTTTAAGGCTCCCTATCTTTGGTGAACTTTTGCGCAAAGTGGCCATCAGTCGTTTTAGCCGCACGTTAGCCACGCTCATCCAAAGCGGTGTTCCTATTTTAGAGTCGCTGGATATTGTTAAGAAAACAATCGGGAATAAGGTTATTGAAATTGTGGTCGAAAATGTTAAAAATAATGTTCGCGAAGGAACAAGTATTGTGGCTCCTCTTTCGAAAAGCGGTGTTTTTCCCCCGATGGTTGTCCGAATGATTTCTATCGGTGAAAAATCAGGAGAGATGGAGAAAATGCTTCTCAAGGTTGCTGAATTTTACGATGATCAGGTTGATGCCGCCGTGGACGGCTTAACGAGCGTCATTGAACCCCTGATTATCGGCGTCTTAGGGATTATTGTTGGATTTATTGTCATCGCTTTATTTTTACCGATTATTAACATCACGCAAATTTTATAGGTAAATTTAGTACATTGTAACATAAATTTCTGATTCAATTTTTCCTCTCCCTTTTGGGGAGAGGGGTGGGTGAGGGGTGAAGATCGATGAATATTCTCGCCCCCTCATCCTAGCCTTCTCCCCTGTGAGGAGAAGGAATTACGGCAGAAATTTCTGTTACAATGTACTAGTAAATATGATTGCGCTAAACATGAAAATTTCATTTTATTTCACCTTGTTTTATTTGTTTGTGCCTTTGGCGACAATATCCGCGCGGGCGGATGTCTTGAGTGAACAAAATACCCGCTTAGAAATAGTTGAGAAAATTTTTGAGTCCAGCTTAATGGATTTAAAGGCAAGTCTTGACCAGCTGGCTGAGCGGAATCAATTTCTTGGATCTGAGAATGCTAAGATGAAAAATGAAATGCAAGGCTTGGAAGAAGAACTCGAAAATCTTAAAAAAAGAAAATCAGAATTGTCGGGAACTGACGAGGCTTTTTTAAGCGATGAACCCCTAGGTCAAATTAAACCTATTTCAGAGAAAGAAATTCTTGAGCTTTCTCGAGAGAGCGCTCTTTTAGCCCAAGAGAATCAAAGTGTCGAAGAAAAAGTAAATATAAAACAAAAGCAGTACGATGGTCTTCGTAAAAATGTTCTTAAGTTAAGCCAAGCGGCCGCTAGTTTAAATAATCAATTAAATTCTCTGGAAGAGAAAGATCGTTTGAAGGAGAAGGGACAGAGCCAGATAAAAGAACGTCTTTGGTTGTCTTTGAAAGAGCAAGAGGCAAAATTGAAGAGTCTGCGAAAAAAACAAAAAGAAAAAAGTACAATGCCGCCTTCTGATCGAGGGCGGGAAGACCAATTTCTTCAAAAGCAGAGTCAGTTAAAACAGCAGGTTCTTAAGCTGGAACGGCAATGGGCGTCTCTATCGGCGGAGGAAGAGGGGAGTTTTAATCAATCCCAGCGTTTAGAGGGAAGTCGTGAAGCGCAAATGGATCAAGTGGATAAAGAAATCAATCTTTTAACCTCTCGCAAAAAAGAGTTGGAGCAAATTCTCACCCAGGCCAAAGAAAAATTAGAAGGTCTTTCTTCCAATACCCTCGAGGACACCCTCCCGCCATTAGAGGAGAAATTCAATTCTCTCGTCCAAGAAAACGTAAGTTTGAAAGAGAAGGTTTCTTCTTTGGAAAGAATGCCACAGCAAGAATGATTGTGGTTTAAAATTTTACTTGAGAATATTCTACGACATGGTATACTTTAAGTAGAAAAGTAATACTTTTTCTAAGGAGGTGTTACATGTATATCACGCAAGCGACCATCAAAGGGCAGGTGCTGATTCCTGTGGATTTGCGCAAGAAATATCACATCCACAAGGGATCGCGTCTGGGGATCATCGACCGAGGAGGAGAAATTATGTTAAAGCCGCTTCCTAAGGATATCATTCAGGCTTCTCGGGGTTTTTTAAAAGGAGGCCCTTCGGTTTTAAAAATGCTTTTGGAGGAGAGGCGTAAAGATTGCGAACGAGAGGAACGAAAATATGAGCGAATTAAATAGTTTTGTCCTTGATAGTTTTGCCTTGATTGGCTTTTTTCAGCAAGAATCGCATTATTCGCGGATAGAAAAACTTCTTCAAGAGGCAAAGAGTGGCCATGTGAGTCTTTTCTTAAGCCTTGTTAATTGGGGAGAAATTTACTATTCTATTCTTAGGAGCAGAGGTGAATCGTCCGCTGAGCAGGCCTTAATTTTTATAGATGAACTTCCCATCCAAATAATTGAGATAAATAGAAATTTGGTTTACAATGCCGCTAGACTTAAATCCAAATACGCCCTTTCTTACGCTGACTGTTTCGCGGCTGCTTTAGCTAAAGCAAAGGATTGCCCAGTCTTAACGGGTGATCCGGAGTTTAAAAAGCTCCACGAAGAAATCAAAATTTCTTGGTTATAACCCCGCCCAAAAAATTGCTTTTAAAAAGATAAATTTGCGGATGGGAGGAGGATATGTTATACTTTAAGTGATCAAAAGATATTTGTTGTGCTCATGGCAAACCTTCCGTAAGGATGGGACGTCCCGCATATCTTAAGTTATAGTGGATTGCGGGATCCCGCTTACCATAAGAAATGGAAAAGCGGGGCAAAGCCAAGGATCCTGGAATCAGGACAGCCTGGCCGCCACGACGAATAAAAAGATGTGGTGATTTATTTTTTGCGACCTATTTCCTTACTGAACTGAAGTTCAAAGGGAATAGGTTTTTTGTTTGACAAAGAGGAGGTGGATGTTAGAATAAAAACAAATTAACTGCTAAGAAGAGGTTTTAGTTTTAGGTGAGTCATTTAAGAGAATAGGCTGCGGAAAGTTAGACGTTATCATTTCTTCTTTTTATCATCCTTCTCTTAAGGCGAACTTAAATAAATGAATCCTCTTTAAGGCGCAACACAGAAAAAGGAGGAAGATATGAAAAGAAGAATGAATAAAGGTTTCACGCTCGTGGAAATTATGATCGTTGTGGCGATCATTGCCCTGTTAGCGGCGATTGCCATCCCGAATTTACTGCGGGCAAGAGTTAACGCGAATGAGGCTTTAGCTCAGAGTACTTTGCGGACGCTTTCAACTGCGGCTGAATCGTTTGCCACCGCGAATAATGGTAGTTATCCTACTGACCCAGCTGTGGATTTGGCTAACGCTACTCCTCCATATATTAACGAAAATTATTGCGATGGAACTGCGCGGTCAGGTTATGGGTTTGTCTGTACGATGCTAGTCGGTTCATATTCAATTGTGGCAACACCAACTAGCGACGGGGTAACGGGAACATCGACTTACACGATGATAACAGGAGGTATTTTAACAGCAGGACAATAAGGTTTGGGAACTTTTTATTAGGTAAGTTTTTGATACAGAAAGGGGGAGCTTGCTGTAAAGCTTCCCCTTCTGTATTGTGGGTTTGAAAGAAGATTTCCCTCCCCCTTTTTTGTGGGGAGGGTAGGGAGGGGGGTAATAAAATAGCATTAGTTTTTAATTTTTTTCACCCCCACCTAACCTCCCCCATTAAGGGGGAGGAATCAAATGCGTAAGTCTATATCTTGTGAAAGTGGAGAAAAGATGATCAGAAAAAATAAACAAGGTTTTAGCTTGGCGGAAGTTTTGATCGCAACGGTTGTGTTTACCCTCGCTTTTGTGGGGATTTTACTTAGTTATCTGCGTTCGATGGAATTAAATGAAATGTCGCGGAATTCTTCTTTGGCAGTGGCGGCGGTCAAAAGCGAAATGGAAAAAGTTAAGGATACGGCGTTTGGTAGTATTGCGGCTAACTTTGATAACAAGAAAGAGGAATTTACAGCTGACGGTAACGGCATTAATGGATGGATGGTAAGTTATGTCGATGACACCAATCCTAAACTTTTGAAAGTGACGATTAGTTTTTGCTGGAAACAGAAAAGCGGGCTTAAGGTCGGCGAGGACAGCGAGTTAAATGGAACCCTGGATGTGGGAGAAGATAAAAATGGCAATGGAATGATTGATTCCATCGCCCAGGTGGTCAGCTATGTTTATGATAAAGAATAAAAATGGATTTAGTTTCATTGAGCTGATGGTCGTTCTCGGAATCTTTTCCATCATGCTGGGGAGCGGTTTTACGCTCATTTCCACGGGCCGGGATGCCTGGTTTATTACCGACGCCCAAATTGAATTGCAAGAAAGTTTACGCCAGACGTTAGTGAAAGTTTCCAAAGAATTAAGGGAGACGGGGACGGCCGGAGGAAGTTTAACTATTTCTAGTGGAGGCGTTAATAATTCAGATATCGTTAAATTTTCTATGCCGATCCTTTGTCAAGCGGGAATGAATGTGATGGATACGGATAGCAATGTCGCTTATTGGGGCGCGCCTTTAAGGTGGGGATGCGTGAATTCAACTTGCATGGATAAAGACAATAATTGCGCGACGATTGATTACAAATATATTCAGTATCAGCTTAACGCGAGTGGTCAGCTGGTTAGACGCGTTTTAGATGATACCAGCGCGTTGGTGAGAGAAGATATTTTCGCGGAGAATTTAACGGATTTCCAAGCAACGGAAAATGGGACAGAAACGGTTCCTACAACGGTGGTTACCTTAACCGCGACAGCGTCAACCAAAACAAGCCTTAATAGACAGATCACAGGCTCAAACAGCCTCGATGTCTATTTAAGGAATAGGGGGTGATTTTTATGAACCACACCAATCAAAAAGGTTTCGCGTTTATTTTTTCTCTGTATATCGTGGTTGTTCTTTTAGCCATTAGCAGTTTATTTGTTTTAAGGACGGTGCAGGAAGCCAATGTGGCGCGTGCCGAGCGTGAACTAGCCAAATCTTTTTATATCGCCGAAGGTGGGTCTAACGCCGCCCTCGAGACCCTGTATGATTTAATTAATACCGATCTTTTGACGACCGTAACCGGGACTAACGCTAATACTATTTCTCACCAGGCTAAGGAAGAGAATGTCTTGGATTTTTTGGAAAGTTTGACAAAAGATAATGGAGTAAAACAATTTACATGTAGTAAGTATGAGAATGGTCAAGGTCAAGGTCAAGACGAATGCGCAGAACTTCTTTACGCCGTTGCGTCCACGGATTTAGGGAGCGGGACTTTCCAATACAATATTTTCGTGACGGCTAAAGGAGATTATAATCCTGATCAGGGAGGCGTGGAGTGGGATCTCCCGTATTATTATCGCATAGAGACGACCGGCACATCGAAAGGAGTTTCGCAGGAAATTGTTTTATCCGGTGATTTTACGGTTCATATCCAAAAAGATAATTTCGCCAAATACGCGTTATTTACCGATCACCATACGATGAAAGACGGCAAATCTGTCTGGTTTACCAGTAAAACAAATTTTGCCGGGCCTGTTCATACGAATGATAAATTGAGTTTCGCGTTTAACCCCAGCGGGACTTTTGACGGCCTTGTTACCCAACAGAATACAAAAGCGCAATTTTATGATGGCGGCCACGTAAAACTTTTAGACGCGGATTATTATTCAAATATCGACGTGCCTATTTTTAATGAGGGATTTTTGAGAGGACAGTCTCAGATAGTCTTGTCTTCTTCGATTCAGAAAGATGACGTGAAGAATCAAGCTACCGGCGGACAAAGCATTAATACGGATGGGATTTATGTGCCTAACGATGGTCAAACGACGGTCGGCGGGATCTATATTCGAGGGAGCGCGACTATCGCTATGGGAGTCGATGCTTCTGACAGGGCGACTTATACGATTAAACAATCTACGGCTACTAAGACGATCGTTGTCGACAGAACTGCTCAAAAGACGATTATCTCTCAAACAGGGAAATCGGACATTATTTATTCCGGCCTTCCCAATGGGATTGACGATGTCGGAACGATTCTCTATGTCGACGGAAAGGTTTCTGGTCTGGCAGGAACAGTGCAAAGAGATTCGGAGGTAACTGTTTCCGCGGAATCCGAGATTGAGATTACGAATCATATCCAATACGCGGACTACACGCCGGCCGTGGGAACCCCTGGAGCGGCTGGTTATGTCCCGCCGAACGCGAATAACGCCAAGAATTTGCTGGGGATTCTTTCGTGGGGAGGGGATGTCTTGATAGGCTCTTCGGCCCCCAAAGATATTAATATCCACGGCATTGTTTTAGCGCGTAATGGTGTTTTCCAGGTTTATAACTATAGTGGGAGTAAGGTTAGGGGAACAGCAACTCTTTTAGGTGGAGCGATCACTCAGTTTTATGGGGCCTTTGGGACTTTTGATGTGTCTGGCAAAATGATTTCTGGCTATGGGCGAAATTTTGTCTACGATGACAGGACATTGACGGGGGCGTCTCCGCCATATTTCCCAACGCTCGATACGTACACAAGTTTTTCCAACGATATTATGGATAAGATTATCTGGCAGGAGGGATAAAAAACATGCCGAATAATTTGAATTTTTCGTTAAGAAAAAACGGGGTTATTTTGTTATTTATTATTTTTATCGTTAGCATTGTTCTCATTCTTCTTGTCAATGGCTGGATTTTAAGACAAATTGAGCAAAAGGATGAGGAAAAAGTCATGGAACCTTTGCAAAATAAAAAAAATATACATCAAATCCCCCTTGAGAGTGAAATTCTGATACAATAACATTGAATAAATTCATTTTCGCATTTTTAACTTTAAAATAACTATTCAAGGGCATGTCTTTACCATTTTTAAAACAATATCTGAACGTTGTTAATCATTGGATCCCATCCGCAAGCCAAGGTTCTTCCATTGGGATTGATATCGGCGTTAATGAATGTAGATTCATTGAAATAATAAAATTGAACCAATCGTTTGAAGTGCTCGGTTGGGCTTGTGAATCTATGGCCGAAGAAGACATCGGAAGCGTCTTTAAGAAAATACTTGCCAAGGCAAAATATCCGTCGAAGTCTCCTTACGTGGCTGTCTATGGCAAGGGAACGCTTATCCGTTATATTTCTTTGCCGCGCATGTCGCTCTTTGATTTAAAAAAGTCGTTTATCATTGAGGCCGAACGGTATTTCCCTTTTCCTTCGGATCAGATTTATACGGATTGTTTTATCCTTGATCCAAAAGAAAAGACTAAACAAATGCTGGCTTTGGTGGCCGCCGCTAAAAAGGACTTGATCGAGGAAAGGATTAAACTTTTAAGCGGTCTTGGCTTGCAGCCGTTTTTTGTAGGAATCAACCCAATCGCTCTGGCCAACGCTTTTCATGTCCTTGGGGAAAGTCAGGAAGAGAATAAAGACTCAAGCGTCGCCCTTTTGGATATAGGGGAAACGGTCACCAGCCTGATTATTTTTAAGAATAGATTGCCTTGGTTTACAAGAGATATTTTTTTAGGACAGCAGGATATCCTTAAAAAGATTAGTCATGAACAGAAAATATCTCTGCCAGAGGCAGAAAGGCTGGCCACATCTGCCGAGAAGACAGAAAATTGGCTTGCTCTTTGCGAAACGGAGATTATGCAGATTGTCCAAGAAGTAAGGCTTTCTTTTGACTATTTTACGACAGAAAAAAATCAAGAGATTAATCGGTTGTTATTGACGGGAGTCGCCGCTAAAATAAGGGGTTTGAGTGAACTCCTTGAAAAGAATTTGGAAATTAAGGTGAGTTTATGGGATCCGTTAATCCAGTTGAAAAAAACATCGGAAAGTTTAGCATCTCTCACGGAAAAAGATTCTTTGAAGATGGGGGTAGCCTTAGGGTTAGCTTTATATCAATATGATTGAAATTAATTTGGTTCCTCCTCATTTGCAGAAAAAAAGAAAAAGCCGAATCTTAGAAGGGCTGGAGATCCCTAAAGAGCTTTTGATCGGCATCGGCGGCGGAGCGGTAGCTTTATTAATACTTATTCACTTTATTTTGCTGATTGTCAATATCGGGAAATTTATTGAATATAAAAGTTTAGAAAAAAAATGGACCCAAATGTCGACTCTTAAACAAGGCGTTGATTCTGTTGTTAATGAATCACGCGGCCTTCAAGGCAGGCTTACGACCTTTCAAGAATTAATGGGCCAATCGAATATCTTGTGGTCTAACAAACTTAATATTTTAAGCGACACATTGCCGCGCGGTGTCTGGCTTAAAAAAATAGAACTCAGTCATAAAATTTTTTTCCTAGAAGGAAGCGCTATCTCTCGGCAGGGGGAAGAAATGATTAATGTTCACAATTTTACTTCCGCCTTGAAGAAAGACAGCGTATTTTTAAATAATTTTAGAGATTTAAAACTGGGTTCCATCCAAACGCGTAAATTTGAAAAAATTGAAATAGCGGATTTCTCCATTACCACCAATTTAGATGAATAAAAAAATTTTCGAACAATTTATTCTTCAATTCAGCCGAATTAGTCCTCAACAGAAAAACTATATTCTGGCGGGATGTGTTATTCTTATTTTTATCCTCGATGTTTTAGTCTTTATGCGCCCGCAGTTTAAGGTCATGACTAAAATTAATCAAAAGATTAGGAGTTTATCGCAGGATATGAAGACGCTTAAAAGTGATGCCAAGCGCATAGATCAGCTTAAGGATCAGTTAGAACAATTAAAGACTGAGGTTGCTAAGACTAGCGGCAAAATTTTCCCTAAGGAATCCGTACCGCTTGTTCTCGAGAATTTATCGCGTTTGGCCAATGAAAATGGAATTAAAATCGACAATATCAAGCCTCTTTCCGATCAAGAAAGTTTGGTCTCTGAAAAAAAGGGAAGGTCTTATTTTGCTTTACCCATTGAGCTCCAGGCCAAGGCGGGTTATCATAATTTAGGCAAATTTTTAAATCGTTTGGAAAATGGAGAGATTTTTTTTAAGATAAAAAATTTTACGGTGACTCCGACGCCTGATTTTAAGACGCACAATGTTCAATTAACTTTGGAAACAGTCGTTTATGAAGAGACGCAAAAACCTTAAAAAATATATTTCAAAAATTTTAGGATTAATTTTATGTTTCCTTTTTGTGCTCTGTTGGCATGAAATCAAAGCGGCGGACCTGCTTGAAGAAACCAAAAATGAGCCTTCCCTTTATGACGATCATGGCAAACGGGATCCCTTTTGGCCTCTGGTGACTTCTGGGGGTGGTATCATGAGTTATGAAACAGATTTTTTAATGAGTGATTTGAATTTGGAAGGCGTTGTGGTCGGACAAGGTCAGGAAAATTTAGCGATGATTAATGGTCGTATTGTTAAGGAGAATGATGCCATCGGGCAGTTTGTTGTTCTGCGGATAGAGGCGGATAAGGTTACGTTGCTTAAAGACGGCCAAGAATTTGAATTAAGATTAAAATAGAGGAGGAAAGAATGTCAAAAATATTTTTCGTAATTGTAACGATTGGCATGATATTTACGCAAACAGCCTTAGGGAATGCTCAGGAATCTTCCCCTGAGGCGGATTTTCTGAACGCGGAATCACTCGCGCCGAAAGAAATCATTTCTTCAAGAGAAGAGGTGGAGGGGAAAAAAGCGGCACCTTCCGTCACTCAGTCTGGTAACGTAAGTTTGGATTTTCGTGAGGCGGATATAAGAAATGTTTTGCAAATTCTTGCCCTTAAGAGCGGGGTTAATGTCGTCGCGAGTCCTGAGGTAAGCGGGCTTATCTCCATTCAGCTCAAAGACGTTCCATGGCAGCAGGCGTTGGAGGTCATTTTAGAGACAGCCGGTTACGCCTATCATAAAAAAGGTAATATTATTTTGGTCACTACTGTCGAGAATTTAAAGAAACGCAGAGAAGACACCATGCAATTGGCCGCGCAAGAACCTTTGGAGACAAGAACATTTACTCTTAATTTCGGCAAGGCTTCAGAAGTTGTTCAATCTATTGAAAAGATGAAATCAGATCGTGGGCATATCGATTTTGACGCGCGTACCAATACGCTTATTGTTACCGATGTCTCTCAAAATACGGAACTTATTGCCGGAGTTATTGTGACGTTAGATACAACTACCCCTCAAGTCTTAATTGAGGCTAAGATTGTAGAGACCACATTAAGTGATTCCGAAAATTTAGGGATCGATTGGACACTGAAAGCCACCATTAGCGGCATGAAAAGACCAATTACCTGGCCTTTTCATGACAGGACTGTGGACAATGAATTCGTGCCAGATGCTATCCCTTCAGCCGCATCCACAGAATTTACCTTTGGAACACTTGATTTTAGTCAAGCAAAACTTGTTTTCGAAATGCTCAAATCACGCAGTGACACCAATATTTTATCCAGCCCGCACATCGCGACTTTAGATAACAAGGCGGCTCAAATTATTGTGGGAAGGCAGTATCCAATTCCAACTTACACGTATAACGAAGATCAGGCGAAACTGCAAATTTCTGGCTGGGAATATAAGGATATCGGGATTATTTTTAATGTCACGCCCCATGTCAACAAAGCGGGATTTGTGACTTTGGATGTTGAGCCTAAAATTACAGCTATCTTGGGGTTCGTCACGGTTGAAAATACGTCTTTACCCGAATTAAGTAATGAATCAACAAAAACGAGCGTTATGATTCAAGATGGAGAAACGCTTGTCATCGGAGGATTACTTAAAGATCAGAAAACAAATACAAGAAAGAGGGTCCCTATCTTAGGGGACATTCCTATTTTAGGCTTAGCCTTTCAGAAGAAGGAAGACGCGGTTGCTAAAACAGATTTAATGGTTTTTATAACACCGCATATTATTACGCCTCAAATCCCTTCTGAGTAAGGGTCAAAAACATCCCCCTCGCTTAAGAACCCCAAAAATTTCTACGATATTTTTGGGGTAAGCTTCGGGGTTAATTCCGACAACAAGTTATGTCGCAAAAAAGCGCTCCATAACTTGTGTCGTCATTAAGGAGGCCTTCGACACCGCTCAGGACTTTTTAATTCCATCGCAAAGTTAGTGGTGGGCAATAAAATGGTGAGCGACGTCGAACCATTAAGGAGGAAAATTGTCGAGAGAAATTTTAGTTCAGGTTCAAAAGGACGAACAGTCCGTTGCTATTACGGAAAATGGTAAGCTGGAAGACTTTCACATAGAGCTTGATCGTTATCAGTCTCTTCTGGGGAATGCTTACAAGGGCAAGGTGGAGTCTATCCTCCCTTCGATTAACGCCGCTTTTATTAATATCGGACAAGAACGCAACGGTTTTCTTTATTTAACCGATGTCGTGGATCAATCTTCTCTTCAAGAAATGTCTCAGCCCAGGAATTTATTAAATAAAATTTTTAAGAGACCCAAAAAAAATGAATCTCACCGTTCGGGCCATAACAGGGGAAGCAGTGAACAGACGTTAAAAATAGGGCAAGAGATTTTAGTCCAGGTTGTCAAAGACCCCTTTGGAGAAAAAGGCGCGCGGCTGACGACCCACGTTAGCTTGCCCGGACGTTTTGTTGTTTACATGCCTTTTGATGAGCAAACAGGCGTTTCAAAGAAGATTGAAAATAACGAAGAGCGTCAAAGATTGCGGGAAGTCAGCAGGGGCTTTACTTTTGCCAATACGGGCGGGTTTATTATACGAACCGCTTCTCTTCAGCAGGGGAAAGTGGAACTGATGCGAGATGCTAAATTTCTTGTTACTCTTTGGGCTAAAATTTTGAAAAAATTTAACGAGGAAAAAGCGCCCGCTTTGATTTATGAAGAAGGCGAATTGACTTGGAAGATTGTCCGTGATTATCTGACGGAAAAGGTCGATAGAGTGATCATTGATTCAGAAGAGGAATTTTTGAAGGTGCGCAAATTTGTTGATACTTTAATAGGCCGACAGATGGTGCACAAGATTCATCATTACAAAGGAGATGTCCCTTTATTTGATTCTAAGAATATTTCGAAGGAATTGAAAAAAATTTATGATACAAATGTTTATTTAAAGTCAGGGGCCTACATTGTCATCGAGCCAACGGAAGGGCTGATAGTTGTTGATGTTAATAGCGGCAGGTTTAAGCCTAAGGCAAATCCTGAAGACGCTGCTTTTATGGTGAATATGGAGGCTGTCCCTGAAGTCGCTCGTCAGTTGCGTTTAAGAGATTTAGGTGGTATTATTGTCATCGACTTTATTGACATGTCTCAAGGAGATCATAAGCGTAAAGTCTTAGAAGCTTTAGAAAAGGCATTATCTCAGGATCCCGCTAAGACGGAAGTTAATAGAATTTCTCCTCTGGGGTTGGTTGAGATGACCAGGGCCAGGACAGGGAAGACAATTGAATCTATTTCTTTTGGGAAATGTCCTTATTGTGACGGACGAGGGAAAGTAAAAATAGCGTAAAAAAAGAGAGATTAAAAGATTCCCCTCCCCTCGTGGGAGGGGTAGGGGAGGGGGTACAAACAATCTCACCCCCTCCTTAATCCTCCCCCATAAATGGGGAGGAAACCTTTAAAGGAGGAAACCATGTTTGCTGTTGTTCAAATAGGTCCTTATCAATACAAGGTTGGCGAGGGAGATAGCATATCAACACATCGTCTTCAAGATGAAGTAGGGAAAAAAATGATTTTGGATAAAGTTTTGCTTTTTTCCAATGGCTCAGATATTCGCGTGGGGCAGCCTTTCCTTCAAGAGGTTAAGGTTGAGGCAGAGGTGCTGAAACATTCTTTAGGCGAGAAAACAATTGCCTTTAAGTTCCATCGTCGTAAGAGATATGCCAAAACGCACGGTGGCAGACGGCAGTTAACGACGCTCAATATTACGAAGATTGAAGGATAAATGTTTTTTGTTGATGAAGCGAAAATTTTTATCAAGGCCGGTCAAGGCGGGCAGGGATGTGAAAGTTACTATCAGGATAAATATACTCGGTATCCTCGTCCGGATGGCGGAGATGGCGGTAAGGGTGGAGATATAACTTTTATTGCCGATCGAAGTCGTCATTCGCTTTTAGATTTTAAATACAGGCAGCACCTCGAGGCTCAAGATGGCGGGCATGCCAGTAGTAAGGGTAAAAGAGGCGGAGAAGGGAAAACTTGTGTTCTTAAAGTCCCTGTCGGGACAATGATCCGCGATCATGAAACAGGCCTTTTGATCAAAGACTTGAACGCCGATCAGCAGTCTATTGTCGTTGCCAGAGGCGGGAAAGGCGGTCGAGGCAATGCCGGCGGAAAAATACCGTTGCCCCCGAGGAAAGGAGAAGAGCGAACCCTTGATTTAGAATTAAAATTAATGGCTGACGTAGGGCTCATAGGATTCCCCAACGCTGGTAAATCAACTCTTATTTCTAATCTTTCTAAGGCCAAATCAAAAGTAGCCAGTTACCCTTTTACCACGAGAGGTCCTATCTTAGGAATTGTTTCTGACGATGATTTTGAATTTATCGTCGCTGATTTACCCGGGATTATTGAAGGCGCTCATAAAGGAAAAGGTTTAGGTGATCGTTTTTTGCGTCACGCGCAACGAACTAAAATTCTCGTCCACCTTCTCGATATGGCGGGAACGGAAGGACGGGATCCCTTGGAAGATTATGAGAAACTTAATTATGAATTAGAACAATACAGCGATAGTTTTGCCTCAAAGTATAAATTTGTCGTGGCGAATAAAATGGATTTAGCTGAAAGTACGGATAACCTTAAAAGGTTTAAGCAAAAATACAAAGAAAAGATTTTCGCCATTTCAGCTTTAGAAAAAAAAGGTTTTAAAAAGCTTATCTCCGCGATTCGGAAAATTTTATGTGTCGAAAATTCCCCAGAGTAATCAAACGCGTTGTTGTCAAAGTTGGATCGAGTATCATCGCGACTTCCGCGCTTAAACCTCGAATAAGCCTTCTGAAATCCTTGGTTGATCAGATTTCTTCTCTTAGAGAGAAAAATATTGACGTTGTTTTGGTTAGCTCCGGGGCCATTGTTTTTGGCATGGGAGAAATCAATCAGAAATCAAGGCCAAAGGATGTGTCTTCTCTCCAGGCGTTGGCCGCCATTGGGCAAACCCTTTTGATGAAAAAATATTGCGAACTTTTTAAAGGAAATAAAAAAATATGCGCGCAGGTTTTGTTAACGTGGGAAGATTTTGATAATCGCCTTCGTTACAATAATGCCAGGAATACTTTCCTGTCTCTTTTGGGAAGAGGGGTTGTCCCTGTTGTTAATGAAAATGACACCATTGCCACGGATGAAATTAAATTTGGGGATAACGATAAACTCTCAGCGCTTGTCGCTGGGTTAATTCAAGCGGATCTTTTGATTATTCTTTCTGACGTGGAGGGTCTTTACGATTCAAAAAGCTCGGATAAAAAAATTTTTGGAGAAATTAAAGAAATCACGCGAGAGATAGAAGAGGCGGCCTCAGGGACAAGTAATAAGCAAGTCTCTAAGGGCGGGATGACCACCAAATTAGAGGCTGTTAAGATGGCTACTCACGCGCAGATTCCCTGCGTTATTGCCGATGGCCAGACGGAGGATGTCCTTTCGCGTATTTTAAAAGGAGAACGTTTAGGGACATTATTCGTTGAAAAGGAAGAAAGGCTTCTGGCCAGGAAACATTGGATTTCTTTCGGCGCTAAACCTAAAGGGGTCGTGGTTGTTGATGATGGAGCCAAAGACGCTTTGCTTAAAAGGGGCAGGAGTCTGCTTTTGCCCGGGATCGTCAGCTGGCAAGGTCATTTTAAAGAGGGTGATGTCGTCGCTATTTGTGATCAATCTAATTGTGAGATTGGCCGGGGGATTATTAATTACTCACCCCTGGATTTAGGCAAAGTTGTCGACAGAAAAGGAAAACGGGAAGCTATCCATTGCGATAATTTAGTTTTAGGCCAACGTTAAATAACGCATTTAAAATGAACCAAGATAAGATACGCAAAAATATTATTCAATTGGCGCGAGAAGCTAAAAAGGCCTCTTGTGCCTTAGCTGTTGTTGAGACTAAAGAAAAGAATTTAGCTTTAGAAAAAATGGCTAAATCTTTGTTAGATAGTTTTGATTATCTGCTCAAAGAGAATAAGAAAGATTTAAAGGAAGCCAAAAGCAAAAAATATTCTCAAGCCCTGATTGCTCGCCTGACCTTAACAGAAAAAATTATTAAGGAAATGGCGCAAGGCCTCTTAGAGACAGCCAAAATAAAAGACCCCATTGGCGAAGTTTTGCAAACCATTCACAGGCCTAATGGTCTATTGATTAAGAAAGTAAGAGTTCCCATCGGGGTCATTGGCATTATTTATGAATCACGGCCGAATGTGACCAGCGACTGTATCGGTTTGTGTTTAAAATCAGGGAATGCGGTGATCCTCAAAGGCGGCAAGGAAGCCATCCATTCCAATCGAGCTATTTTTTCCGTTCTTAAAGAAGTTTTGTCTTCAATTAAAATCCCTGCGGAGGCGATTCAATTTGTTGATTCTATTGACCGAAGCGCGGTTAATATTCTTTTAAGCCAAGATCAATATGTTGATTTAATTATCCCCCGTGGAGGAGAAGGGCTCATTCGATTTGTCGTCGAGCATTCTACTATTCCCGTTGTGAAACAATCGAAAGGTGTTTGTCATACGTATGTTAGTGACAAAGCTAACATCGCGATGGCACGTTCTATTTGTTTAAACGCGAAGGTTCAAAAACCGGCTGTCTGTAACGCGATGGAAACGATGTTGGTTCATCACGATGTCGCCACTCAATTTTTGCCTCCAATGATCGAAGATTTTAAAAAGGCTGGAGTTGAAATCCGCGGATGTCCTCGGACACGGCAAATTATCAAGCAAGGCGTTGAAAAGGCCACAGAAAAGGATTGGAGCGCGGAATATCTAGATTTAATTTTATCCGTCAAAGTGGTTGATAATCTTAAGGAAGCGATCGACCATATTAATACTTTTGGTTCTCATCATTCGGAAACCATTGTCACGGAGGATAAATCGCAGGCGGAAGAATTTTTTAAATCCATCGATTCGGCGTGCCTTTATGTGAATGCCTCAACTCGTTTTACAGACGGATATCAATTTGGTTTTGGCGCGGAAGTCGGTATTAGCACGGACAAGCTCCACGCGCGCGGGCCGATGGGTTTGGAAGAATTAACTACTTATAAATATTTAATATATGGTGATGGGCAGGTTAGAGAATGAAACGTATTGGGATTTCAGGCGGTACATTTAATCCTATTCATATGGGCCATCTGTTTATGGCCCAGACGGCGCTCGAGAAATTTGATTTAGAAAAGATTATTTTTGTTCCCTCTTTTTTGCCGCCGCACAAGAGTTGTCAGAATATTTTAGATGCTTCAAAACGTTTAGAGATGGCGCGTTTAGCCGTAAAGGACAATCCCTCTTTTGAGGTTTCTGATATCGAGATTAATCGCACAGGGAAGTCTTACACCATTGACACCCTTCGTTCTTTCCGTCGTCAGTATCCGTCGGATACAAAATTTTTCTTTATTCTTGGATATGATAGTTTTGCCGATCTTCATCGGTGGCATCAAATTAATGAACTTTTGAAGATGACTTCTTTTATTGTGATTAACCGTCCGGGTTTTAAACCTACAAATCCTAGAATTCCTAAACGGAAAGTTTTTTCGGCGATCATGCCCGGGCTCGATATTTCTTCCTCTTATCTCAGAAGAGCTATGGCTTGCGGGAAGACCATTAAATATTTGGTTCCCGACTCTGTTTTGGCATATATCAGAAAAAATAATTTGTATCGAAAGAGTTAAAATCTAGACGAAAGGAAATTTGAATGGAACAAACATTGCAGACAACGGCGAATTCTTTAACTCCAAAAAGAAATATTAAATTTGGGACAGATGGCTGGCGCGGCGTTATATCGGATAATTTTACATTCGAAAATGTGGCACTTGTGGCCCAGGCCATCAGTGAGTGGATTAAAAATGATTTGCCAAAAGCCAAAGGGGCAGAAAAGCGAATAGCCGTTGGTTACGACACGCGTTTTCTCTCAGCGGAATATGCCCAAACGGTCAGTTGTGTATTAGCCGCTAACGGCATCGAGGTTTATTTGTCAGATACCGCTATCCCAACTCCTGCTTTAAGTTATGGCGTGACTTGTCTTAAAGCGGCGGCTGGAATTATGATTACGGCCAGTCACAATCCGGCTAAATTTAACGGAATAAAAATCAAGACAAGCCAGGGCGGCGGGGCTTCCAATGACATTACGAATAAGGTGGAGTCTTATATAGAGAAGACTCCTTTGTTAAAAGTTGATTTTGAACAAGCTAAAAAAGAAAAGAAAATTATTTTGCATGATTACAAAGTTGCTTACTTGAAGTTTATTCGCAGTTATTTAGATTTGAAGAAGATTAAGAATGCCCGCTTTAAGGTCTTAACGGATGTGATGCATGGCAGCGGTGACCGTTTGATGGAAAAGGTTTTGAAGGGAACAAATGTCAGGTTGTCTTTAATGAGGGAGGATGTTAATCCTTCTTTTGACGGTGGCAAACCCGAACCGGTGGCGGAATATCTAAGCGGGATTCTCAAAAGAGTTAAAGAAGAGAAATTCGATTTAGGGCTTGTTTTAGACGGAGATGCCGATCGTATCGCCGCGGTCGCGCCAGGAGGAGAATTCATCAGCCCTCAGAAAATTTTAGGTCTGCTTATCCTTCATTTGGTAAGAAATCGCGGGCGTAAAGGGGCGGTTGTTAAGACTATTTGCGGCACAACCTTGATTGACAATATCGCCAAGAAATTAGGTTTGAAGTTATATGAAACGCCGGTGGGTTTTAAATACATATCTGATTTAATGATCTCTGAACGGATTATTGCCGGCGGCGAGGAAGCAGGCGGAATGGGGGTCCAGGATTATATCCCTGAACGCGATGGGACATTGGCGGGACTGCTTCTTGTGGAGATGATGGTTTATCAGAAAAAAAATATGAAACAGCTTATCGAAGAAATGGAAAAAGAATTTGGGCGTTATTATTATCAGCGTTCTGAAATAAAATTGGGAGAAGCAAAGTTTGACAGGGATCGTTTTCGCTCATTAAAAGAATTGCAAGGAAAGAAAGTGGTTGAGGTCAAAGATTTTGATGGTGTGAAATTAATTTGTGAAGATGAGAGCTGGCTCATGTTAAGACCTTCCGGAACAGAGCCGATCGTACGGGCTTATTCTGAAGCGAAATCTGTAAAACGAGCTAAAGAATTAGTGAAGTACGGTGAGGAGTTATTAAAACAGGGATAAAAGATGTTCTACTGGTTTGCGTATGGTGTTATTTTTATTTTAAGTAAAATTTTTTGTCCCTGCCGTTTTGGTGGTAAGGAAAATATTCCCCAAAGGGGCAGTTTCATCCTCGTCAGCAATCATATCAGCAATCTCGACCCCTTAATTTTAGGGCTTTCCTGCGGGCGTAAGTTTGGTTATGTTGCCAAAGATTCCCTTTTTAAAAATAAATTTTTTGCTTTTGTCCTTTATCTTGTTGGGACATTTCCTATTAAAAGAGATTCCTCGGATGTGGGGGCGATTAAAGAGGCCTTAAAAAGATTAGAGCGAGGAACCCCTGTCATTATGTTCCCCGAAGGAACCAGAGGTGGCTATGCTCGTTTTAAAAAAGTTCATCCAGGGATAGCTCTGATTGCATCAAAAGCAAAAGTTCCTGTCATCCCCGCTTACATTGAGGGTTCAGATCAAGTACTCCCTCCCGGAGCCAAATGGCCTCAACGTAAACTCGTCAAGGTTACGATAGGAGCTCCTCTAACATTCCCTGAAAATCAATCTTATCCCGAAATGGCTAATCAAATCATTCAAGATGTCCTCGCCCTAAATAAAAAAGTTTGACATTGCAATAATCCTAATGTATGATTTTTACGTTAATGCGATACGACGACTTGCAGATCAAGAGATCTTAAGATGCGCATTAAACAAAAACTATGAGGCGTCGCTCAAGAAAAGGAGATGTCTATGAGTATTTCTATCAAAACCCCCCACGAGTTTCGTCTTCCAGTTCAACAAGAACACATCCGCACTATCAAAAATCCTTACCAAGAAGAAATCACAGTAATTCACGCTTTAGTAAAAGTCCGTGATTTTCCGAATGGGCGCATCCCAGATAAAATAAATCCTCGTTCTCATGAAGCAATAAAGATGAATACGAGAATTCCGATGGCTATTGCTGAGTCTTTAAATGAGAGGCCAGAAATATTCCATCTTATTAATCGAGGTAGTTTTGTTTTGGCAAAAAAGGCCTGGTACGACAATCAAACAAGAAATTTGCATTTTCTCATCGAATCTGAAGATGAACATGGAATGGTCGATGGAGCGACCACAGATCGGGTTTTGGAAAGTCTAAAAAAAGATGTTTCAAATGCAGATTTTTCAACCCTTAAAGATGAGGAAATCCCGGATAATTTTAAAGTCGCTTATATTCACTTAGAGATTGTGGCTGGTGAGGTAAGCGAGGATTTGCGATTAAAACTGGCCGAAGCTCGGAATACGAGTGAGCAGGTTAAGCAATTTGCTTTGGAAGACCTTGGTGGAGGATATGAATGGTTGAAGGATATTATTCAGAAATCTGAGTTTAAAGATAAGGTTAGATACAAGGAGAATGAACCGAAGCCCGTTGATATTCGCCTTGTGTTAGGACTTTTGACCCTCTTCCATCCCCGTTTTCAGAATGGGACAGAACCGATTATCGCTTATTCAGCCAAAGGTACAGTAGTTGATAATTACTCTGACTCTGATTGGAAAAAAGGATATGAAAAGTTGACGCCAGTTGTTTTGGATATTTTAAGGCTATATGATTTTATTCATATAGAATTCCAGAACGCTTACAAAACTGCTTATGGGGCGGATGGGAGTCGTGCTCAACTGGGGAAAAGAAAAGAAGTTAGGTATATTAATAAGGAAGCGAAGGCTAAGGAATTACCCCTGACTGGTCAAAAAACGCAGTACGTTTTGCCCGATGGCTGGTTGTATCCGCTTTTAGCATCCCTTCGGGCCTTGTTGGATTTTCCGAAGGGCAGGGGAGATGTGAAGTGGATCGTCGATCCTCGCGGATTTTTTAAGCAACAAGGTTCAGATTTAGTTTATGAATTAGTTGAATTTTCAGAAGATCTTGGTCGTAATGCGAATGCCACTGGTAAAAAAAAAGGGGTTTGGAGTGGACTTCGTAAAAGTGTTGAAAATTCTCTTTTTAAGTCAGGTGCATTGCAGCCAACTAATGTTTGAGTAGATTAATTAAAACGGGAGCGTTAAAACGCTCCCGTTTTTCTTTTAAGACGGCAATCCCGGCGACTGGACCGAATTAGATTGGAAAAATTTATTTGAACATAATTAGATACACGTCCACGATAAAAATTTGAAACCCGCCGATTTTTGCCAAGGTTATTTCCCAATTGTGACCCAAGTTACGGTTGACTTTCCCTTTAGGTAAGCATAAAATGAGGACTTATATGAAATACAAAATATTCGTCAGCGCGGTCCAGAGAGAGCTCAAAGAAGAACGCCGGGCCATCAAAAAATTTATTCTTGAGGATGCCCTTCTATCAGAATATTTTGATGTATTTTTATTTGAGGACGCTCCTGCCAAAAGTAAATCGGCTGAGAAAAACTATCTCCATGAAGTACGAAGAAGCAATATTTATATTGGTATTCTCGGTGATCAATATGGGGGAGAAAGAAGAGGTAAGATTTCCCCGGTTGAAGCTGAATTCTCTGAAGCTAAGAGAACCGACAAAGATATCTTGATTTATATCAAAGGCGAGAACGGCGCGAATGATAAGAAAAGAGAGGAAGGGGTTCAAAGGCTCATTAAAGAAATCAAAGATTCCAAACGTGGATTCAGTTATAAAAGATTTAAAGATACCACGGAATTAACGCGGCAGGTTTATGCCAGTTTGATTGATTTTTTAAAAGAAGAGGGGATTGTCGGCCGCGGAGCCTTTGGTGAACGGATATGCCGGCGTGCAACATTCGATGATATTGATGAAAAGAAGGTTCGTTGGTTTCTGAAAATGGCTAGGGCTGTACGTAAATATCCCTTAAAAGAAGATGTTCTTATTGAGGCCGCTTTTACTCATTTGGATCTTCTAACAGATGGGAAACTCAACAACGCCGCGGTTCTTTTATTTGGTAAAGATCCTCATCATTTTTTTCTTCAGGCTGAAGTAAAATGCCTTCAGTTTTCAGGGACAGAGGTTAAAAAGCCTTTTATCAATTACCAGGTTTATAGTGATAATCTGTTTGAGCAAATTGATAAGGCTGTGGCTTTTGTACTAGGTGCCATTAAATTCCCGGTTATACAGCAATCTGGTTCTGCTCAATTTAAGCGTCCGTTTGAAATTCCGGAGTTTGCTATTCAAGAGGCTATTGGAAATGCCGTGGCGCATCGAAATTACAATGTTACTTCGGGTGTTCAGGTTATGGTCTTCGCGGATAGGGTGGAGGTCTGGAATTCGGGCAGCCTGCCGCCAGCTCTCACGGTCGAAGATTTAAAGAAACCGCATACGTCTTTTCCGGCCAATCCACTTCTTGCGAACGCACTTTACCTTGCTAATTATGCCCAGCGGGCGGGTTCAGGAACCATGGAAATGATTGAGCAATGCCGTAAGCATGGCGTGCCCGAACCAGAATTCGTATTAATCCGGAATGTTGAATTTCGAACGATTTTGCCGAGAGATGTCTTTACACCAGAAGTTCTGGGCCGCTTAGGATTGAATGAGCGGCAATTAAAAGCAGTAAAATATGTGAAAGAGAAGGGGCAGATAACCAATCGTGAATATAGAGAAATAACAGGTTTTTCTGATGAAGGCGCTAGAAAAGATCTTAAAGATATTGTCGAGAAGGGTGTTCTAGTAAGTCAAGGTGAAGGGCGCAGTGTTAGCTATGCCTTGGCTATTGCTATTGACCGGCGAAAAGTTGGCGATATTGGCGATTAGTTGGCGATTAATTTTTAAGTGTTCCTGAATTCAACCTGAATTCAATTAGCAAGTGCAACACTTCGTTCTAGAAAGACCGTTCCCAGACCTCTATAAGAATTGTAATTAGAAGTGCGACAGAAAAAATTAAGAAAGCTCCATAGATCTTTGGAAAAAACTGTTACTTTGTAAGTTGAGAACAAGCAAAGAACAGGAGATCTATGAAGCCAAATAA
>Ga0082335_1000796_pt1 | contig 74379 bp, 69 predicted proteins | sample Subgrocontami58m_FD_72375 | JGI IMG/M metagenome (GOLD analysis project Ga0082335, IMG submission 72375) | Subsurface groundwater microbial communities from S. Glens Falls, New York, USA - GMW37 contaminated, 5.8 m (SPADES assembly) (version 2) ... | reverse complement strand
GCAGCGTTGAAGATCCGCGCGCCGTCAATATGCACCGGCACGGCATGGTCACGGGCGAGCGCCTGGACTTCGGCCATGTGCGCGAGCGGCAGCACCGCGCCGCCTGCCGCGTTGTGCGTAGTTTCCATCCAGACCAGCGCGGTGCCGAGCTGATTGCGGTTGATCCGCGGCCGGAGGTGCTCGCGCAGCGCCTCGATCTCCATCGCGCCGCGCTTGCCAGGCAGTCCGCGGTAGAACATCGCGGCGAGGTTGCCGACCCCGCCCAGTTCGGCGGTCAGGATGTGCGAGGTCCCTTCGACCAGCACTTCGCCGCCGCGGTCGGCGTGCGCGAGCAGCGACACGAGGTTTGACATCGTGCCGCTCGGCACGAACACCGCGGCTTCCTTGCCGGTTCGCTCCGCGGCCAGCGCTTCGAGCTTTTGCACCGTGGCGTCGCCGTCGCGCGAATCATCACCGAACGTCGCCGACTGCATCGCGTCGAGCATCGCTTCGGTGGGGTGCGTCACGGTGTCGCTTCTCAGATCAATCATTGTTGCTCCAGCTAATGTCAAAAACATCCGCCACAGAGGGCACGGTGCGTAGTGCGTAGGATGGGTTGAGGCCGTCAAGGCCGATACCCATCGCAGACAATCGCATGATGGGTATCGCTACGCTCAACCCATCCTACACTTACTAGGTTAGCGCGCGGCGAGCAGGAAATCCACCAGCTCGCAAAAACCGGCGCCGCTTGCCGCCTGCGTCACGTAGGCCGGTGCCGCGGTGAGCTGGCCGCCGAAATCCCGGATATTGGCGACTCCGACCGCGTGCGGAAAGAAGGCGAACATCGGCGCGTCGTTGGGCGAGTCACCGGCAAACACGAATTCGTCCCGGCGCGCGCCGAGGTCGATGCCGAAGCATTCGTGCATTAAGGTTTTGGTCATCGTCAGCTTGTCGTAGCCGCCAAACCAGCCGTTGACGTGGATCGAGCTGACTTTCGCGGTGAGCCCCGCGTGCTGCATGAGCGCGACGATTCTGGCGACGGCCTCCGGCGACAGCCGCGGCACGTCCTCGCAGTAGTCGATCGCCAGATCGGCTTCGCGGTAATTCTGGTCCGCCGCCACGGCGCAGCCGGGGACTTCCTGCAGAATCCGGTCGCGAATCGCCGCCAGGCGCCCGCGAGCCGCGGCGCGCTGCTCGCCGTCCGCCGCATACCGCCGCATCATTTTTCGCGCCCCGGCGTCATAGCGGAAATAAAACGCGCCGTTCTCGCCGACCACGGCATCCACCGGCCACATGCGGGCGATGTGATCGCACCAGCCGGCAGGGCGGCCGGTGATCGGGATCGCCAGCAGTCCGGCACCGTGCAGATTTTCCATTGCGGCGTACGCCGCCGCGGTCAGCCGGCCGCCGGTCGTGAGCGTATCGTCGATGTCGAACAGCACGCCGCGGATGCGTTTGCGCGGGGCCAGCGCAAATTCAGCCAGCGGCCGCATGGGCGCTCGTGACGGCATCCCGGATCCCTGCTTCTTCCGCGTCGCTCTCGACCAGCGCCCAGACGCGGCGAAACGGACCACGGTTCGCGAGCAACTCCGCGCCGGCGTCGGCAGCCGTCTGTTCGTCGATCCACACCGGCTTGCCGAGCCCGGCGCTGATGCACGCGCGGCGCGCGTTCTCCTCGAAAAGAAACGCGCCGCCCACCGCTTCCTCGACACTGGCGCCGGTAATCGCCGCGCCGTGCGCCCGCATGAGAACCGCGCGATGCGGTCCGAGCGCCCTGGCCAGCGCCTGTCCGCGTTGCCGGGTGCTGACCAGCCGCGGATCAGGGTAGACCGGAACGCCGTCGTGGAAGATCGTTCCCATCAGGTGGATGGGCCGCAGCGTCTGCCCGCTGGTGGTAAAAGCCGTGGAGTACATGCCGTGGTAATGGATGATGCTGCCGACGTCGGGCCGGGCCCTGAGGATATCGAGGTGGATCGGATATTCTCCGGTGATATCACCCGCGCCGGAAATTTTGCGGCCGTCCATGTCCAGCACGAGAAAATCCGCGGCGGTTGCCCGGGGACCCAGCGAATGGCGCGCGATGATGAACTGGTCCGAACCGGGAATCCGGGCGCTGATGTGGCCGAAGCCTTCGATGAACCCGCGCTTGTAGAGAAAGTGCCAGGCCTTGAGAGCCGTGCTGAGCAGTGTCGATGTCATGGTAAGACCCCGGACGCGATTGTATCTTCAATTACACGCTTCATGGCCCGCGGGTTGCCCGGGACGTTGCACGAAGCCGAATTTGTCCGGCACATCGCCGGATGCGATGGCCAGCACCGGAACCGCGTGCTCGCGATAGCGAAAGCGCAGCCGCGCCGCGCTGCCATCCTGCAGGCGTTCGATCGCAGCGGCTATCGCATCTTCCGACAATGCGGTGCCCCGCTCGCCGGTGAAGCACGGCAGCAGCAGTTCGAGGTCGCGGTCGTCGATCATTCCCGGCCCGTGCTCGGTCGCGATCAGCAGGATACCGGCATCGTCGATCCATGCGCCGTCAATGCGGGCCACGGTTCGCCCCGTATGGGCTTCGATGGTGAGCGGTGCGCCGGGAACGGGGTTCCCGCCGACATGGTAGACGAGCGGGGTGTAGTCGAGCGCGACGAATACCCGCTGCGGCCCATTCTGGAAAAACCAGCGGCCCGCGGCGTCGTGCTCGTAATTGCGGCTGATGAAAGCGGCGAGCAGCGGATTCGAGATGCGTTCGCCCCTGATCAGCCATGCGCCGCGGCGGTCGAGGCTGAGCCAGCCAAAGACGCCAGGCACGTTCGGCCACTTGGCGATTGCCTGCTTGACGATATCGTCCATGCGTGAACGAGCGAAGGAGTGAGCCTCCTTCGCGGGATTTCAGTGCAAATGCCGGTTGCGGGGATGCGGCTGCAGCACGGGCGCGGCTATGGTCTGCTCCTCCACCGCCGGACGGTTTTTCCAGTCCGCATCGAACAGCTGGTTGACCACCGCGGTTACGTGGTCGACCTTCGCTTTGTCGAAGTGCGGCGACAGCAGCGCGTCGAGATCTTCCTCGACGCACTGGCGGCGGATTTCATGGATCGCCTCGGCGCTCGGGCCGATGAACATCTGCTGGAATTCCTCTTTGCCGCTGTCGTGATAGTAAGTGACGGTGATTTCGGAGGCGTATTCGGTCAGCGGCCCGAGCGCCTTGAGAGCTTCCTGCAGGCGGCCATGAAAACTGCGCCCGACCTCACCGGTCCAGCAAACGTCGAGCGCCTGCTCCTTGGCATCGAAGCGGATGCCGGGTTCCTCGCGCTCGAGGCTCTGCACCTTGGCGAGCGTATCGACTTCGAGGTAGTCGAGCCACGGGCGCAGCGCATGCTCGACCTGGGTCAGGTGCACGCCCTTGCACAGGAATGCGGTGCCGTGAACATGAACTTCCATGCGCATCTGAAGCTCCGGATCGATTGGGTTGCCCATCGGATTGTCGCTACGGGCGGAGTGCCAAGCATAGCACAGGGCAACCGGGAGGAGTGAGACGCGGGCGCGGCGCCGCAACCGGTGGCGCCGGACACAAAGCGTGATAATTCGCTTATAGTACCGGCATGGCGCACGATCATGACCACGACCACGAGCACTCGGAACTGTCACCGACGCAGTTGCGGGTGCGGGCGCTGGAGACGATTCTTACCGAGAAGGGCTACGTCGATCCGGCCGCGCTCGATATCCTGATCGAGACCTACGAGAAAAAGGTCGGTCCGCGCAACGGCGCACGCGTCGTCGCCAAGGCGTGGACAGATCCTGAGTACCGAAACTGGCTGCTCAAGGATGCGAATCCGGCCGTCGCTTCGATCGGTTATGCCGGCCGCCAGGGCGAGCACCTGGTCGTTTTGGAGAACACGCCCGCGCGCCACAACATGGTCGTGTGCACGCTTTGCTCATGCTATCCGTGGCCGGTGCTCGGGCTGCCGCCGGTCTGGTACAAGTCGGCACCGTACCGTTCGCGCGCAGTGGTCGATCCGCGCGGCGTGCTGCGGGACTTCGGCGTGGAACTTCCCGCCGGCACCGAGATCCGCGTCTGGGATTCGACCTCCGAAGTGCGCTACCTCGTGCTGCCGATGCGGCCTGCGGGAACCGGCGGCTGGACCGAGGAGCAGCTTGCGGAGCTGGTCACCCGCGACAGCATGATCGGCACCGGCCTGCCGAAACAACCGGGCGGGACCGCATGACCGACGGCGTGCATGACATGGGAGGTGCGCGCGGCTTCGGAAAAGTGGTTCCCGAACCGAACGAACCGCCTTTTCACGCCGCGTGGGAGCGGCGCGCGTTTGCGCTCACGGTCGCCATGGCGAGGCCCGGCGGCTGGAACGTCGACATGTCGCGCGCGGCACGCGAAAGCCTGCCGCCGCAGGACTATCTGGCGAAAAGCTATTACGAGATCTGGCTCGCCGGGCTTGAAAAGCTGATGGCCGGGCGCGGGCTCGTCGCAGCAGATGAAATCGAAGCCGGTCACGCGCTGCACCCGCCGCAACCGGTCAGGGGCACACTGACACCCGCGGACGTCGCCCAAACGCTCTACCGAGGGACACCGACCGCGCGCGAACCGGCAGGCCCGGCCCGTTTTGCGGTCGGCGATCGCGTGCGCGCGCGCGCCGTCAGCGTTCCGACCCACACGCGGCTCCCGCGCTACGTGCGCGGCCATGCCGGCGTGGTCGAACTCGTGCACGGTTGCCACGTGTTCCCGGACAGCAGCGCGCTCGGCGCGGGCGAAAATCCGCAGTGGCTGTACGCCGTGCGCTTCAGCAGCCGCGAATTGTGGGGCGCCGACGGTGATCCGGCCGCGCAGGTTTCCGTTGATGCATGGGAGTCCTACCTGGAGCCGGCGTGATGGCGCTCGATCGGCATGCCGTCCTGCAGGTCGCCGCCGCCGTGCCCGGAATTCCGCGCGACGCCGAGGGACCGGTATTCCGCGAGCCGTGGGAAGCGCAGGCTTTCGCAATGACGCTCGCGCTGCACGAGCGTGGTGTGTTCAGCTGGAAGGAATGGGCGGAGGCGCTCGCGCTCGAAATCAGGCGGGCGCAGGCCGGCGGGGACCCCGACACGGGCGAGACCTACTACCTGCACTGGCTCGCCGCGCTCGAGCGGCTGGTCGCGGAAAAAAATGTCGCCACGCGTGAATCGCTCGCGCGTTATCGCGACGCCTGGGCCTGCGCGTGCGATCGCACCCCGCACGGCCAGCCGATCCAGCTGGAGCCGCGCGACTTCCGTTAAGCGCTTATCCCCGGGGCGGCAGGGGCTTGTTGATGATGATGGTCTTGTCCTCGATCCTGATGTATCCACCGGCGGTAAGGTCTCTCAATATCCGGTTGATCACTTCGCGCGAGGTTCCCACCCGGTTGGCCATTTCCTGCTGCGTGAGCTTCTCGGGTATTACGAGCATTCCCCTTTGTTCGACCGCCAGGTCGAGCAGCATTCTCGACACCCTGCCGTAGACATCCAGCATGGCGAGGCTTCTGACGTTTTCGTCGAGTCCCCGCGCCATGCGGATCAGGTTCTTGATCACGATCAACGCAATTTCGGGATGCTTGACCAGAAGGCCCTTGAATACGCCGGTCGAGATGACGGCGAACGTACTCGGTTCCGTCGTCACCACCGACGCGGACCTGGGTCCCTCATCGAGCACCATCTCGCCGAAGTATTCGCCCGGACCCTTGCTGTCGAGAACGAGTTCCTTGCCGTTTTCATCGTCGAGATAAACCTTGATCCGGCCGGAAACAATCACGTAAAGGGACTTGGTAAATTCCCCCTCGGTCACCACGATCGCGTTCTTGTCGTACGACTTGATCACCGCTTTCCTGGCGATGGCCTGGAGATCGCTGTCCGGCAAACCGGCAAACAGCGGAATGTTTTTCAGGTTCTGCATGGAAACCACGATTGCCTCGGGGGGATGGGCAACTAGATTATACAGATAAAGGTTAGTCCGCAAGAAGTGGCATCCATCACCGGCGGTACTTGCCCCATCCCGGTGCGATCATGCCCGGCTGCCCGATCAATTCAACGGCCTTCCCCGGGAACGGGAGTACCGTCCGCGCCAGTGATATTATCCCCGCTCGAGGGTGCAATTCCGCGCGGCCTGTGACACATTGCGCGCGTCGCGGCTCGTACGCGGGAGCGAGGCCTTTCTCAGGGCGCGGCAGGATTTGCGGTAGCGAGTGTCATTGGTGCTGTATTTTTGAGAGGAGAAGAACATGTCCGGAACGACTGGAATCAAGGCTACCGGTGTTGCGCTTTTGATGCTCGTGAGCACCGCAGTCATGGCGCAGGCGCCTGCGGGTGCGTTTCCGGCCCGTCCCGTGCGCATGATCGTGCCGGGTTCGCCGGGGACGGGAATGGACAATATGGGGCGTGTGGTTGCGCAGGGGCTGAGCGAGCTTTTTAAACAACAGGTAATCGTGGATAACCGCGCCGGCGCGGGCAGCCTCATCGGTTCCGGCATCGTTGCGGGCGCTACGCCTGATGGCTATACGATAGGCGTGGCGTCGACGTCGACGGAGGTTGCGCCACTGCTGCAGGTCAAGCCGCCTTTCCATCCGGTGAAAGACTTCGTCAATATCGCGCTGCTGTCTTCGATTACCAGCGTGCTGGTCGTCGCGCCGGAGATTCCGGCGAAGAACCTCCAGGAGTTCATCCAGTACGCGAAGGCGCGGCCCGGCCAGCTCAACTTCGCATCGATCGGAGCGGGCAGCGCTGCGCACCTGACGCCGGAGATTTTCAACCGCGCCGCGGGCATCCAGGCGGTGCACGTGCCGTTCAAGGCGGTTGCCGACGTGGTGTCAGAGATGCGTTCGAGCCGCGTGCATTACCTGCTCTTCATCTCGCCCGCGGCGTTGCCGATGCTGAACGATGGCAAGCTGCGCGCGCTTGCGGTCACCAGCACCAAGCGTTATGCGGGACTGCCCGACGTGCCGACCATGGGCGAGGCCGGGTTGCGTGGCGCGGAAGCAGAAACCATGATCGGGATTATCGGCCCGGCGGCGCTGCCCAGGCAGCTGGTCAACCGCCTGCATGCGGATATCGTTTCGGTCCTGCGCCGGCCGGATACCAAGACGCGGTTCGAGCGCATGGGTGGTGAACCCGCAGCGGAGACTTCCCGCGATGCTTATGCGGCCAAATGGAAGGCCGAGTACGAGCTTTTTCGCAAGCTGCTGCCGGAGATCGGCCTGAAACCGCAGTAAACGTTACGCCGCGACCCGCATCATTCCGGCTTGAGCCCGTCAGCTTGCGGTGACGGGTTTTGCGTGCGCGGCTGCGCCGTTGGGGATGAAGAAAATCAGGACGTTCGAGACGGCGATCATGGCGGCGAGAAAGTAAAACCCGGTGTAGAGGTCGTACGCATCGGCAATCACTCCGAACAGTGCGGGCGAAACCGCTGAACCCATGGCCGTCACGCCGAACTGGATGCCCACGCCGGCACCGGAGAGATTATTCGGGACCGACTCGACCGCCCACGCCTGCAGCACCGAGCGCATCGCGTAGAGAAAGAAGCCGACCAGCGCGATGAACACCACGAATGCGGCGCTCTTGCCGGCAAGCACCATGCCCACGATCATCACCGCCGTCAGCGTCATGCTCGCTGTGACCACGCGTTTGCGGCCCATTTTGTCGGACAGATGCCCGCCGATCGGGGAGGCGATGAAACCCGCGACCTGCATCACGGTCAGAAAAGCGCCCACCAGGAACGGCGAATAGTCGAGCTCGTAGGCGAGATACACCGGCAGGAAAGTGAGCAGCCCGGCCTGCGTCATGGTGCGGAATGCGGCGCTGCACGACACGAGTATCAGCGCCTTGTTCCTGAGGAGTGTTGCGCTATCCCGCAAATAGTCCCTGAAGCCGCGCCCCGCACTGCCGGAGTTGATGGCATTTTTGTCACCGGCGTGCGAAACCGACAATGCGCCGAGCAGCACCAGGATCAGCACCGACATCACCAGTCCCGGCACCACGTTGATCACGACCACCGTGCGCCACCCGTACCACACAAGCAACGCTCCGATCACGAACGGCGCGAACGCTTCGCCGACATTGCCGCCCATGCCGTGGAACGACAGCATCAGCCCTTTGCGGCCGGGATAGCGGTCAGCGAGCGTGGAAATGGCGGCGGGGTGCCAGAGATTGCCGCCGATGCCGACCAGGGTCACGCACACGAGCAGCATCCAGAAGCTGTGCGTGAGGCTCATCAGCGCGTAAGGAAAGCCGACCCAGAACAATGAGGTCGCCATCAGGTAGCCCTTCTTGCCGACGGTGTCGACGAGCATCCCGCCGGGCACGTTCGCGATCGCCCCGGCGAGGTTCTGGATCGTCATGATCAGCCCGATCTCGGTGTACGACAGGCCGAGTTCCTTGCCGATCAGCGGCAGCAGGAGATAGAAGGTCGCGGTGTACCAGTGGGTGAGACCGTGGCCGGCGGAAATCAGCCACACTTCCCTGGAGGATCGCAGCGGCGCGGTTGCGGTGGCGGTGGCGGTGTTCAATGTTTTCCTGCGTCGTGTCGGGTACGGGATTGAAGTCCAATGATAGCATCGCCGCGCCAGCTGCGGCTTGCGGCTCGCCGCGGTTCGCGCATACCATACGAAGTTCTGGAGGGGAGGATGAGGAAGGATCTCGAACGGTTTTTCAATCCGCGCTCGATCGCCATCGTCGGCGCGTCGCGGGATCTCGCCACCATCAGCGGTCAGCCGCTGCAGCACCTGATCGCCCATCATTACCGCGGCACGATCTATCCGGTCAATCCGAAGTATCCGGAAATCCTCGGGATCAAATGCCATGCCTCGGTCGACGCGCTGCCGGAGGCGCCCGATCTCGTGATGGTTCTGATCAACGCCTCGCGCGTGGCGGAGACGCTCAGGCAATGCGGCAGAAAAGGCGTGCCGTACGCGATCATCTTCAGCTCGGGTTATTCGGAAGTCGGCGGCAGGGGCGTCGAGCTGCAGCAGGAACTCGCCGCCATTGCGGACCAGTACGGCATCGGCATCGTCGGCCCCAACTGCCAGGGCATGATCAACATCGCCGAGGGTGTGTATGCGGGGTTCGGCTCGGTGTTTTACTCCGACCACGACGCCGGCGGCGTCAGCATGGTGTCGCAAAGCGGCGGCTTCGGCTTCTCGGTGATGAACCTCGCCACCAAGGACGGCGGGGTCAACTTCCGGCAGATGGTGACGACCGGCAATGAAATCGGCGTGAGCTCGCTCGATTTCATCGATTATTTCATCGACGATCCGCGGACCGAAATCATCGCCGGTTACATCGAGGGGCTCAGGGATGCGCATCGCCTGCCCGGCATCGGCCGCAAGGCGCTCGCTGCGAAGAAGCCGATCCTGGTGTGGAAAGTCGGCAATACCGAGCAGGGCCGCAAGGCGGCCGCGTCGCACACCGCCAATCTCGGGGGCGCGATGGCGCTCTACAAGGCCGCGTTCCGGCAGGCGGGCATCATCCAGGTCGAGGACATCCAGGACCTGATCGACTACAGCCGCGCGTTCGCGTGCGGCAAGCTGCCGGCGGGCAACCGGGTGGCGATCATCACGATTTCCGGCGGCGCCGGCATCCTCATGACCGACGAGTGCGTGGACCGCGGCATGCAGGTGCCGCCGCTCGCCGCGGAAACGACTGCGCGGCTGCGCGATTTCGTGCCTGCGTTCGGCTCGCTCGCCAACCCGATCGACGTCACGGCGGCTATCTTCAATGAACCGAAGCTGCTGACGATGACGTTGCACGCAGTGCTCGAGGATCCCGGCATCGACAGCATCGCGATCATCAACGCGTCGCTGCAGGGTGAGCTCGCGGCCAAGGTGGCCGTTGACGTCGCCGCCATCGCGCGGGAAGCCGCCAAGCCGATTTTCATGGCATGGAGCGCGCTCGACGAAGTCAACCGCAGCGCCTACGCGCTGCTCGACGCGACCGGGGTTCCGCACTACAAGTCGCCCGTGCGCTGCGGGCGCGCACTGGCCGCGTTGTCGTGGTATGCGGATGCGCGGCGCCGCAATGAGGTGCTCGCGCGGGAGACGGCAGCGGTGATTTCGAGCCCCCGGGCGCACGCCATGCTGGCAGGACAAACAGAGGACGTCTGCGAGTACGCGGCGAAGCAGGTGCTCGCGCAGTACGGGATCGGGATCACGCAGGAAGAACTCGCCACGAGCCGGGGCGAGGCGCTCGCGATCGCGCAACGCATTGGCTACCCGGTCGCGCTCAAGGTGCAGTCACCCGACATATCGCACAAGACCGAGGCCAAGGCCGTGCGGCTCGCGCTCGCGTCGGACGCCGAGGTCGGCGCGGCGTATGATGAGATTCTGCGCAACGCCAGATCGTACCGGGCGGACGCGCGCATCGAAGGCGTATTGGTGCAGGAAATGGTCACGGGCGGCATCGAAGCGATACTGGGAGTGACCAACGACAGGCTGTTCGGTCCGGCAGTGATGTTCGGCCTCGGTGGCATTTTTGCCGAGGTGCTGAAGGATGTTGCGTTCCGCATCGCGCCGGTCACGAAATCGGCCGCGCTCGACATGATCGCCGAAATCAAGGGTTATCCGGTGCTGACCGGCGCGCGCGGCGCGGCGCATGCCGACATCGAGGCGCTCGCCGATGCGATCGTGCGGCTCTCAGCGCTCGCGGTCGATCTCAAGGACCACGTTGCCGAACTCGACATCAATCCGCTGTTCGTGCTGGCGAAAGGCAAAGGCGTCAAAGCGGGCGACGCACTGATCAAGCCATTGACGCGCAACTAGGAAAACCCATGCAGATCCCGACCGAAGTCAGACAGCTTTGTGACGAAATCCGCCGCTTTATTCAGAAGGAAGTCGACCCGCGCTCGCGCTGGATCGAGGAACACGACGAGATTCCCGCCGAGTTGATTCAAAAGTCGCGCGAACTGGGTCTTTTCGGCCTCACGATCCCCGAGCAGTACGGCGGCATCGGCCTCGACCTCGCCGGCAAATGCGCGGTCGAGGAGGAGATGGGCAAGACCAATTACGGTTTTGCGACGCTGATCGGCAACCACACCGGCATCAGCACGACCGGCATCGTCGCGCTCGGCAATGACGCGCAGAAAAAGCATTTCCTGCCGCGCATGGCGAGCGGCGAGTGGATCGGCTGCTTTGCTTTGACCGAGCCGCAGGCCGGTTCGGATCCCGCCGCGATGCGCACCACGGCGGTCAAAAAGGGCGACCAGTGGGTGCTGAACGGCGAGAAGATTTTCATCACCAACGCGAGCGTCGCGCATGTCTTCACCGTGATGGCGATCACCGACCGGAGCAAGGGAATCAAGGGCATTTCGACGTTCCTGCTGGAACGCGATTTTCCGGGGCTGACGGTCGGTAAGAACGAACTCAAGATGGGCATGCACGGTTGCAGCACCGCGCCGCTCGCGTTCAACGACTGTGTGGTCCCGGCCGCCAACCTGCTCGGGCCGGAAGGCGCGGGCTACGTACAGGCGCTGAAAACGCTCACTGCCGGGCGCGTCACGGTCGCGGCGCGTTGTGTCGGCATCATGGACAAGCTGATCGGCCGCTGCGCTGAATACATGAAGGTGCGCACCCAGGGCGGGCACAAGCTCGCGGAGTATCAGGGCCTGCAGTGGATGCTCGCCGACATGGCGGTGCAGCGCGACGCGGCGCGCGGGCTCACCGAGCGCGCGATCGCGACCCTCATGCGCGGGGAGCGCGGCACGCTCGAAGCGTCAGAAGCGAAACTGTTCTCGACCGAGGCGCTCGGCAAAGTGGTGGACGCCGCGGTGCAGATCCACGGCGGCATGGGCTACATGCGTGAAGTCGGCATCGAGACCACCTTCCGCGATGCGCGCATCACGCGCATCTACGAAGGCTCGTCGGAAATCCAGCGCAACATCATCGCGGGACAGTTGCTGAAAGACGGCGGCTAGATGACAGGCACCGCGGCGCCGTCCATGGGGATGATTGCGCCGGTCACGTAGCTCGCCTGTTCGGACGCAAGAAACAAGGCGACGGCCGCGACTTCCTCCGGCTTGCCGAAGCGGCCCATCGGTATCTGGGCCTGATTGCGCTTCAGCATTTCGTCCACGCCGATTCCCGCGGCCTTGGCCTGGAAGCGCAGCGATTGCTCGATGCGCTCGGTGGAAGTCGCCCCCGGGTTGATCGTATTGACGCGGATGCCGTTGCCGCCGAGCGCGTGCGCCATTCCCGTCGTGACCAGCATCAGTGCCGCATTGGCGGCACCGCCCGAGAGATGCGTGGGGTTGGCGATTTTGCCGCCGTTGCCGATGATGTTCACGATTGCGCCGCGGCCGCGCTTGATCATGCCGGCCCGCACCGCATCCATGGCGTTTACGTACGGAAAGTATTTGGCGTTCATGCCCTGGCGCCAGGCATCTTCATCGTATTCGTCCATGGTGTGGCGCTTTGCCGCGCCGGCGGAATTGACCAGCACGTCCACCGGGCCGAGTTGTTGCTCCGTGCGGGCGACCAGCGCTTTCGCTTCCGGCGCCTGCGCAAGATCGGCGCGGATCGCAACCACATCGAACCCGTCCTTGCGCAGCGCGGCGAGCGCTTTGTCGAGGTTTTCCTGGCTGCGCGAGGCAATCGCGACTTTCGCGCCTTCACCCGCGAAAGCACGCGCGCAAGCCAGGCCGAGCCCCTTGCTGCCCCCGGTAATCAACACCACTTTGCCTTCGAGTCCCAGTTTCACGACGTAGCCCCTCCCTCTGATCAATCCAACCTGCATGCGCGATCACCCAAGGCCTGCGTCGTGATCGCGATCGAGCGCGTAGTTTACCTGAGTCCGCCTCGCGCTGCGATCGGCCGGCGGCTGCTTTCCGGCTTGCGCTTGCATGACGGATATGCCAATGTTCCTGCTGCTTGAGAGCCGCTGCTCTAATCCACGGAAAGGTGATCGAATGGCAACCGTAAAGGAATTGATGAATCTCGAAGGCCGCGTCAGCATCGTGACGGGCGGCGCCACGGGGATCGGCTACCAGATGGCGACCGGGCTTGCCGAAGCGGGTTCGAACATGGTGATCTGTTCGCGCAGGCTCGAGGCCTGCGAGCAGGCCGCGCAGAAGCTCGAAAAGCTCGGCGTCACCGCGCTTGCGCTCGCGTGCGACGTGACCAAGCCGGAACAGGTCGAGGCGATGAAGGACGCGGTCATGAAGAAATTCGGCCGCGTCGATGTGCTGGTGAACAACGCCGGCCGCGCGTGGATCGCGCCTCCCGAGGACACGCCGCTCGGGGGCTGGCAGAAGGTGTTTGACCTCAATATCACCGCGCCGTTCATCTGCGCGCAGGTGCTGGGCCGCGAGATGATCAAGGCGAAGCGCGGCAGGATCATCAACATCGCATCGGTGGCCGGCCTCGTCGGCCGCGATGCGAAAACCTATAACTCGATCGCCTATTGCGCGAGCAAGGGCGCGCTCGTCAATTTCACGCGCGACCTCGCAGTGAAATGGGCGCCCCACAACATCCGCGTCAACGCGATCTGCCCGGGTTTTTTCGTGACCTCGCTCAACGAGAAAATGCTCGAGGAGACCATGGGCACCGTCGTGCGCGGAATCCCGCTCGGCCGCACCGGCGGGCCGGACGACCTGAAGGGCATCGTGGTGCTGCTCGCCTCCGACGCTTCGAACTTCATGACCGGCGCGATCATTCCGGTGGATGGCGGTGCGGTGGCGTGGTAGGAGGGCGTCTTATTTCGATTTGACGCGGAACCTGCGCAGCGCGGCTTCGTCGACCTCGACACCCAGCCCCGGGCCGGTGGGACATTCCACGCTGCCGTTTATCTGGTGCACAGGCCGCCTGACCAGATCGGTCGCGAGGTAGTGGTTGTTGATGTTGATTCCCCAGTCGAGATTGGGCACCGCATAACCGACGTGCGCGAGCGCGGCGGCGCCGATGCTCGATTCGCCGGTCTTGCACGCGACATCGATCGCGAGCCCCAGCGTGTCGCTCACCGCCGCGGCGCGCATGAGCGCGACGATGCCGCCCAGCTTGATGGTTTTCAGGTTCACGCCGGCGATGGCGCCCGCGCGCTGCCATTCCATGATGGCTTCGAGGCTGTGCGCGGATTCGTCCGCGCACAGCGGCATCGGGCTCATGCGCGCGAGCGCGAGCGTTCCCGCGAGATCGTTGTCGCGGAACGGCTGCTCGAGAAAAAGCAGGCCGGCGTCCGCGGCGCCCGTGACATACTTGCGCGCATTCGCCATCGTCATTCCCATGTTGGCATCGGCGCAGAGCATCACATCCGGTCCCAGCGCCTTGCGCACGGCGTGGGCGCACTCGATTTCTTCCTCGACGCGCTTGACGCCGACCTTGAGCTTCAGGAACCGGTAGCCCGCGCGCGTTTTCGCTTTCGCCTCGGCGATGTCCTGCTCGACCGTGGGATTGGCAAGCTGGTACAAAGCGAGCAGCGAGCCGCGCGCTTTGCCGCCGAGCAGATCCACCAGCGCGACCCCGAGATGCCTGCCGACCAGATCGTGGATCGCGATATCGCACGCCGCCTTGGCCCCGGTGTTGCCGATGATGGCGCGCAACATCCGCTGCACAAGCTGCGCTCGATCGAGCGCGTTCGCGCCGATCAGGAGTGCCGCAAGATGGCGCTCGACTGCCGCGACCATGCCCGGCAGCGTGTCGCCCGTCATCGTCGGCGCGGCGGATGCTTCACCCCACCCGACCACTCCGTTGGCGGCTTCGATGCGGACGATCAGCGTTTCGGATTCGTCGAAGCGCTGTCCTCCGCCCATCAGCGCCGGGTGCGTCAGCGGCACCGAGACGGGTATCGCGTCGACACGGCGGATCAGGAGTGGCGCGGCTGCGGAGTTTCGTTTGGCAGTACGGGTTTTGGCCATGATGGGGTTCCGATCAGATTCCGCGCACGACGATCTTGCCGACCGTTGCGCTGGATTCCATGCAGGCTTTCGCCGCCGGCAATTCATCGAATGCGAACACCTGGCCGATGAGCGGCGTGATGCGCCCGTCGGCGATCGCCGGGAGCACGTCGCGCGCGAAGCCGCTTACCGCCTGCGCGCGCTCCTCGACGGTGAGTTTGGTGTTGGAAACCCCGAAGATCTCGAGGCGGTTGACGTGGACCGCCGAGAGATCGATTTTTGCTTCCAGCACGCCGTCGAGATAACCCACCACCGCGAGCCGGCCGTGCCGCGCGAGCGAGTTCACGCATTCCGCGAAGACCGAGCCGCCGACCAGGTTGACGATCAGGTCCGCGCCCTTTCCGCCGGTCGCCGCTTTCACCTGTGCTGCGAAATCCGCGCCGCGCGTGGCAATCGCCACATCGAGGCCGATGGTCTTGAGCCGCGCGAGTTTTTCCGCCGAGCCCGAGGTGCCGATGGTGTGCGCGCCGAGCATTTTCGCGATCTGGATGCACGCCGCACCTGTGCCGGAAGAAGCGCCGGTGACGAGCAGCCATTCCCCCGCCGTGAGCTTGCCGTAAGGCGGGTACAGCATTTCGTACGCAGTAATAAAGGAGACCGGAATCGCCGCGGCCTGCTCCCAGGTGAGCCGCGCCGGCATCGGCATGATCTGGTGCGCGAGCGCCGCGGTATATTCGGCGAAACCGCCGCGCACGCGTCCGAACACGCGGTCGCCGGGGCGAAACGCCGTCACCCCTGCGCCCACCGCGTGCACTTCGCCCGCCGCCTCGTTGCCGCCAAGCTTTTCAGGTCCGCCGTGCACGGCGCCTCCTACGGAGAGCTCGCCGTAATTCATCGCGGTCGCGCGCACGCGCATCACGACTTCGCCCGCCTTCGGTTGCGGCACCGGCATCTCGCGCCATTCGAAGACCGCCTTGTGTTCCTTGGTAACGATCCAGCAGGTTTTCATGATCGGGAAAGGCTTTCGCGGTTATGCAGGGGCGATCATGCTACCAGTTTATTCGGCTGCTGCCATCTCGGGCAGCGCGGCGGCGCGCGTGACCGCGTTCAATACGCGCCATGATATGGCTTGATTGCGTAACCCCCTTGGGTGGCGTAGCGTATCGGGTGGAAGATCGATTACAGGCTATGACTTGAGTAATGGCCGGTGTGAATAGACCTTGTGTCAACGAATTTCGGGCATATATTTTCTGGCAAGTAATTTCTGTCATCGAATTCCAAGTAAGCCACTCAAGAAGCCACATGCGCAACGAAGAATTGCCAGCCGTGTTTGTAACGCACGCCGCTGGGATACTCGGAGACACAAGCCTTGGGCTTAGTGGCTCAAAGATCGTCGCGCTTTGCTCGGCGTATGCAATAGATGCAAACGTTCGAATTCCTCACGACCTATATCCCTTCGCAAAGGTTGGTATTAACAAGAGAACGGCTCTCGCCGAAAACATCTTGGCGTTCCCCTCCAAGTGGCGCTACAAGATCATCAAAGAGCTATGCGAAAGCTCCAATATTCAGCAAACGCAGGCTGCCGAGGCTAACAAGCTGAAGATTCAACTATTCACTAGATATGGCCATCTTGATGAAGACTCTTCTTCAGAGAATCTGAATCAAGCCTTGGTGGAGGAAACTCGGCACTGGCTAAGCGCATTTCCAAAGAGTCTTGATCTATACAATCAGGCTCTCCAAAAGTATCAGCACGGCGTATTCACAAGAAATGTGCTGGACGATCTCCGGCTATCTTTAGAAACACTTCTTCATCAACTTCTCGGAAATCAGAAGTCCTTGGAAAATCAGTTACCGCTTGTTGGCGCCTTCATTAAGGAGCGCAGCGGATCGAGTGAGCTCGCAAACATGCTTTCAAAGCTCCTTGACTACTACGCGAAGTACCAAAATACATATGTAAAGCATGATTCGGCAGTCGTAGAAGAGGAGGTCGAGTTTGTTGTTGAAATCACCTCTTGTTTCATGCGGCACCTTGTACGCATATATGGCCGCAGTCGTGGCTAACAATTCGCTGCAGGCACGACGGCCCTGACGGGCTGCGGCCTGAGCTCAAACGTTGGGGGTCTCAAGGGAGAACACAATGACTCGCGTCTTTTCGTTTCTGTCCATCTGTGCACTATCTCTGCTGCTTGCGAGTTGCGCCACACAGCCGCCCGCCAGTGCATTTGACCCGCCTGGGTTTTTCTCTGGCTTGATTCATGGCTTCCTCATCTTGTTTGCTTTTCTTGCCAGCTTTTTCACCGACTACCGAATCTATGCATACCCGAATTCCGGTGGGTGGTACGACTTCGGCTACCTAATCGGCGCGGCCATTTTTCTTGGCGGCGGCGCAAGCGCTCGTTAATCACGCGGAGGGGAGTTATCACTATGGAAAAGCAAATCATGTGTCCCTGCTGCGACAAAGAACTTTTCCGCCTCGGAGTGCTGCAGCCTGAAGTGTCGTGCCGTGCATGAGTATCTGGGCGCGCGTCGGTGGGCGTGGACGTTAGAGAACACTGAGACCGGCAATCTGCAACTGGGGGTATGCATGAGCGAAGACTTCAACAAGATTAGCGTCCAAGACGCAGTTCGCCTGAAGCACGAGCTAAACAAGTCCATAAAGTACGGCGGTTACAACGCGCGAGACATAGAAGAACTTGGGCGCCTCAACGAAGAGCAGCGCGCGAGACTCGGTGCGGAACTAGCGAACATAAGGAAGGTTTGGTGGGTATTCCCCGATTGGGTCATGGTGGTTGGATTAGGAGTTACAGTCGGTTCGTTTTTTTACTTCGAGAGCCTTTCGGCGCGCATCTTCTCCGCACTTGCATTGATCTATTGCGCAACGCAAATCGCGTATAGACGAGGCGTTTACTATGGTTTTGCCCGTGGTTATCAAGAAGGACAAGAACAAGGGGTTCATCGTGTACTCGGTATTTCGCCTGAGGAGGCACATGAAATTGGCGAGAGGGCAATCGAGATGGAAATGGATGACGGGCTGATCAAGAAATTAGATGAACGCAAAGGTCAGCCACGCCCCCTCTAACAGCGCGTTGTTGACCGGCGCCAAGCTTGCAGCTATGCCGCGCGCACGGCACGGAAAATGCGGACGTTAGATTGCAACGATGAGCACCTCGCTAAAGTGCATGTTTGACACCAGGGTCTTCAACCTCATGCTGGACGGGTCCGTTACAGTTGAGGCATTGCGACCTGACACCCTTTTTAGTACCGGCCGGCATTAGAGTCCGCGGTTAATGATACGCTGTCTTGGTAGCGGGCAAACTCCTCTGGCGTCAGATTGCCGAGGGAGCTATGTGGCCGCTCCGTGTTGTACTCGATACGCCACGCCTCGATGATACGTCGCGCCTCCTTCATCGTGATGAACCAGTGCTCGTTGAGGCATTCATCCCGGAACTTGCCATTGAACGATTCGATATACGCGTTTTCATTCGGCTTGCCCGGTCGTATGAACGACAGTTGTACATTCGTCTGATAGGACCAGGCATCGAGCACTTGACCTTCGAACTCGGGGCCATGATCGACCGTAATCGATTCCGGCAGTCCACGGGTATCGGCTAGGCGCTCCAGAACGGCCTTGACGCGGGCGCCGGTGATCGAGGTGTCCACCTCAATGGCCAAACACTCTCTCGTGCAGTCATCCACGATGTTCAGGCAACGCAGTCGCCGGCCATCCGCCAGGCCGTCGGCAACGAAATCCATCGACCAGCTCAGATTCGCCGCCGTGGGCTTGGGCAGCGGTTTGCGCTCAACTAGACCAATGTGTTTGCGCTTGCGCCGCCGCACCGCCAGCCCCGCTTCCCGATACATTCGATACACCCGCTTGCGGTTTACCTCCCAACCCTCCCGCCGCAGCTTCAGATACACGCGCCGGTAGCCATAGCGACGTTTCACCGCCGCAATCTCGCCGATGCGCTCGCGCAGCTCTGTGCCCGCGGGGCGCCGGCTGCGGTAGCGATACAGCGATCTCGAGATACCCGCCAGCCCACATGCGCGCGTTACACCGAAGTCGCGTTCCGTCATCAGCACGGTCACCACTTCTCGCTTCGCCTGCGGGCTCACCACTTTCGACCCAAGAGGTCCTTTAACGCCGCCTTGTCCAGCTCCGCTTCCGCCAGCAGGCGCTTGAGCTTTGCGTTCTCCGCTTCCAGCGCCTTCAGCCGCCGCGCCTCCGACACCGTCATTCCGGAATACTTCGCTTTCCAGTTGTAGAACGTCGCCTCCGAAATCCCCTGCCGTCGGCACAACTCCTTCGTCTTCGCTCCGGCTTCCGCTTCCTTCAATACACCGATTATCTGCTCTTCCGTAAACCGCTTTGCCTTCATCGTCCGCTCCTTCTCAAGCGGACTCTACCTCCATTCGGGACTAAATGCGGGTGTCAGGTCGGTTGCGGTAAACAACCGAATCGAAACACTGCGTCCGCTGATTCCGGATGTGCTCGAAGCGCTCAAGACCATTCAACCTGGCCAGCTTGTGCGAATCGGTGCCTAACCGCGTAATCGACAGCGACATTTTGCAGGCGCCGATGGCGCTCGCGCGTGAGCGTCATTGCGAACGTTGAACGTTGAAGCGCAGCTAACGGGAAGGGCCGATGAGTGCCTCGACCAGAAAAAGTGTGTGAGCGGGCGGCGCGACGTATGAGCCCTACGTCAGCCGTTGGAGTCGTCTCGTAGCTCGCGAGTTTGTCGAATGACAGTCACCGTTTGACGCTCACCGCATGAACCACAGGTAATGGATCGCGAGTCCGAACAACGCGACGAGCCAATAGCCGGCGAGCGTCAAGCGCATCAGCGTCCTCCAGCCGCGCACGTGAAGTGGCTTCGGCAGGAGACCGTTGAATTGCAGCACCAGCCACAGCCCTGCGGCTACCGTTGCTCCGCCCAGCAGCGCGTGCACCCACGGGACCAGGATGTGCGCCTTGGCGAGGTCGGACGCGGCCTCGACCGCCGCGTTTTCCATGCCCCGCGCCATGATGAGCGCGACCAGCACTGTGTTGAGCAGCACCCAGACGGTCTGGTTGTAGCGGTGCGCGGCAATGTTGCCCCGCTTCGCCAGCCACGCGCCGAACGTGAGGCCCGCGACGAGCAGAAGTTCGAGCGCCAGGTTGAGATCGGGAACGAGGGCACCCGAGAAGAGAAACCCCTTCGCCGACCACTTGCCCGTGGCCTCGATCGCGACGATCGCAGCGGCCGCGCCCACGACCACCAGCAGGCCGCCAACCAGGCTGAAGCGCTGGAGGCCTCCCGGCGGCACGAATGCGCCCGCTTGCAACCCGCGGCTCTCGTCAAATCCGACCGCCCAGTGCGTGCCATCACAGAACGGCTTGTTCTTCGATGCGCCACAGCGGCACAGCGCATAGCGCTCGGGAAAGCGCGGTTGGGCGCCGTCCTCCGTCAGCGCCACCGGCCCGCTGACGTAAAACGGCCCGTTCTTCGAAGCCGTGATCAGGCACTCGTTCGGCGCCCCGATTGTCGGAGCGCCCTCCATCGAATAGCTGAGTGCTCCTGAGGGGCAACGCTGCACCAGCGCCATCACTGCCTCAGCGTCTGCCCCGTCCGCGTCGATCCACGGTTCCTGGCCCAGCCGGAACACTGCGGACAAGTTGTCGGTGCAGACGCCGGAATGCGAACAGATTCCCCGGTTGTCGTGGATCGTGATGCGCTTCCCGCGATACGCCTGCGCGGCGTCTGCGGGACCCACCGTGAGGTTCGCCCCGTCGAAGCCGGTTTTCTTGTGCGTGCCGTCGCAGAACGGCTTCTTCGCCGAGTTGCCGCACCGGCACAGTGCGATCGAGCCAACCGCCGGCAAGTCCGCACCGCGCGCATCGCGCAGGCGCACCGGCCCGCGAACGCAGTATGGCCCGTTCCTGGTGACCTCGATCGCGGTCCTATCGGTTGCCGCAGCAGCAGGCATCGGCGTGGCAGAGGGCATTCAAGGGATCCCGAACAATGCTGCCAAACGCGGCAGCTTTTCCATTATAACGGCGCGGTCGCTTCCGTTGGCGCGCGCAACTCGTCGCGGACGTTGGGTGAACCGCCCGTATCAGTCGAGATCCTTGTACCTCTCGCGCAGGTCGCGTGACGCTGCTGCCACTGCGCGCAGCTCATCGACAGCATTGGGATTGACGAGCGAGCTCAAGTCTCCCAAGTCCGTATCCGACAATACGGCCCGCACGATCCGGCGCATGATCTTCTCGTTGCGCGTCTTGGGCAAGGCCGATATCAGCAGCACGCGTTTGGGCCGGTACGGCGCGCCGAAACGCGTCGCCACTACGGCGGCAATTTCCCGGCGCAGGCGTTCACTGTCTTCCGCCTTGGCGGCCGGCACGCAGACGCAGGCCAATGCCGATCCCGTGATCGGATCGGGAAGCCCGACCACCGCGGCTTCCGAGACAAGTCCCGATTCCAGCAGCACCGATTCGATTTCCGCCGGCCCGGTGCGTTTGCCCGCGATCTTGAGCGTGTCGTCGGAACGCCCAAGCATATACCACAGGCCATCGGCGTCGCGCCGCGCAAGGTCGCCCTGCGCCCACACGCCCGGAATTTTCTGCCAGTAGTTTTCGAGATAGCGCTGCGGGTCCCGCCACAGCGAGCGCGTGAGCCCGATGGAAGGCAGGCGCAGCACCAGTTCTCCCATTTGTCCCGGAGGACACGGGCGGCCTTCAGCGTCGACGATATCAGCGCCTGAACCCGGCACCGGGCCGCCGAACGCGCAGGGTTTGAGCGGCCGGTGGAAAGTCCCGATCAGGATAGCGCCTCCGCATTCGGTTCCGCCGCCATAGTTGAGGATCGGAATGCGGCTGCCGCACACATGCTCGAAAAACCACAGCCACGCATCTTCATTCCACGGTTCGCCGGCAGTCACGGTCGCGCGCAGCGACGAGAGATCGTGACGCTGCACGACTTCGATGGGCTGCCGCATCATCTGGCGCACCGCGGTCGGCACCGTGCCGACCAGTGTGACGCCGTGCGTCTCGATCAGCCGCCACTGCCGTCCGGGGTCGGGATAATCGGGCGTACCTTCCGCGAGGACCAGTGTTGCGCCCAGCAGCGGCGCGCTCACCACGATTTTTGTTCCGGCGACCCAGCCGATATCGCTCAACCACATCAGTCGGTCGCCGGCCTTGAGGTCGAGGCACAGCCCGACGTCGAGCAGGTTCTTTCCGATCACGCCGCAATGCGTATGGACCGTGCCTTTCGCCCGGCCGGTCGTGCCCGAGGTGTACATCAGCATCACCGGCGCATCCGCGGGCATGACTTCGGTCGACGCTTCGGCGGGCTGGGACCGGACGATCTCCGCCCACCACACATCCCGGCCGCGCTGCATCGGAGCGTCGCTCCCGCCGTGCTGGAGCACCACGATATTTCTGAGCGCGGGTACGCGTGATGCCGCATCGTCGAGCACCGCTTTCATCGCGACACGCTTGCCGCGCCGCCATCCGCTGTCGACCGTGATGACCGCTCGGGCGCCGCTGTCGACGAGCCGGTCGAAAATCGGCTGGGGGCCGAAGCCCGAGAACAGCGGCATGACTATTGCGCCGATCTTGGCGATCGCGAAGTAGGCTGCCGCAATCTCGGGAACCATCGGCATGTAGAGTGCGATGACATCGCCGCAGCCGAGGCCGAGCGCGCGCAAGGCACCGGCGAGCCGCGCGGTCTCGGCGTCGAGTTCGGCGTAGCTCCAGCGGCGCTGCTCGCCGTTTTCTCCTTCCCATACGATCGCGGTTCGCAGCCATGTTGGGGTGCCGCGATATCGATCGAGGCAGTTCAAAACGAGGTTCGTCTCGCCGCCCACGCACCAGCTCGTCCACGGAATCCCGGCGCTGGTATCGAGAACCTGGGTATAGGGGCGATAAAAACGCACGTCGAAAAAACGCAGCAGCGCGTCCCAGAACCACTGCGGTTCGGCGTCGGCGCGGGTAAGTAACGCCGCGTAGTCCGGCAGGCGATGCTCGCGCAGAAATGCGGTGAGCGTGGTGGCGTTCAGGACTTCGCGCGAAGCTTCCCACACGAAGCGGTCACGCGGCATTGCGAGTCCGGCGCGGCTGCCTATTGCGCGGCAGCGGTCGGGAAACGGTAAACGGCGAAAACGATTCCGCCCTTCGGATACGAAAACGGTCCGTGGAGAGTGTTCGGCGGTGCGTAATGGAAATCGCCTTTCTTGAGCACCTTGCCGGCCACGTGCTGCTCGCCTTCGATCACGACCACGCAGTGCGAGGTGACGTGCTCGTGCTGCGGCTCGACGTAGCCCGGCGGGAACTTGACCAGAGCGGCGACCTGGCCGCGCTGATCGTCGCGCATCAGGACCTTGATGCGCAGGTTCGGGTGGATCTTGTGCGCGCCGGTAGGCAGCTGAAAGAGCGTGACGTTGTCGTCCCACTCGATTTCATCGGAATTGATGGCGAGAAACGGCACGTCCTGCAGCATGGCGGGGTCTCCTGTGGGCGCTGAATTTTTGGGTTGCCAGCAATTATTGCACATCCTACACTCGCCATCTCGATCACGTTCGTTTTCACAGGAGCCAGGCAATGACGACCAAGGGATTCTCCGTAAAACACGCCCGCGATACGAAGTTCGAGCGCGGCCTGCGCCCGTATCTGGAGTACCGCTACCTCGGCATCAAGGAGGCCACCGAGGGGCGTGTGGTGGCGTGGCATCTGCGCAAAATTCCCGGCGTGCCTTTTCCGCCGGGGAATCCACATCTGCACCGCACCAGCTTCCAGTTTGTCTACGTGCTCAAGGGCTGGATCGATTTCGAGTACGAAGGGCAGGGCGTGGTGCGGCTCGAAGCAGGATCGTGCGCGCATCAGCCCCCGTCGATCCGCCACCGCGAACTCGGGTGCAGCGAAGACCTGGAAATACTCGAAGTGGTGATGCCGGCCGAGTACAGGACGGAGGAAGTCGCTTCACTCGTTGACTGAACGCGGGTGAACACAACCAATCAGGAAAGATGACACCATGGATCTGGAACTTCGCGGCAAAACCGTACTCGTGACCGGAGCATCGAAAGGCATCGGGTACGCGTGCGCGGCGGGTTTCGCCGCCGAAGGCTGCCGCCTGCACCTCGCTTCGCGCAGCGCTGCCGGGCTGGAAGAGGCGCGCGGCAAACTCATCAAGCAGTACGGCGTCGAGGTGAAATGCCACGCCTACGACCTGAGCGTGACCGCCAACACGGTGGCGCTCGGGCGCGAGTGCGGCGACATCGACATCCTGGTCAACAACGCCGGCGCGATTCCGGCGGGCAGCATCGACCAGATCGACGATGAGAAATGGCGGCGCGCGTGGGATCTGAAGGTGTTCGGCTACATCAACCTCACGCGTGAAGTGTATGCGCGCATGCGCGTGCGCGGCGCCGGCGTGATCGTAAACGTGATCGGCATGGCGGGCGAACGCAACCGGCCCGAATACATCGCCGGCAGCAGCGCCAACGCGGGGCTCATGGCCTTCAGCCGCGCGCTGGGTGCGGAGAGCGTCGATCACGGCGTGCGCGTCATCGGCGTCAACCCGGGGCGCATCGAGACCGAACGGCAGGTCGAGGCTGTGATGGACGCTGCCGAACGCAAGCTGGGCGACCGCGCGCGCTGGAAGGAAATGATGGCGCAGATGGCGAGCACCTCGCCGTTCAAGCGCTTCGGGCGTCCCGACGAAGTGGCGGACCTGGTCGTTTATCTCGCCTCCGCGCGCGCTTCGTACATCAGCGCCACCGTCGTCAACATCGATGCAGGCCAGTCGCTGCGCTCTTGAACATCATTCACGGCAGTGCGCCGGCCTCCCTTGTATGTCAGACGACTCGCAGCTCGTCTTCACAACATCCGGCCATTCTACTTACCCCTTCATCCTGGGGTCGCCGCACCGCTCGGGTAACGCAGGCGCCCCGCCCGCAATCCATTTCCGCCTGGCGCCTTTTCCCTCGCCCCGCGTTTTTTTACCCGCTGCCGAGCGATCGCTCCGCCCAGGCGGCGTAGGTTCCGGTTTCGATCATTTTTGGCCGCACCACGCTTCGCAGCACGCGCAACTCTTCGGCGGTGGGCGCTGGCGTGGCCGCGACGGGCCCCGTCACTCCGAGATCAAAACCGGTGTTCTCCTGAATCCCGGCCAATGTGTAAGACGGATGGATCGATTCGAGCCGCAGGCACGCGTTTTCCTTATCGAAGCGAAAGGTGGCCTTGGGCGTAATCAGCTTGCTGGGGTTTCCCAGCCGCAGCACGTTGGCCGGAGAGCTGCCGGTGGCCGAGATGAAGTCGACGCGCTCCACCAGCGAACGCCGCGTGTGCTCGGTGCGAAACACCACGGTACGCCGCGCGCAGTAGTAGATCATGCCGCCGCCGTAGCCGCCGGGGAACCGCACCTCGGGCCGCTCCGGGTCCGTGCCGAGCTGATGCAGGTTGTAATTGCCGCGACCATCGATCTGCACCCCGCTCGCGAAAAAAAGGCCGAGCTCACCCCGCTGCGCGAGAAAGTGAAACTGGCGCGACGTCTGAAACGGCCTGAATACCGTATTCAATATGATCAATTCGGCATCGGGCGCGTGGAGCTCCTTCGCGAGCAACAGCCCGGTTGCCGGGAGCTGCGAAAGCGCGCCACACGCGGACACTTCGCGGTCGCGCACCTCGCGCGACATCAGGATTGCCATCAACTCGGACTCGCTGTAATTCAGGCTGACGCTCATCACGCCACCCGGGCCGGCTGCTGCAGCTCCCGCGGCACGAACCGCGCCACGTAATCGGCATGGCTGTCGACTTCGAACACGTAGGTCCTCAAATACTCCGCAAAGGCGGCATCGTCGCGGGACGCCGCAACATACTCCCGCATGTGAACCTTGTCCGGGCCGTAGCGTCCGGTCATGCCGGCGGGGTGCGAGCCGAACGGCGCATGTACCACCGTGTCGACGAGGATCGACGGAACGAACGTGCCGGCTGCGTGTTTCTCCTCGAGCCGGTCCACGACTTCCTCGGCGGTGACGATGACGTGCCGCGAGGCTTCGGCGAGGATCACGGCCTCCACCGGATATCCGCACGACACGTTGCCCTGGCGGTCTGCCCTGTCGACATGAAACACCGCCACGTCCGGACGCATCGCCCTGGCGACCACCGAGATGGTTTTGCCGTCGAACGGATCGGGCGCGAGCAGCATGTCATCGCGGCGCTTGAGCAGATCCGTCCCGACCAGCCCGATGACCGGGATGTAAGGCACTCCCATAGACCCAGCCTGGGCCTGTGCAAAGAGCACCCCTCAGGTATTGTCGAGCGCGCGTACGCGGCCCGCCAGGACATAGCGGGCGAAGTTCGGACCGGTGCGGGCGAATTCGCCAAGGGTGACACTGCACGTGTCCACCACGTCGACCGCGCCTGCGCCGACCAGGAAATCGATATTGATTTCGCCGCCGACCACGCCGATGACGCGCAGATTGCCGGCGCGCTGGCGCACGACCTCGCGCAGGAACGCCATTGGCGAGCGCTGCATATTGGCGCTCATCACCAGGCGCGTGCCGCTTTTTACCTCGGCGGCAGCCTCTTTCAGGGTTTTCAGCTTGTCGGGCATAGACGTCTCCAGAGTCCGGAACCGCAACAATAGCGCGTTTTTCAGCCGCCGTGCGTGTCGGGGGCGTTCAGCAACTTCTCGATTGGCTGCGGCGTGAATCGATCGGCGCGCTGACGCTGTCGTAGGGCGCGGTCGTAGGGCGCGGCTTCAGCGCGCCATGCTTTATTCTTCTCCCGTCCGCTCCGTCTCGCCTGCAATCCATCATTCGGCAATCTCCTTCGATCCAAGGTCCGAGGCAATCAACCGGAATTGCTCCAGCGCGGCTTCGAGATCGTCGACGATTTCCCGTGCGATCACATCGGGCGGCGGCAGGTTGTCGGAATCGGCGAGCGAATCGTCCCTGAGCCAGAAGATGTCGAGGCTGGCTTTGTCGCGGGCGATCAGCTCGTCGTAGTCGTACGCGCGCCATCGCCCATCCGGGTTTTCGGCTGACCAGGTCGCCTTGCGCTCGTGCCGATTCGCCGGGTTGTAGCAGGCGACAAACTCGTCGAGGTCCTCACGCTTCATCGGGCTGGTCTTGAGCGTGAAATGCTTGTTCGTGCGCAGATCGTAAATCCAGAGCTTTTTCGTCCACGGCGTTTCGGAAGCGGGCTTGCGCTCGAAAAATATCACGTTCGCCTTCACCCCCTGCGCGTAGAACAGCCCCGTGGGCAGGCGCAACAGCGTGTGCACGTCGCACTCGTGCAAGAGTTTCTTGCGGATGGTTTCGCCGGCGCCGCCTTCGAACAGCACGTTGTCGGGCACCACCACCGCCGCGCGGCCGTGTTGCTTGAGCAGCGTCTTGATGTGCTGCACGAAGTTCAACTGCTTGTTCGAGGTAGTTGCCCAGAAGTCGTCGCGCTCGATGATGTCCTTCTCAGTCGAGACCTTGCCCTCGGCGCCGGTGATCATGGTGCTCGACTTCTTGCCGAAGGGCGGATTGGCGAGCACCACCTCGAAGCGCTCCCCAGGGTCGGCGGCCAGCGCGTCGCTGACCACGATGGGCACCGACTTGTCCGAGCCGATGCCGTGCAGCATCAGGTTCATCGCGGCCAGCCGCGCGGTGCTTTGCACCAGCTCCCAGCCGCGCAGGGCATTCTCCTTCAGATGCTTCTTCTGGTCGCGCGTGAGATTTGGATTGTGTTGCGCCACATAGTTGTGTGCGAAAAACAGAAAGCCCCCGGTGCCGCAGGCCGGATCGCAGATCGCCTCGCCGGGCTTGGGCGCAATGCAGTCCACCATCGCCGCAATCAACGCACGCGGAGTGAAATACTGTCCCGCACCGCTTTTCGTATCCTGCGCGTTCTTCTCCAGCAAGCCTTCGTAGGCGTCGCCTTTCACGTCCGCACCCATCGCGGACCAATTCTCGGTGTCGATCAGGTCCACCACCAGGCGCCGCAGCTTGGCCGGGTCCTGAAACTTGTTCTGCGCCTTGTTGAATATGAGGGCGAGCGTGCCCTTCCCGGCGCCGAGCTGCTCCAGCGTGTGCCGGTAGTGATCGAACAGCTCGTCGCCGTCGCGCTTCAAGAGCGCGGGCCAGGCGTAGGGCTCGGGGATGAGGCTCGGCTGGTTATACGGCGGGCGGCTGCGCTCGTCGGCCATCTTGAGGAACAGCAGATAGGTGAGTTGCTCGACGTAATCGCCGTAGCTCATCCCGTCGTCGCGCAGGACGTTGCAGTAATTCCAGAGCTTTTGGACGATGGTGGCGCTATTCATCAAGGACTCATTTTCCTGTTGGTTTCGGCGCATTCAGCGCGTAAAATATGACGTATGAAGCTCACCAAGTCTAACCGCTTCCTGCGGTCGCCCACGGTAGCCGCCTCGGCGCTTTGGGTGTCTGCCAAGACATCTTCCGCTGTCGAAGGCATACGCCAGCCGTTCGCTAACGGGTCATTTGCATTGAAGACTCCCACCGTAGCGGCGCTCATCGATTACTGGAAGCAGCGCGCTTCCAAGTCCGGGCGATAACCCGCAAGAACATTTCCGCCAGCGGCGTGTAGTCGTGGTCTACGGCTGCGTGAATGCCAGCGATGTAACGCGCTTTGCCTCTGCCCTCCAGCGCGGAAAAGTCCAGCGGCGGTAACCCGGCCTGCAGACCCATCAGCACGGACAGAAGGCGCGCAATGCGACCGTTGCCTTCGCGGAATGGATGGATGAGGATCAGCTCAGCATGCACGATCGCAAGTGCGTTCGCGAGTTGCGCGTCAGGCGCCGGTCGGCATGGCGTGTGCCGAGCGAGTGGGCCACGGGTCAAGTCGGCCATCAAGCCCGGCACCAGCGGTGCGTGCGCAAACTGAAAGCCGCCCTTGCCCAGGTTCACGTCGCGGTAATTACCAGCCCAAACATAGATCGGCCCCAGCCAATCTCTATGCAAGTTGCAAATGTCCGCCGCCGCAAAGCGGTGATCCTCCGAATAGCTTTCAACGGCATGCTGCTGCGCGAGCAGCAATGCTTGCGACTCTGCCAACTTCATGTCCGCCACGCGCGTGATGCCCAGCAGGTTGCGAGCGATGCGGCCGTGCGAACCCGGTTCGAACTCCGCTTGCGGGCCGGCGGCTTGGTACTTGCGCGACTCGCCTAGTTCACTGGTCATCGCATCACCTGCCACGTCACAGAGGTCATCAAACCATAGTCCGTCGTGAAATCGAGAAGCTCCTGCTTCGGAATCATGGCGCCTTCCACCCTTCAGGCACGGAAAGGCGCCACGCCGTGACGAACTTCCGCGCGCGCAGCGCCGGGTCGAATTGCGTATAGCCCGGCGTCAGCAGCCGCGCGCATTCCTTGAGCATCACGTGCTTAGAATCGGACTGCGGCTCCAATCATTCCTTTGCGGAGACCGCCGTTCGAAGTTCCCCAAACAATGACTCCTCTCTCGGAAAGAGATTAGCCATCGGCTCTAAAGCAAACGCTTCTTCAAGAAACATTTTTGCACTTTGTACCATAACGACGAGTTGATCGCGCCTGGCTGCCTCTAGCCCAAGTTGCTGCGATACATATGCTCCAAATCTCTCTTCCATCTTTGAGCGATCTGCCTCCTGTATGCCATCGCCGAACCAAGTCACGGCTAGAAGCTTTTTACCCATATCTCCACGCAGTGCTTGATTCAAAATGCCATTTATGTGCTCGTCTCCGAATCCATAGCCGACCACGATTATTAGGCGAGCCTCAAGAGACCTACGCCTAAGTTGATACACAAGGAAAAGAAATGGATCAATATATTGGAGCTTGTAAGTGGTCCCGAAAATGAGCTCGCCCTCGTCCACCCTAATTTTTGAGGTGCTGTCGCTAAACGTCAGCCTCTTATTGCTGGCATCTCGAAACCAATCGATTGATCCGTGAAGTTTATAAAGATATATGCGACTCTCTTCAGGCGCCGACTCATCGAGAAGTCCGTGACTCCAGTATCGGTCCTTGCCAAAACCACGCTCCGGGAATTCGTTGTAATGAGTCTGATAAGCGCGTTCGACACAAAGGTCATAGTTCAAAGTGAAAACGTGAAGCGGAAAATTCAGTTCTTTCTGAAAATTCACGAGGCCACTAAAATAGGCAGCTCTTTCGTAATTGTTGATTTCGATCCAGTCGTGTCTTAGCTTCTCCAGGATCTTCGTCTTAAACTGATCCACTAGCCGAAACTCTTGGCCGGCCACTTGGGTTAGGCGAGGGTTCCACGCGCCAATGAACGGATATATGGGGTGATCCTCTCGTCTAGACAGCTCGTCAAGCGAAACAACTAAACGCTCGATGTTGTATGACACTTCTGTGCCAAACGTCCCCTGAATTCCATCGGCATAGAAGATTGCGCTCCGTACAAAGTTGTAAAGGTCTTTGAACTTCGCCCAATCTTGACCGAGAGCCCTTTCAATTTCTTTAACCATCATGGCGGAATTAGGTATTCCAGCCTCGACCGAAGCGCCCGCTCCCAGAAGTACAAGGACTTCGTCTTTCTTGAAAGTAATTGGCAGCGTGGTCATAGAAACCATGGGGGCAACCCTTCCATTTCAAGATCCTCCAAACCAGCTTCGCGGAAATGAGCATAGTGATCCGCGATTAATTTCGCGTAATAGACCGATATTGGCATCGACTTCGCGTTAAATCCGCGCCAATTGGCTCCAGCGATATTAACGGCGTCCTGCAGTAATCTATTCAGGTCGCTAGTCGTAAGTGGCTGTTCCGGGTAAAGGACGTCTATATGAACTGGCCTCTCCGGCTTTCTCGGAATCTTTGAATCTGATGCTCCGAGTCCCGAAAACCACACGAGGAATTGCCTCTTTGACAACGCGACCACTGTGCCTTCATACGGAACTCGACTATTGTGATCAACTGAAAATCCGAAAAAGTCATTTCGGTCATTAAACTTTATTACAACAAACTCACTCTTCGCCCCTTCGTCTGCACGCACCTCGTCGAGTAGGTCCTTGATGGCCCGGATATCTTCCTTGCGAAGGCTAAAGGTAGCGTGAATCACAAACGAGCCGTAACGGTCTTGATGCGACAAGAGTATCTGTCGAAGATTGGTTTTTAGACTAGTGATGTACTGCTGATGGTCTGTAGAATTGCCCAGCACCTTTATTGCTTCATAGGCACCTGAAGAGTCCGTCAGGACAGAGTACGCCACGTACTTTTCAATCTTGCCCTCCACAATTCTGTGTGCCTGGCCAATGCCGACTATCAAACATCTTTCAGTTGACGGTTTGATCCGCCAAGGGACCCCACCCATCTTCGCAAAAACAGCCAACCCAATATTGGAAATTGACCATTTCAACGCTTCCCGATTTCCCATAGTTCTATTTCGGTCTATGAACTGACTTGCGAGTCGCTCAGCCAATACAGCGTGCTTGGCTCGGTAGTAGTCGAGGGTCATTTCATCGGATATGTGCTTCGAGTAAGGCACTAGCGCTATCGGCAGCACTGTTTCTTCAGTGTGTTGCTGCTTAAGGGCAATACAAGCCTTGTGAATGTCATCTCGCCCGAAACTAGGAACTTCGATACCCGTTACGTTATTCCGTCCAATCGGGATTCGAAATATCTTCTCCATCCCAGAAAAAGTAGTAAAGACGTCACCCCGTAGCGCCCGAAAGAGATCCTGCGACATCGGGCGATCTTCCGAACGAAAAAGAAATGCAAGGCGCACCGATTTGACCGCAGGTTGAAAGGGACCGTGATCTCTCAGCCCGAAAAACTGATTCTTTCCTTCGCGGCCACCTGCAAAAACGTAGGTTCGAGTACTAAGAGTGAAAGATGGCACCAGGGATAATTTGTTTTCTACTTCAAGAACCGTACCATCATGTAGTTCCAATTTGCCGATCTCATGATAGTAGGAGTGTAAGAATGCGGCGATTTTCTCGTGCTGATCCAGATAGAAGTTTTCGTTGATTCGACCTGCCTTTTGAGTAAGACTAAGCTCTAGCACCCGTTTCACTTTGACATTCGCGGTCGGCGGCACACGCAGTGCAAATTTGAGCAGGAAACCAAACCGGCCAATTGACTTCAGATCAAAGGGACGGCACCACATTACTTCCCGTATACCCTCCTCATGTTCTTGAAGCAGAAATGCTACTTCTCGCTTCCAGGCTTTCTCCGGCACCGCGACTCTATCGTGAAGATCTTGCTTCTGAACTCGAGTAAGCAATGCACGATGAATTGTATCTATCGTTAGCTGCGGATTTATCCACGCCCCCAGTACGACCGCGTTAAATCCATCTTTAGGCTCAAAGCTAATTTCGTACTTCTTCGCATCTTCGGATCTGACCTGATGCTCGGATATAACCTCTGGGAGCCATCTTTGATTCGTAACCTGCAATTCATTGTTTTGTAGCAAACGACGGTACACCGTGAATGTGAAGTCATTTGACCTGACGGCCAAGAAATTCAACGCAATTTGATCCTTTCGAGGCATGGCCTTTAATCGACTCCCACATTAGATGCAGCAGGTAAGGAAAACGCTGCATGCATGACAGCGGACTTTAGGACTACAGCGCGGCAGACTTCTTTTTCGGTTGTACATTCTAGCTCACGAATAATCGTGAAAAGGCGGTCGATCTCTGCGACGATACGGTGTTGTTCAGCGAGTGGGGGCAACGGCACTATAATTGATGCCATCTGCGGTTGCGCGATCTTGTAGATGCCTGCAGTGGTCTTCACACGTTGTTCGATCTGTTGCCGAATCCAACGGCTGGGCCAAATGATGGGAAGCCAGTTCGTATCAATTGCGACCGGCTGAAGGCGAAGGCGCATCATGGTGTCAGGAAAAATGACTTCGAACTTGGATGACTGCGCGATGGTCCCGCGCCCCACAAGGTCAAGGCTTCCGTTTCCTCTGGAAACGAAGAAATCCCCTTCACGCACCAAGATGTCTGCGACTTTATCTGTTGTGAGAGGCAAGTAACGGATGTGCTCGTAGTCGAAACCTTTGTCGCTCATTGCATTCAGCTTCAGTGCGGCGATACCTGGTGGCGTATCACTGCCCTTGATAGACAACCCATTGATGATGGGCTGGCATAGCAAGTGTGCAACCGTCACCCAAACCCAACCCTCCGGCAGTTCTGGCAGGTCGGTCGTGTCCGGCGCGGCGGGTTCTTTGTACTTGCCCCTGCCTTTCCACTGACTGCGACGGGTTTCGAGGATGCGTTGCAGAAGTTGGGCGCCGGTTTCGTAGCTGCGGCCTTCGCGACGGGCGAGTTCGGCTTCGGTGGGGACGAGGCGGCCTTCGACGGCGGCTTTAAGGACGGCGGCCTTATAGCGCTTGATGTTGGCCTTGACGCGCTTCAGGTTGGCGACGGCTTCGTCGAGGCGGGAGAATTGCTTTTCGATTTCGGCGACGATACGGCGCTGATCCTCGATCGGGGCGATTGGGATTGGAAGCTGCTTCGCCTTTGCGCCGGACAACTCAAGGAAGGTCGTTCCGCTCGCCATGCTTTCGGCAAGTTGCTTCGCCCCCTTAAGCCACCAATAAACGTAATCAGGAAGCACACCGGGCTTCAGTACGAAACTCTTGAAGCCCTGATTCGTCGAGATTGGATTGCGCGCGATGGCGACATACCCGATTGGCGCACGTGAGGTAAACATGACCGCGCCTTCAGGCAACAGTCGAGCAGAACTTGATTCCAGACCCCGCTCAGTTATGAAACGGTTTCCGCGCGAAACGTATTTCTCGCTATAACCGGAGAGGTCGGCTGGTGTCAGCCAGGCAATCGAGCCGCCTTCGAAATTCTCCGGATCGCTTGTTCTAGGCGTGCCGCCGCCCACAACGTCAGCAATTTCGCCCATTGTCGTCCAGCGCCATCCTGCGGGCAACGTGCCGCCAACATTCACGCCGCCAGCTCCTTGTTCAACGCTTCCAGCACCTTCGGCAATTCCGCCCCGAACAACTGGTAAACCTTTCCAATCCCGCCCTCCTGTGCGAACGGCGAAAGCTCGAAATCGTCTGCTTCGATGCCGAGGTTGGCGGCGATGTGGTCGCGGATCATTTCCAGCCACTTGCGCTGTTCAGGTGTAAATCTGCCCCTCACCCCGGCCCTCGCCCCGCCCGCGGGGAGAGGGGGTAAAGATTCTTGTTGGGCGAGCCAGGCTTTGAAGTTGGCGTTGACGCGTTCGGGGAACGGAACCAGTTCGTTGTCCTGGTGCATCGCGAAGCGCACGAGCGACACGAGGTCGGTGAGGATGCGGCGGCGGCTTTCGCCTTTGACCTTGGTCTTGTCGAGTGCGGCGTAGGCTTGCCAGAGCTGGCTTTCCGTCCACAGGCGCGGCGGGGCTTGTAGCGCGTCAGCGAGGTTCTTCAGCGCTTCGAACGTAAGCGGTGCGCCTTGCGTGCGCTGCGGCTGGTTGTAGAGGATTTGCAGCGCGGTAATCTCGTCCTTGTGTTCGGCAATGAAACGCTCGAAGGATTCGACGACGCCTTTCGCGCGATCGCGCGCCGCGGCCGAGTAGCCCGCTTCGAGCACTTTATCCTGCGTGACGGTGTCGATGACCTGTTCGCTTTGCTTCTTCAGCTCGATCAGTAGGTTGCGAAGATTGGGGTCGCACAGTGGCTTCACGGCTGCTATCCGCGCGTCAAGCGCTGCCCCCTCACCCCCGCCCTCTCCCGCGAGGGGAGAGGGAGAAAACAGGTCGGGATTGAGGGCGTCGACGATGTTGCGGGCGAGGTCCTTGAGCGTCGCGCCGCCTGATGCCTGCGCGATTCTCGCTTTGGCGGCGTCGGGCAGGTCTTTCTCCAGTCGCGCCAGACGCGCGGCGACGCTTGATAGCACTTCGGGCTCGGTGTTGCCGAGCGCTACAGCCTGCAGCAGCTTGTCGAACGGTACGGACTTTTTCTGGTCCATCGGCCGCGAGTCGGTCTTGTCGCGTTCGCACACACCTACGGCATCGACGATGACGAAGTGGTCCTTCAACTTCGCGTCGGGGGTGACGGCCTGCAGATCGTGCGGCGAGATGATGCGCACGCCGCGGCCCTTCATTTGCTCGAAGAAAGTGCGCGATTTCACCGCGCGCATGAACAGCACGCATTCGAGCGGCTTGATGTCGGTGCCGGTGGCGATCATATCCACGGTCACGACCACGCGCGGGAAGTAGCTGTTGCGAAATGACGCGATCAGGTCTTCGGGTTTGGCGCCGGTGGTGCGGTAGGTGATCTTCTGAGCGAAGTCGTTGCCCTTGCCGAACTCCTCGCGCAGGATGCGCACGATGTCTTCGGCGTGGCTGTCGTCCTTGGCGAAGACCAGCGTCTTTGGCACCTCGGTGCGATTGGGGAAGATTTCGGTGGCGAGCTTGTCGCGAAAGGTGCGCACGATGGTGCGGATCTGGTCCACCGCCACCACCTCGCGGTCGAGCTGGTTGGGATCGTAGTCGAAATCCTCGTCCAGCTCCTGCCAGCGCACCTTGCGCGTTTCGCGGTCGCGCAGATCCACGTAGTAGCCGGCCTCGACCTTGCCGCCGGCCTCAGTCACCTCGGTGCGGATGCGATAGACATCGTAGTTCACGTTCACGCCGTCGGCGACTGCCTGCTCGTGGCCGTATTCCATCACCAGGTTCTGGTTGAAAAAACCGAAGGTCTGCTTCGAGGGCGTGGCGGTGAGGCCAATCAGATGCGCGTCGAAATACTCCAGCACCTGCCGCCACAGGTTGTAGATGGAGCGGTGCGCTTCGTCGGTGACGATGACGTCAAAGGTCTCGATCGGGATCGCCGGGTTGTAGGCGATCGGCTCGGGAGACTTGAACACGCTTTCCAGTCCGGCGGCGGAGACTTCGTCGTCCTCCTCCGCCAGCTCGCGGCCTTTCAGCATCGAATACAGCCGCTGGATGGTGCAAATTGTGACGCGCGCGGTAGTGTCGAGTGTGTTGCTGGTGAGATGCTGGACGATGTATTCCTCGCCGAACTTGTAATTGTTATAGGGCGAGGCGTACTGGTCGAACTCCTTCTTCGTCTGCCGGCCGAGATTGCCGCGGTCCACCAGGAACAGCACGCGCCGCGCGCCGGCGAATTTGATCAGGCGGTAGATGAAGCTGATGGCGGTGTAGGTCTTGCCGCTGCCGGTGGCCATCTGGATCAGCGCGCGCGGCTTGTCGGTGGCGAGCGACGCTTCGAGATTGCGGATCGCGCGCACCTGCGCCGACCACAGGCCGGTTTCCACGAGCGGCGGAAGATGGCGCACGCGAGCCAGAAAGGTTGCCGGAGAAAACGCCGCGACCGGCGCGGGTGCGCCGCTGCCCGTCGCAAGTACCGTCGGCGCCGGCAGCAGGTCCAGCCATGCGCGTAGCGAGTCGGGCCGGTGAAACGCAAACGTCGGGCGCGAGCGCGGCTCGGGGTCGAGGCCGTTGGTGAAATGGGTTTCGACCCCGGTTGATTGGTAGGAAAACGGCAGCGGCCGATTCCAGGCGGGAAGCGCGTCGGGGAGACCTTGCGCGTAGCGGTCCGACTGTGGCTCCACGCCAGTAAGCGTGACGCCTTCCTTCTTCGCTTCGATGACACCGGCCGCCTTGCCATCGACGTAGAGCAGATAGTCGGCGAAGCCGTGGCCGGATTTCAGCGGGAATTCGCGGATCACCACGCCGCGCGCCGCGTGGATGTTGGCTTCGCTCATGGATTGTACCGACCAGCCCGCAGCCGCAAGCAGCCTGTCAATCTCGGCGCGGGCGCGTTCTTCCGGCTTTTCTGCCACGTGGTCTCCCCTCAGCGCAGAAGGATACCACCACTGCGACGCGGCGAAATCGCAGGGACCACTAACAAAACAATAATCGGGGATGCAGTCAATTTCGCCCGACCGAAATCGTGTCTGTCAGGAAAACCTGACAATTGGTTGAGCGTTGATCAGGCAAGTAGTCGCAGCCCTTGTCGCGTTTGACTTGACCCGGTCTGATCGCGCGTCATACTCCTTCCTTCACCCCTTGGAATACTTCCGATGACCAACGACGCATCCCGGTCTCCGCTTAAAGCGGCCCCTCTTCGCAATCCGGGGCAATCCCTCGATCGGCAAATCAGCGATCTAATTTACGATACAGGCGTCCCCTACCTTCTCGCTGCGTGCTTTGCCGGAGTATTAGCCGCCATGGAATGGCTAAGGAGTTGGGTTGACCCCCAACCGCGGCCCGTCCTTTATACGGTCATTGCTGCAATCGCAGTCGGTATATACGCATGGAAATTTAGAAGCATAAGCCGCGAGCTTCGGCAACTTCGGCAAGGACGAGACGGGGAGCGGATAGTAGGACAATTCCTCGAAGATCTGCGCGAGCAAGGTCATCGCGTAATTCACGATATTCCGGGAGAGAAGTTCAACATAGACCATGTAGTGATCGGGCCGCATGGGGTTTTCACAGTCGAAACTAAGACAATAAGCAAACCGGCGCGCGGGGAATCGAAGATCACCTTTGACGGCGAGCACGTTTTTGTGCGAGGTTTCAAGCTGGACCGCGATCCGGTTGTTCAGGCGCGCGCCGAAGCGACCTGGCTTAAGACTTTCTTCCAAGAATCCGCGGGACATAAAGTGGTGGTTCAGCCTATCGTCGTTTACCCTGGATGGTTCGTTGAAGACCCGCCCAAAGGCACAAAGTCGGACGTTTGGGTCCTTAATCCCAAAGTCCTTCCCTCATTCATTGAGCATCATCGCGAGAAGCTTTCGCCCGAAGATGTAAAGCTTTTGAGTTACCACCTTTCGCGTTATGTCCGCGCTGAGAATGCTGAATAACCTGCCAGACAAAACCTAAAACAAGTTGGGCCAGGATCGAGTTATTCGCCTGGAAGCCGCATGGATATTGGCCTGCAGGGCGATGGCATAAGCGGGGCGGCGCGATGAATCCGCGCCCTACGAAAAGCGGATGCGAGGCGAACGATTGCAGGCGGGGCGCCGGCGTTCAATATCACATCGCCCCCCATCCCCGCCTTCCCCCGCGAGGGGGGAAGGGGACTGCGCGAAGCGACCGTTGATCGCGAGGGTTAGTCGGCGCGCTGAAGCTGCGCCCTACGATAGCCAGGTGAACGATGGCGGGCGTGGCGCCGGAACCGCTTTTTCTGGCATGATACGGCTGTCGATCGGGTCATCGTAACGTCCGCGGGATCGATAACGCGCAGCGCGGACGGCCAATGCTGCCGCGGCGGGCGGGCGGCGACCGGGATGGGTCGCGGCGCCGACGCCGGCCGGACTGTCTGGAACGCGTTGTTGACCTATATCAAACTCCTTTGCGCCAAATTGACCTAATTTCGCTTTCGCACTTTCATTCCATGCATCGATAGGAGAACTTGGCAATGCTGAAACTCCAGGGCGTCATCGACATCCACACCCACCCCTTCACGGAGGAGACCATCAAGGGGCAGGGGCTTTCCTACACGGAAGCTCACGATTACTTCGCGAAAAGCCCCAAGTCTCCGCACCATGAGAGCTGGTACATCCGGCGCGAGACCAAGTCGATAGACAAGACCGCTGCCGAGCTGAAAGAAGATGGGATCGTCGATCTGGCGGTCGTCGTCAACATGAACGCGTGCAACACATGGGCATCGTGCCTGCCCAACGAGTACATCAGCAAGTACTGCAAGCAGCACGAGGGTTTCTATCTGGGTTATGCGGGCATCGATCCGGGCATGGACAAGAAGGGCGCGCTGCGCGAACTCGACCGCTGCGTCAAGGATTACGGGATCGTGGGCCTCAAGTTTCATCCGGCCTACCAGAATTTCTTCCCCAACGACCATGAGCGCGCCTATCCGCTCTACGAGAAGTGCGCGGAGTACGGACTGCCCATCCTGTTTCACACCGGCACCACGCGCATGACCCGTTGCACCATCCGCACCTGCCGCCCCGAGTTTCTCGACGAGGTGGCCACCGATTTCCCGGATCTGCGCATCATCATGAGTCACTACGGCTGGCCGTGGACCGAGGAGGCGCTCGCGGTCATCACGCGCCACGAGCACGTCTACCTCGACCTTTCGGGCTGGATGCCGACTTACATCTTCGCCCACCAGCCGTGCGTCTTTCATTACATGAATTCGGTCGTGCCGGAGAAGTTCGTTTACGGTTCAGATTTTCCGGCGCTCACGCCGAAGGACTGGATCGAGGATTTCTCGCAGTACTTCGAGAAGGGCCTCGAGTGGGGCGGCAAGAAACGCAACTTCCGCCACGAAAATCTGGCGAAATTTTTCCGGCTGAACGCGATCAAGGCGATGAATCTCGAGAAGCTCAGGCCCGAACTCGTGAACCGGACCCAGTTCAAGGTATTGCAGGCGTGACCACCGGCATAAAACCCGTCCTCTCGATGCGGGAAGCCGTCGCGCGTTACGTGCCTGACGGCCAGGAGCTGCTGATCGGCGGGTTCGCCTTCAGCGACCCCACCGCGCTCGCGCACGAGCTGATCCGGCAGCAACGCAAGCGGCTTTTCGTCATGAAGACTTCCGGCGGCGTGCTGGTGGACCAGCTGGTCGGCGCGGGATGCGTCGAGCGGCTGCTTTCCTGCCACGTCTGGAATTCGGTGGGACCGGTGGCGGCCCACTGTTTTCGCCGCGCGCTCGAGCAGCGCAAGCCTCACCCGATACAGATCGAGGAGTTGAGCTACGGCTCCTTCACGATGGCGCTTTTCGCCGGCGCCTGCGACCTGCCGTTCATGCCGACCACGCCGGTGCAGGGCACGGGGCACTTCACGCAGCGCACTTTCATGCCGCAAAAATTCGGCGTCGTCGAAAACCCGTTCGGCGGCGGGCCCGTGTGCGTCGTGCCGCCGCTCAAGCCCGCGCTCGGTTTCTTCCACGTCCACCGCGTGGACCAGTACGGCAACGCGCAGCTGTTCGGTCCCTCCGGCGAATTCCGCTACGCGATGGCCGCGTGCAAAAAACTGATCGTCATCGCCGAGGAACTGGTGGATACCGAAGTGATCCGCGAGCGCCCCGAAGCCACCGTCGCGCCGGGATTCATGGTGGAAGCGGTGGTGATCGAACCGTGGGCCGCGCATCCGACGGATGCTTACGGGTACTACTACCGGGATCTTCCGCACCACGCGCTTTACGGCGAAATGACCAAGACCGAGGAAGGATTCCAGCGCTACGTCGATGAGTGGATCGTTGCGACCGGCAATCACGCCGGCTTCATTGCGAAGCTCGGCAAGGAGCGGATAGCAGAACTGCAAATCCGCAAGGAAGGGTGGTGATCGTGAGTGCCACGCGTTTCGAGCAAATGTTTTTGACCGGTGCGCGCTGCATCAGGGATGGCGCGGTACTGTTCGTCGGGTTTCACTGGCCGATGCTGATCGCGCGCATCGCCCGCCGCCTGCATGCGCCGAACATCGTCATCGTTTACGAAAACGGCATCGTCGAGGACCGCCTGACTCCGATCCTTCCGACTTCGCCGTGCGATCTGGTCTCGGCCGAGCAGGCGACCACCTGCGCCGGAAGCCTGGAGACGCTCTTCATGTGGCTCGCCGCGGGGCGCGTCGAAATGACGCTGGTGGAAGCCGCCATCGTCGATCGCTACGGCAACATCAACACGACCGCGGTGGGTCCCTACCTGCAACCCAAAGTCCGCCTGCCGGGCTCGGGCGGCGGCACTGAACTCTCGAGCCTCGGTAGGGATCTGCTGCTGGTGAGCGCGAGCGCCAACCAGCGCAGTTATCCGGCGAGCGTCGATTACATCACCAGCCCCGGCTACCTCGGCGGAGGCGTAGAGCGGGAGCGGCTGGGTTACAAAGCGGGAAGGGGTCCGAAGGCTCTGGTGAACCCGCTCGGCATTTTCAGGTTCGACGATAACGGCGAGATGTATGCCGCCGAGCTTCACGCAGGCGTCAGCGCGGATGAGGTGCGCGCGACTTTCGGCTGGCCGATAAAAGTCCAGCCGGGCTTCAAGGTGCTGCCCGAGCCGACCGCGCATGAGCTGACCATCATCCGCGAGGAACTGGCCCACGCCAAAAAGCGCTATTACCTGATGCCGGAGGGCTGAAGCGGTGAGCCGGGCCCTCGACGGAATCCGCGTGCTCGATTTTTCCCGCGTGCTTGCGGGCCCGTACTGCACGATGGTGCTGGGAGATCTCGGCGCCGATGTCGTCAAGGTCGAGCGCGACGGGGTTGGCGACGATCTCCGGCAATGGGGTCCTCCGTTCATGCCTGACGGAGAAAGCACCTACTTTCTTTCGGTCAACCGCAACAAGCGCAGCATCGTCCTTGATCTGAAGACTGAATCTGGGCGCGACGTCGCTCTCAAGCTGGTGCGGGAAAGCGACGTGCTGCTGGAAAATTTCCGGCCGGGAGTGATGGAGCAGCTGGGCCTCGGTTACGAACAGCTCAGGCAGATCAATCCGCGGCTCGTCTACTGTTCCGTTACGGGCTACGGCACCAAGGGGCCGCTTGCGGACCGGCCGGGCTACGATGTCATCGCGCAGGGAATGGGCGGCCTGATGAGTGTCACCGGTGAACCGGAGGGCACGCCGACGCGGGTCGGCGTCGCCATCATCGATGTGGCGACCGGCCTATATGCGGCGATTGCGATACTCGGTGCGCTCCAGTCGCGCAACCGCACAGGGCAGGGGCAGCGGGTCGATCTTTCGCTGCTGGAATCGTGTCTCGCCGTGATGCCGAACCTGACCGCCGGCTATCTGATGGCCGGCGCGAAGCCCGACCGGCTGGGCAACGGCCATCCCAACGCCGTTCCCTATAGAGTATTTCCCACCAAGGACGGGAATCTTACCTTGGCCGTGGGCAACGATCTGCATTGGCAGCGGCTCTGCAAGGCCGTGGGCCACCCCGAACTCGCCGCTGATTCCCGCTATGCCGAAAACCACGCGCGGATCGCGCGCCGCGCGGAGGTGGAAGAACTGGTGAGCGGCTGGTTCCGGCAGAAAGGCACCGACGAGTGGGTGGAACTGTTGTCGAAGGTGGAGGTGCCCTGCGGGCCGATCTACACGATCGACCGCGTGCTGGCCGACCCGCAAATCCAAGCGCTGGAAACCGTCAGGAGCATCACCCATCCGACCAGCGGGCCGCTGCGCATGGTCGGTTCGCCGTTCCATCTGTCGGCGGACGATACCGGGCCCCATCTTCCGCCGCCGCTGCTCGGCGAGCACACCATCGCCGTGCTGAAGGAGGTGCTTGCAGTCAGCGACGCAGATTTGCGGGAGCTGCAGCAGGCGGGTGCATTCGGCAAGTCTGAAATTCATTGAACTTTTTTTCACGGAGGAGGCAACCATGATTGCAAAACCGTTATTGACTGCTACGCTGTTCGTATTGGCTGCGGCGGCATTTGCGCAGGAACAATTCCCGAGCCGGCCGATCACCATGATCATGCCGTGGCCGCCGGGCGGCTTCGTCGATCTCACGGGACGACCGATTGCGGCCGCGATGGAAAAAGCCCTCGGCCAGCCGGTGGTGGTTTCCACCCGCTCGGGTGCGGGCGGCGCGGTCGGCCTTGCGGCGGCGGCCAACTCCAAGCCCGACGGGTATAGCTTTGTCACCTCGGCGTCGAGCATTTCGCTGATTCCGGCCGTCGATCAACTGTTCGACCGCAAGCCCGCGTACACCCTGAACCAGTTCGCGCCGATCGCGCTGGTCTGGACCGACCCGATTTATCTGGTGGTCCTCAACGACAGTCCGTGGAAATCGGTCAAGGATCTGGTGGCGGACGTCGGCAAACACCCGGGCGAGAAGACGTTTGCCTCGTCCGGGCTCTACGGCGCGCTGCATGTGCCCACCGAAATGTTCCTGCAGGCGGCAAAACTCAAGATGCGCCATTTGCCGACCAACGGCGGCGGTCCCGCGCTGACGGCTTTGCTGGGCGGTCACGTCGATATGAGTTCGGGCGGTCCGGCGTCGCTCACTTCGCACATCAAGGCAGGAAAACTGCGCGGGCTGGCGGGATGGGGCAGTAAACGGCACGCATTGCTGCCTGACGTTCCGACGTTCATGGAGATGGGCTATAACATCGAGTACTACGTGTGGGTCGGGCTGTTCGCGCCCGCCGGCACGCCGGAGCCGGCCATGAAAGTATTGCGCTCCGCGGCGCGCAAGGCGGTCGACGATGCCGCCTTCAAAGCGGTCATGGCCAAGCTCAACACACCGATCAACTACCTCGACGCGCCGGAATTCCAGAAGTTCTGGGACCGCGATGCGAAGCAGTTGGCCGGCGTGGTCAAAGGCATCGGCCGCGTCGAAGAGAAAAAATAACGCCGCGCGCGGCTACGCGGCGCAGTCCCGGAACTGGGCGAGCAGCCGGTTGCGGTCGAAGTCCTGACCGAGGAACACGGCGCGGCAGGAGCGCGGCTGTTCTCCCCACACCGCGCCCTGGTCCAGCACGTTGCGGCCGCCCACGCGATGGAAAATCACGCGGCGGCTGATGCCCTGAACGGCGAGGGTTCCCTTGGCGCGGAATACGCCGTCGGGCAGTCCCTGCAGAAACCGGTCGAAGCGGTCGTAGTCCAGTTCGATCTCGGCGGCGAAGGAGACGGAGAGCACCTCACCGTGATCGACGTGCCCGTGGTGATGATGCGCGGCAACCGTGGCGAGCTTGTGCGCATCGATATCCAGCAACAGCTCGGCGGGCACGTCCCCATTGATCGACGGAAGCACCCTCGCATCGCCGTTGATTTTCGCGAGCAGCGCCCTGATCCGGTCCACATCATCGGGAGTGACGAGATCGAGCTTGTTCATCACCAGCAGATCGGCGCAGCGGATCTGTTCCGCGGGAGTCGCATTACTCCGCAGGCACGGTTCGATATTGGCGCTGTCCACCACCGTGACGACCGCGTCGAGCCGGAAGCTCTCCTCGAGCTCGGGTACCAGGAACGTGTGGGCGACGGCAAAGGGTTCGGCCAGACCGGATGTTTCCACGATCACGTAGTCGAACTTCCGGTCGCTGGTCAGCAGGTTCCGCGCCGCCTCGAGAAGATCGCCGCGGATGGTGCAGCACAGGCAGCCGCCGGAGAGCTCGACCACGTCGCCGGTCTGGCCGACGACGAGATCCTTGTCGATGTTCACGTCGCCGAAATCATTGATCATGACGGCGATACGCAGGCCATGATCGGCCTTCAGAACATGATTAAGGAGTGTGGTCTTGCCGCTGCCCAGAAAACCGCTCAGGATGGTGACGGGGCGTTTCATGACTGCAAATGTTTTCTTTTCCGACTGCGTTGCAACGTAAGTTACCGTAAAATCGTGATGACGCCAACCTTTGACGCTGCGCGCGCGCCGGGCAGCGGCCCGCATTGAATTCCGGAGGAGAACATGCCGCATATCACGAGGACGCATCGCTTTGGCCTGCTGACGCCGTCGTCCAATTCCACCCAGGAACCGGAATTCTCGGAGGTGCTGCCGCGCCACGTCTCGCTGCACACCGGCCGCCTGAGCTTCACGAATATCGACGCGGACACGCTGCTCCGCTGCATCGAGGAACTCGAGCACGAAAGCCGCAAACTCGCTGACGCGGATGTGGGCGTGATTATTTTTGCCGCGACGGCGCCCTCGGTGACGCTGGGCAAGGGCTACGACCGCGAGCTGATCAAACGGATGGAAGACGCCTCGGGCAAGCCCGCCACGACCGCCTCGACCGCATTTATCGACGCCCTCACATTTCTCGGCATCCGCAGGATCGCCATCGCGGCCCCGTGGACCGAGGCCGTGAACAAGACCGTGGTGGCCTTCATGGAGGCGAACGGTTTCGAGGTCGTGAATAACGAGGTGATGGGGCACGTGCGCAACACCGAGCTTGGCCGCGTCGATCCGGAGAAGGCGTACGAGCTGGGCCGCAAGGTGGACCGGCCGAATGCGGATGCCGTCATCATGCCCGGAGGCAATTGGCCCACGATGAGCGTTGTCGGGCGCCTGGAGCGCGATCTCGGCAAGCCGGTTCTCACGAACAATGTTGCGAGCATCTGGGCGGGCCTGCGGATACTCGGGTGCCACGACAGGATCAACGGCTACGGCCGGCTGTTATCAAGTACGGGAGCAGATCGATGAGTGAGAACCATGATTGTGACCTGGTTGTCGTGGGCGGAGGCATTGCCGGCCTGACCGCGGCGAATCGCGCCGCCCAACAGGGTTTGAAGGTGGTGCTGCTCGAGCGCGGCGTGGATGAGCGTTACCTCTGTAATACGCGTTATTCCGGAGGGGTGATCCATATTGCGTTTCATAACGTCAAGGATCGCCCGGAAGAATTGCTCGAGGCGATCAAACAGGCCACCTCCGGCAACGCAGACCCGGCGCTGGCGAAGGCGCTTGCCACGACCTGCGGCAGGACGGTCGACTGGCTGGGCGGGGAAGGAGCGAAATTTATCCGCGTCGGTCAGATCGCGTGGCAGCAATGGGTGCTCGCTCCCCCGCGGCGGATCATGCCCGGTCTTGACTGGGAAGGCCGCGGCCCGGATTTTACGCTGCGCACTCTGGCGAACAACTTCGGGAATCGCGGCGGCAGGATCTTTCGCGGTACCGCCGCCACTGCGTTGATGGAAAAGAATGGAACCTGCACCGGCGTCGAGGCGCAGGACGCGCAGGGCACGCATCACTTCAATGCCCGCGCCGTGGTTCTTGCGGACGGTGGTTTTCAGGGGAATCCGGAGCTGGTTCGGCGGCACATTTGCAGCGTTCCCGAAAAGCTCAAGCAGCGCGGCCCGTCCACCGGCGTGGGTGACGGCTTGCGCATGGCGCAAGCCATGGGCGCTCACGTTAGGGATCTCGATTATTTTTACGGCCACATGCTGTCGCGCGACGCGTTCACCAACGATGTGGTTTGGCCGTACCCCCAGCTCGATGAGCTGGGCATCGCCGGGATCGTGGTCAACACGGCAGGCAAACGCTTTGCCGACGAGGGGTTGGGCGGAGTCTACCTGGCCAACGCAATCGCAAAGCTTCCGGATCCGCTCGCAGCGTGGGCGATATTCGACGAGGCCATCTGGCAGGGTCCCGGGACGACCGCGCGCATTCCCGCCAATCCGCATCTGGTCAAGGCGGGCGGGACCATGCTCAAGGCAAATACGCTGCGGGAATTGGCGGCGCAGGCTGGCATCGCTGCCGGGCCTCTGGAGTCGACCGTCGCAGAATGCGACAGAGCATTAAGCGCAGGGCAGCTTGCGCAGCTCGATCCGCCCCGCTCGCCGTCGGCAGTGGAAGCGCTGCCGATCAGGCAGCCGCCATTTTATGCAGTGCCATTATGCGCGGGAATCACCTATACTTTCGGGGGCGTCGCGATCGATGAACATGGACGGGTCCTGCGTCCGGACGGTGGCCCGATAAGCGGACTTTACGCCGTGGGGGCGACCACCGGCGGTCTCGAGGGAGTGCAAGGCTGCGGCTATGTCGGAGGCCTGGTCAAGGGCCTTGTCTTCGGCTTGCGCGCAGCGGAGCACGCTGCAAGACAAAGCCAATAACGCCGGCAGCACAGCGGTTGATTCATGAGCACGTCGTTATAACAACAGGAGGAGAACTCGCATGAAAACACTTTGCTCGTTTCGGATATTCGCGTTAAGCGGTGCGCTTGCGCTCAGCGCCGGCGTCTGGGCACAGAGCCCCGCGCCGGAGGATTACCCGAACCGGCCGATCCGCATGATCGTGCCGCAGGCGCCCGGTTCTGGTGTCGATCTCATTACGCGGATCGTCGCGCAGAAGCTCACGGAGTCGTTCGGCAAGCAGGTGATAGTCGACGACCGTCCCGGCGCCAACGGCATAATCGGTCTGGAGATGGCGGTCAAGGCCAAGCCTGACGGCTACACCATGGCGCTGGGCGTGGTTAGTGCGCTCACCATGAACCCGTTCATCTACAAGAGTCTGCCGTACGACACCTTCCGCGACTTCGTGCCGGTCATCCAGCTGTCCGTCAACACGTTCGGCATGGTAGTCAATCCGTCACTGCCGGTGCGGTCGGTGAAGGATGTCGTGGCGCTCGCCAAATCCCGTCCCAGCGAGGTACCGTACGGCTCGTTCGGCGTGGGCAACATGACCCACCTCGCCGCGGTATTGTTCTCGCGTGAGACCGGGGTCAAATTGCTGCACGTCCCGTTCAAAGGCGGGACGCCGGCCTTGGTTGCATTGCTCAGCGGGGAGGTTGCCGTGATGCTCGCGCCGATGCAGGCCTTTACGCCGTACGTGCGCGCCGGCAAGCTCAGGCTGTTGGCCACGTTCGGTGACAAGCGCTCGGATGCGTTTCCCAAGGTGCCGAGCATCACGGAACTGGGTTATCCCAAGCTGGTCATGGTCGGCTGGAGTGGAATAATCGCGCCGGCGGGAACTCCGGCCGGGATCGTCAACAAGATGCAGCAGGAAGTCGCGCGCATTTTGCTGGTGCCGAAAACGCGGGAGGAACTCACCCTGGCGGGCGCGGAACCGGTCGCCAGCACGCCCGAACAGTTCGCGGCATTCGTCAAATCCGAAGCGGACAAGTGGTCCAAGGTGATCAAGGCCGCCGGCCTCGAGCATACGCAGTGAACATCACAAAGATAGGCGATGCAGACTGAAAATACAAACTACGTCCGCGATCAGTTGCGCAGCTAAGCAAGAAGGATTACTTTGATCATGTCCCAATCCACGTCTTACGAGACCATTCTTTATCGCGAAGACGGCCCGGTCGGCATCCTCACCCTGAACCGTCCGCACGATGGCAACATGTTCACGCCGACCATGTGCATCGAGCTGCGCGACTGCATCGAGAAAATCCGCAACGAAACCCGCACCCGCGTCGTGGTGCTGACCGGCGCCGGCGACAGGTTTTTCTGCATCGGCGGCCGCAAGGAAAACCTGCCGGAGACCAACCTGTATCCGGGCGTGATGCCGACCCTCGAAATGTATGACGCGATCGAGCGCCTGCAAAAGCCGGTAATCGCATCGGTCAACGGCTTTGCCGTCGGCGGCGGCCACGTGCTGCATGTGGTGTGCGACATGACGATTGCGAAGGAAAGCGCGATTTTCCGCCAGGTCGGCCCGATGATGGGCAGTTTCGATGCCGGCTATGGCACCTGGTACCTGGAAGATCTGGTTGGCAAGAAGAAGGCCAAGGAAATCTGGATGCGCAACCCGAAAATCACGGCGCGCGAGGCGCTCGCGATGGGCCTGATCAACAAGGTGGTGCCGGATGCGGACCTGGAGAAGGAAACCATGAAGTTTGCGCTGGAAGTCGCCGCGCGCGGATCGTATGCAGTGGCCGCGATCAAGGCCGCGTTTAACGTGCGACACCACGGTGTGGGCGGACTCGCGCGCATGTCGCACGACCTGATGCTGCCGCCGTATTTCAATTCGGAGGAAGCAGCCGAGCTGGGCCAGGCATTCGCCGGGAAACGCGACCCTGATCCCGGCAAATTCGGGCACTGAATCACCGCCATGATTTGTTATACTCTGCGGCGGATTCCGGATGCCGGAAATCGTCCGCCATGCCTTACCATCGCTGCCGTTGAATTCCAGGGGGAAATATGCCGCACATCAAAAGAACTCATCGTATGGGGTTGTTGACACCATCGTCCAATACGACGCAGGAACCGGAGTTCGTGGAAGTACTGCCGCGAACGGTTTCACTTCACGCCAGCCGGCTGACTCTGAACAATATCGACGCGGCCTCGACGCTCAGTATCGTTGAGGAACTCGCAAAGGAGAGCCGCAAGCTCGCTGACGCCGACGTCGACGTTATCGTACTTGCGGCGACGGCGCCTTCGTCGCGCAAGGGCAAGGGCTACGACCGCGAACTGATCAAACGCATGGAAGACGCGTCGGGAAAACCCGCGACCACGGCGTCGACGGCTTTGCTCGAGGCGCTGGCTGTGCTCGGCATCCGGCGCATCGCCATCGCGGCCCCGTGGATGAGAGCGATGAACGAGTCCGTGGTGAGCTTCATGGAGGCAAACGGCGTCGCAGTGCCGCATCACGACGCCATGGGGATCGTGCGCAACAACGACGTTGGCCGCATCGAGCCGGACCAGGTTTATGAATTCGGCCTCCAGGCCGATCGGCCGGAGGCGGAGGCGCTCCTGCTCGCATGCGGCAACTGGTGGGCGATGGATGCCGTCGAGCGCCTCGAGCAAAAAATCGGCAAGCCGGTGCTGACGACCAATGGCGTCAGCATCTGGGCGGCTCTCAGAATCATGCGCAGTCACGCCGGCATTGACGGATACGGGAAGCTGCTGCGCGACTATCTGGGCCCGGAGACGGCGCTGTCCAGGCTCGCATCCGCGGCGTGATTGGTCTTGTGAACCAGTATAAATAAGTTGGAGGAGAACCACATGCTTCGCACTACATCGGCAATTCGTTGCTGTTTCATGCTTGGTGCGTCGCTCGCGGCGGTCTGCGCGTCGGCGCAAAACTATCCCGCGCGGCCGGTGCGCGCCGTCGTGCCATTCACCGCAGGTAGCGCCGCCGATTCGCTCGCCCGCGTAATCGGGCAGAAGCTGTCTGAATCCTGGAACCAGCAGATGGTGATCGATAACCGTACCGGCGCCAACACCATCATCGGCACCGAGGCGGTGGCCAAGGCACCGCCCGACGGCCATACCATGCTCCTCGCCAACATCTCGCTCGCGATCAACCCGGCTCTGTACAACAAGCTGCCTTACGACGCGATCAGGGACTTCACGCCGGTGTCGCTGACCGCGGCAATTCTCGTGGTGCTGGTTGTGCATCCGTCGCTGCCGGTCAAGTCCATCAAGGAACTGGTGGCGCTCGCCAAGGCGCGTCCGGGGCAGATCAACTATGCTTCAGGCGGCAACGGGAGCGCGCAGCACCTGCCGATGGAAATGCTGCGGCTTGCGACCGGGATAAATATCGTGCACGTGCCGTACAAGGGGCTCGGTCCGGCGTTCAACGACGTACTCGGCGGGCAGATGCAGATGATGTTTACGGGCGTCTCCAACGTGGTGCAGTACGCCAAGGCCGGGCAGGTGCGGGTGCTGGCGATAGGCAGCCTCAAACGCTCGCCGGCATTGCCGGATGTGCCGACGTTTGTCGAGGCGGGCGTGCCAGGTTTCGAGTTCGCCGCGTGGGCCGGCTATCTCGTGCCGGCCGGAACGCCAAAGGATATCGTCGCCAAGCTGCACGGCGACATCAACGGTGCCCTGAACGCGCCGGGTGTGCGGGAAAAACTGACTGCTTTCGGTTTCGATGTGATCGCAGGCACGCCGGAGCAATTCGCCAGGCTGATCAATAACGATATCGCGCGCTTTGGCAAGCTGGTCAAGGAAGCCGGCATCCGCGTCGAATAGCGTTTCATTCTCCATTGGAACTCCTTCCCCCTTGACGAGGGGGAGAGCCTGCCTTGACAGGCGAGGGGGCAATTGGGATGGGGGTGAAAACGTTGCGACGGGGTGACTCTCACCCCCACCCTAGCCCTCCCCCATCAAGGGGGAGGGAATCCGCTTTTCTGACGCTCCAACTGCTCGCGGAAATCCGGATGCGCGATCGCGATCATCCGGCGCGCGCGTTCCGACAGCGGCGCACCGCGCAGATCCGCCACACCGTATTCGGTCACGATAAGACCCGCGTCGCTGCGCGGCGTGCTCACCGGTCCGCTGAGTTTTGCGACGATGCGGCTCGCCTTTCCCGCGGTGGAGGGCAGGGCAACGATGGGTAGCCCGCCCTTCGAGCGATGCGCGCCGCGCAGGAAATCCACCGCGCCGCCGACCGCGCCGACATAAACCCCGCCCGCAACCTCGGCGTTGATCTGGCCGCTCAGGTCCACCTCGATCGCCGTGTTGAGCGCGGCGAAGCGCTCGATGCTGGCCAGCACCCCGGCGTTGTGCGTATAAGCGTTGGAGCGAAACTGCACCGCGGGGTTGCGATGGCAGAACTGCTGAATGCGCCTGCTGCCGAACATGATGCCCGCCACCGTGACGCCGCGGTCGATGCTTTTTCTCGCGTTGGTGATGACGCCCGCCTCCATCAATTCCGCCGCCTTGTCGCCGAGGGCGCCGCTATGGATGCCGAGATCGCGCCGGCCGGCGAGCGCCGCGAGTATCACTTCAGGCAGCGCACCCAGACCGAACTGCAGCGTGGCGCCATCCTCGATCAACCCCGCGACGTGGCGCGCAATGGCGAGTTCGGCCTCGCCCGGCTGCGGATGGCGCAGCTCCAGCGGCGGACGCGAAGTGCGCACGATGTAATCGAGATCGGCTTCGCGCACCGGCCGCTCGCCGAAGGTCCACGGCGCCTGCTCGTTCACCTCGGCGATCACGACCCGCGCGGCGGCCAGCGCCTGTACCAGGTAATCGTGCGCCATCGAAAAACTGTAGTTACCCGCCGCATCAGCCGGCGCGAGCTGCAGCATCAGCACGTCGATCTTCAGCCTGCCGCTTTGGATCAGTCCGGGGATCTGCGAGTAATGGACGGGAAGGATGTCGAGCTTGCCTGCCCTGGCGAGCGCGCGGTTGCCGCCGGTGCCGCAGTACGCGGAAAAGGATACGCAGTCGGCATGTTCGGGCTTGAGCGTGTCGGAATAGGTGACACCGAGGAATACATTGAAGCGGCCAATCGCATGGCGCTGCGCCATCAGCGCCTGCGTGAGCGGCAGCGGCTCGGCGGAGGCCTGGCCCCACACCACGGTATCGCCGGGGCGCACGATGGCGGAGAGATCGAGGGAATCGGGAGCGAGTTCTTTGACAGCGGTTTTGGCCATGATCAGATTCTAATCTTACAGTGTCAGAAAATCCGATTCCCTCCCCCTTGACGGGGGAGGGCTAGGGTGGGGGTGAGTCGATCTGCGCGCGACATGCTACCTGAACGGCGTATGATTTCGGTTTCCAGTGAAAAAGGGAGAGAGAGCATGAGACGTGCAGCCATTGTGTCCCCGCTACGCACCGCCGTGGGAATTTATGGAGGGACTTTGCGTCCCGTCGCGGTCGAGACCCTGATCGCAACGGTGATCAAGGCGCTGATCGCGCGCACCGGGCTTGACCCGATGAAGCTCGACGATGTCATCGTCGCCCAATCCTACTCCAACGCCGAAGCACCCTGCATCGGGCGCTATGCGGTACTCGAGGCGGACCTGCCGATCGAGATTCCCGGTTACCAGCTCGACCGCCGCTGCGGCAGCGGGCTGCAGGCGGTGCTCAATGCGGCAATGATGGTGCAGACGGGTGCTGCCGACGTGGTTCTTGCGGGCGGCGTTGAGAGCATGAGCAACGTCGAGTACTACACGACCGACATGCGCTGGGGCAAGCGCGCGGGCTCGGCGACGCTGCACGACCGGCTGCAGCGCGGCCGTGAACGCTCTCAGCCCGATCGGCGCTTCGGCCCCATTTCGGGAATGATCGAGACGGCTGAGAACCTCGCCAAGGAATACACCATTTCGCGCGAGGAATCCGATGCCTACGCGATGCGCAGTCATCAGCGCGCCGCCGCCGCATGGAAAACCGGCAAGTTCAAGGACGAGGTCGTTCCCGTCAGCGTGCCGCAGTCCAAAGGCGACCCGAAGGTATTTGCGCAGGACGAGGGCTTCCGTGCCGACGCCAGCATGGAGACGCTGGCCAAGCTGCGGCCTTTGATGAAGAACGGCACCGTGACCGCGGGCAACGCGAGCCAGCAGAACGATGCGGCGGCAGCGTGCCTCGTGGTGGCGGAAGACAAGCTGAAGGAACTGAAGCTCGAGCCGATGGGCTATCTGGTCGGATGGGCCGCGGCGGGCTGTCATCCGGCGACGATGGGAATCGGCCCGGTGCCGGCGGTCACAAAGCTGTTCGCCAAAACTGGCCTCGGTTTCGACAAAATGGATCTGGTGGAACTGAACGAAGCCTTCGCGTGCCAGGTGCTATCGGTGCTCAAGGGTTGGAAGTGGAACGACCCGGACCGGCTCAACGTCAATGGCTCCGGCATCTCGCTCGGACATCCCGTCGGCGCCACCGGCGTGCGCATTCTCACCACACTGCTGAATGAATTGCAGCGCCGCAAAGGCAAGTTCGGCCTCGAGACCATGTGCGTGGGCAGCGGCCAGGGCCTCGCGGCGATTTTCGAGGGGGCTTAACTTCAAATCTCCAGCCGCAGCACCTTTCTGGCGGTTCCGGAGAGAATCAGATTCTTCTCCTCTTCGCTGAACTCCTTGCCCAGACTCGTGAATACCTTGGCCCACTCGGGCAGGCGCAAATGGAAATTCGGGTGCGGCGCGTCGGAAGCGAACATGATCTTGTCCGCACCGACCATGTCGGTGAGGTGGCGCAGCCACGCGTAGAACTTGTCCGGAGGCATTTTGCGATAAGGCTTCTGCCACAGGGATAGATCGAGGTACACGTTCGGCAGCCAGGCCGCCGCCTGCATCGCTTCCTGCCACCAGCCGATGTCGCCCGCGTGGGCAAGGATGAAAGTCGCATCGGGATAGCGCGCCGCCGCCGAAGCAAAATAGGACGGCCTCGAACACTCCCAGCGCAGCGGCGCCGCGGGCGCGCCGCCGGTGTGGCACATGATCGGGATGTTCCATTCGGTGGCCTTCTCGTAGACCCAGTTGCAGACCGGATCGTCGGGCAGGTAGCCGACACCCGCGTGGAGCTTGAATCCTTTCATGCCCCACTCGTGGTAGGCCTGCTCGCAGTGCTTCAAACCGTCCTTGCGGCGCGGATCGATGGCCATGAACGGGATCATCCTGCCCGCATGCCGTTTGGCGATATCCGCATACATTTTGTTCTGCTCGAAAATATGGATCTGCGCTTCGCCGAGCAGCAGACCGTAGTCCACCGCGAAAATGACCGAAATATCGACGCCGGCCTTGTCCATCTCGACGATGATGTTGTCCGCCTGGCCGTCGATCTCCTTGCGCACGACGTCGTCGATGTATTCGTGCGGCGTGAGGTTGGTCTTGTTGGCCTTGTTGTACATCATGCTGAAGCTTCTCGATGCGCCGAGAATATAGGACCGCTGGACGGTTCCCTTGATGACCAGGTGCCGGTGTACATCGATGATCATTGCGCTGCTCCCTTCGTGCCCGCGTCGCTTCGGGGCGGGTCCCTGCGATACGGCGTGTGTCAGATCCGGTAGAACGATGCCGCCGTGTCGTGGAAATACTTGCGCTGCTCGGCGTGCGGCCGGCCTTCGAGGATGCGCTTGGTGGTGGTGACGAGATCGTCATAGCTCGCCCACAATTTCTCCAGCGGGAAGTTGCTGCCGAAGTAGCAGCGGCCGGCGCCGAACCGGTCCAGCAGGTGATCGAGCGTAATGCGCATGTGATTCTCGTCGCACTTTGCCGTGAAGAAATTCAGGCCCGAGCACTTGATCCACAAATTGGGCAGGGGGTGGAGATGTTCGAGGCCTTCCTTCCAGGCGTTGACGGTTGCATCGTCATCCGCCGTCAGCATGCCCGCATGGACGAGGCAGAAAGCGGTGTCCGGGTGGTTGCGAATCAGCTTGGCAAAATATGCGAACTGGTGCGAGAAGCCCTGTAGTTCGAAGCTGAGGTCGTATTTTTTCAGCAGTTCGATGCCGCGCTGGAATTCATCCGTGATGCACAGATCGGGGCGGTCGGTGCGGCAGCGCAGCGGATCGCCTTTCCAGAAATGCAGTTGATGACGCACGCCGCGCGTGTTCGCGTACTGCCGGTGTCCCTGCAGAATTTCCTCGACGTTCGGGGCGGTCATCACGGCATGGCCGATGATGGCGTGCGGAAAACCCGTCCGGTCGGCCTGCGTTTGCAGCCAGCGGGTTTCGGCGACCGGATCCGAGGGATCGTAATTGGCCTGCACATGGACCGATTTGACGACAGGGTTGGCGCCGAAATCCGCCAGCAGATCCTTGACCAGGTAATCCTGCCGCAAAGGCTGATAGTTGCTGCCATACATCTTCGGCGTGATTGGTGCGACCAGCCACGGATAGTTTCGCCACTCCCATAAATGGTGGTGGCTGTCGATGATCGGTCCGTCATACATGGTGACTTTCCCCTCTGACGCCGCGGGCAGCGCCGCTGATACGACACTCGTTTCCGGGCAATCTATTCCAAGCACCAACGTAAAGCAATGGTGGCGTCGCCCGCAGCTGCGGGGGTAGAATCATTATCGCCTCCAGGCTTCGCCTGTTGCGGGCACACCACGATGAACGCCCATTTTCCCCGCCTGTTCGAGCCGCTTCGCATCGGCGCCAAAGTCGCGCGCAATCGTGTGATGCGGCTTGCAACCACTACCAACACTGCCGCGAACGGCCTCGTGCATGCGCGGACCGTTGCTCTTTATCGCAGCATCGCGCGCGGCGGCACCGGCATCGTCGTCACCGAGTCGATGCGGGTGCACGCGAGCAATGCCGGGCGCGATGCCGCGATGCTGTGCTATCGCAAGGAGATCGTGCCGGGCCTCCAGACACTGGCGGAAGCGGTGCATGCCGAGGGCGCGCTGCTGATCGCGCAGCTGAATCATGGCGGCCGCCAGCATCACGCCAGCGAAATCCCCACGTTATGGGGGCCCTCTGCGATCGCGTGTCCCCACAGCGGCGGCGTGCCGCACGCGATGACTAGGGCGGAGATCGCGGAGGTGGTTGCCGGGTTTGCGACGGCGGCACTCAACGCGAAGCTGGGCGGCCTCGATGGTGTCGAGATTCACGGCGCGCAGGGCCATTTGATTCAGCAGTTTGTCTCGCCGTTCAGCAACGCTCGCGAGGATGAGTACGGCGGCAGTCTGGAGAACCGGCTGCGGTTCGCGAAAGAGATCATCGCCGCGGTCCGCGGTGAGGCCGGCGCGGACTTCATCGTCGGCTATCGCATGGGAGTTGACGAATTCACTCCGGGTGGAGTCACGGTCGAGGAAAGCAAACTCGCGGCGAGCCAACTCGCTGCGCTGGGAAGCGTTGATTACCTGTCGCTCGCGCAGGGCAATTTCAACACGCTCGATACGCATCTGCCGGACAGCCACTACCCGCCAGTCACTTACGCCGCGCTGCACGCGCAGGTAAAGGCAGCAGTGCCCGGCATGCCGGTGGTGACGAGCTCGCGTATCCAGACACCGGAACAGGCCGAGGCGATACTCGGCGCAGGACAGGCCGACATCATCGGCATGTGCCGCGCGCTGATCGCCGATCCCGAGTGGCCGCAGAAGGCGCTGCGCGGACAGTCCGGGGACATCCGGCGCTGCATCGGCTGCAACCGGTGCTGGAGCGGGGTCGTGGCGAGCAAGCGGCTGGCGTGTGCCGTGAATCCGACGCTGGGCTTCGAGACCGAGATGCCCGCGCTCACGCGCGCCGAGCGGCCGAAGCGCGTGGTCGTGATCGGCGGCGGCCCGGGCGGGCTGGAGGCTGCGCGTACTGCGGCCGGGCGCGGACATCGTGTGACGCTGTTCGAAAAGGGCAAGAGCCTCGGCGGGAAACTGGGTATCGCGCGGCACTATCTGCCGTATCACGAATCGTCCTACGCGATCGATTATCTGGCGCGGCAGGCGGCCGCGCTCGGGGTTGACGTGCGCACGGCGACCGAGGGCACGCGCGAGCGCGTGCTCGCGGAGCAGCCGGATGCGGTCATCGTCGCAACCGGGGCGAAGGTAGTGACGCCCGCGGTGGCGGGTGACGGTTCGGTGCCGGTGGCGAGCTTCAGCCAGCTTGGCGCCGGCGCCACCGTGCTCGTCATGGACGAGGATGGATACTTCTGGGCGGCGTGCATGACCGAAGCGCTGGCGCGGCAAGGCTGCAGGGTGCTGTATGTGACGCGCTTTCTCGAACCGCTGCGCGAGTTGCCGGAAGTCACCCGCATCAGCACGCTACGCGCGCTCGACGAACTGGGCGTCGTGCTTCGGTCGAATATGTTCGTGGACCGCACCGAAAACGGTGAAGTGGTGCTGCGGCATTATTACAATTCGCAGCATGAAGAGCGGTTGAAGGACGTCGGCGGGATCGTCTGGGTCGGCGCGCAGCGCGCGAACGACAGCATCGCGTACGAACTGCGCGATGCCGGTCTTGCCGCCGTGCATATCATCGGCGACGCGTTCGCGCCGCGCCGGCTCGGCAACGCGATCGCCGAGGGCCACCGTGTCGCGCGCAACCTTTAAAGCGGGTGGATGAGACAACGAGGGGGCTATTGTGTCTGACGGAAAATCCGATGTGATCGTCGTGGGCTGCGGGATGGGCGGCATGGCGGCGGCGGCGGCCGCGCTCGAGGGCGGTGCGGCGGTTACGATCCTGGAACGCGCGCCGTGCGAGGAGCGCGGTGGCCAGACGCGGTATACGGAAGCCTACTTCCGTATGAAAAGCGAACGCGAAGTGACCGACGATTTTGAAAGCTACCTCGCCGAGAACGCGAGCGGCTACCTCGATCCATCGCTGGTGCATCTGACTTCCGAGCCGCGCGCGAACTGGCCCGCGGTGGTCAAGGCTTTGAGCCTGGTCGATCCCGAGTGGATCGCGACGTTTGCCGGGGAAGCGGGGCCGACCGTCGAGTGGCTGAAGACCTTCGGCGTCAAATTCGATTTCCTGCCGACCCAGTTTCTGACCCGCTCGCAGCCGCGGCTGTTGCCGATTGGCGGCGGGCTGGCGCTGGTCGAGGCGCTCGCCGCGTTCGCCGAAAAGAAGGGTGCGCAATTCGTTTATGAAACGGCGGCGAGCGAACTCATCCGCAACGCGGCAGGCGCGGTGACCGGCGTGCGCGCGGTGGCCAGGGGCGGCACCGTTCGCGAATTCGCCGGCAAAGCGGTGGTGCTCGCGTGTGGAGGATTCGAAGGCAATGCCGAGATGATGACGCGCTATATCGGGCCGCGCTCGATTTTCCTGCGGCCGGTATGCCGCGGCGGCTACTACAACAAGGGCGAGGGCATCCAGATGGCGCTCGATATTGGCGCCGCGCCATGCGGGGATTTCGGCAGCTACCACGCGGAACCGGTCGATCCGCGCTCGGGCATCGCCGAACCGTCGGTATTCATCTTTCCGTACGGCATTCTCGTCAACCAGGAAGGCCAGCGCTTCACCGATGAGGCGCCGGGCACGGTGGACGCTTATTACGAACGCATTACGCGTCAGATCTTCAGCCAGACCCGCGGCATCGCCTACGCGGTACTCGATAAGAGGCACACCGGGATTCCGAATTACCGGTTGGGCGTGAGGTCGGACCAGCCGCCCATCGAGGCGGCGACCGTGCGCGAGCTGGCGGCAAAGCTCGGCATCGCACCGGAAGTGCTCGAGCAGACGGTCGCGAAGTATAACAACGCGTGCCGGCCGGGCGAGTACAAGCCGCTTGAGCTCGACGCGCTGGCGACGCACGGGCTCATGCCGCGCAAATCGAACTGGGCGCATCCGCTGGACCAGCCGCCGTATTACGCCTATCCGGTGATTTCGTCGAACGTGCTCACGTTCGGCGGATTGAAAGTTGACCCGCAGGCGCGCGTGCTGAACAAGGAGGGCGATCCGATTCGCGGACTGTACGCGGCCGGCGAGATCCTCGGCACTTACTACGGCAATTATGCCGGAGGGACTTCGGTATTGAAGGGCGCCGTGTTCGGGCGCATCGCAGGCCGCGATGCGGCGGCCTTGAAATAAACGGCACTCTAAGGGAGACAGTCATGAATCGCATCGCAGTACTCGCATGTTTGTTGATCGGCGTCGCGTTTTCGGGCCCGGCCGCCATGGCGCAAACCTATCCGGCCAAGCCGATCCGCTTTATTGTCGGCTTTCCGCCGGGCGGCGCGACCGACGTGGTCGCGCGCGCGATCAGCCAGAACATGGCGGATGCGCTCGGGCAACCGGTGGTGGTCGACAACCGGGCCGGCGCGGCGAGCAATATCGCCGCCGAGATCGTCGCGACCTCGCCCAAGGACGGCCACACCCTGTTCCTGGGCACGGTGTCGTTTTCGGTCAACCGGAGCCTCTACAAGAAGCTGCCGTACGATGCGTTGAAGGATTTCGCCGCGGTGAGCCAGGTGACCGACACGCCATTCATGTTCGTCGCGCATCCGTCGTTGCCCGTGAAGAACGTGAAGGAATTCATCGCGTTCGCCAGGACACGGCCGGGTCAACTCGATTACGCTTCGTCGGGCAGCGGCTCGGGCTCGCATCTGTTTACCGCGATGTTCGCAAGCATGTCGGGAGTCAAACTCACGCACGTGCCGTATCGGGGCGCTTCGTTCGCGACCACCTCGGTGCTGAGCGGCGAGACGATTTTCATGTTCGAAAACATCGTCACCACGCTGCCGCTCGCGCGCGCCGGAAGGTTGCGCGCGTTCGCCGTGACCACCATCAAGCGCTCGCGCGCCGCCGATGACATCCCGACGCTCGCGGAGTCAGGGGTGCCGGGCTATGACGCGAACGCGTGGTTCGGTGTGTTCGTGCCGGCCGGCACGCCGCCGGCGGTGATCAACCGGCTGCACGCGGAGATCAGCAGGATCCTGAAGATTCCCGAGATTCGCGACCGTTTCCTTGCGCTCGGCGCCGAGCCCGCCGGCACGACGCCCGGGCAGTTCGCCACGTTCTTCCGCAATGAAATCGCGAAATGGGCGAAGGTGGTCAAGGAGTCCGGCGCGCAAGTCGACTGAGAAAGGGAAATCGATGGGTATTCGCATCTGGCATCAAAGCTTTACCGTGCTCGGCAACCTGCCCGCGTATGCGGACGGGCTCGCCGCGCATTTCAGGAAAGTTGCGCGTCCGGACACCGAAGTGGTGCTGCACGGCATGCACGACAAGACCTACCGCACCAACTATCCGGGCACCGACATCCGGCACGCGTACATGCAGTATCTGCACGGCCAGCAGTTCGTCATGGGCGGCATGGCCGCGGAAGAGCAGGGGTTCGACGCCTACGCGATCATGAGCCTGCCGGAACCGGCGCTGCGCGAGACGCGCAGCGTGCTCGACATCCCCGTGGTCGCCTACGGCGAGAGCTCGATGCTGACCGCGACCATGCTTGGCGAGCGCACGGGCGTGTTGCTGTTCATCGAGGAAATGGCGCCGCAGATCGAGGAGAACGCGCGCCGCGTGGGCCTCGCCGCGCGTTTCGGCGGCGCGCGTTACGTCGGCTTCGGCTTCAACGACGTGCTCGCCGGGTACAGCAATCCGGCGCCGCTGCTCGAAAAATTCCACACGGCGGCGCGCGCGATGATCCGCGACGGCGTGGACGTGATCATTCCCGGCGAAGCGCCGCTGTGCGTGCTGCTCGCGCGCAACGGCATCAATCGCGTCGACGAGGTGCCCGTGCTCGATGCGCTCGGTGCGACGATCAAGATGGCGGAGGCGATGGTTGAGCTCAAACGTGCGTGCGGAGTGAGCCCGGCGCGCAACGGCTACTTCACGGCCAAGCCGCCGCGCGAGCGCATCAATGAACTGATCACGCTCTACGGCATGGACCCCTTGCGGCAGAAGCCCGGCACGCGCTAGCCGGGCATAGCGTGCTCACGGGGACAATGCGCGAATGAAGCTCTGGTATCAAAGCATGTCGCGGCAGAAGGCCTGGGGTTCGTACAACAAGGCGCTGCGCACGATCCTCGACCAGGTCAAGGACGCGGGCACCGAGATCGAGGTGCACGGCATCACCAAAATCGGCGGTCTCGCGGACCAGTACCGCTATCTCGAATATCTCGAGAACGGCGAGGTGATGGAAAACGTGCAGACCGCGGTGAAGCGCGGCTTCGACGCGTTCCTGATCGGCAACATCGGCGACCCCGGCATTCGGGAGTGCCGCGAGATCGCGAACATCCCGGTGCTCGGCCTGTGCGAGACCGCGTTGCACCTCGCCTGCATGATGGGCGCGAACTTTTCCCTGGTGACGATCAACGAGAAATTCACGCCGCGCATCGTCGAGAACGTCACGCGCTACCGGCTCGAGAACCGGCTGGCGGCTGTCAGCCGCATGAAAATGGACCGCATCAACGACCTCGACGCCGCCTTCACCGACCGGAAAGCGCGCGCGCGGATCGTCAAGCAGTTCCTCAAGGCCGCCGACGCGAACGTCGCGCAGGGCGCCGAGGTGGTGATCCCCGCGGGTGGCGCGGTGATGGCGCTGCTCGCCGTCGCCGGAGTGCACGAAGCGTCCCGCGGCACGCCGATTCTCAACGGCATCACCGCGCTGGTGAAAATGGGAGAGATGGCGGTCAAGCTCGATCGCATCATGGGCGGCAAGTTCACGAGCAAGCGGCTCGCCTACGCGCCGCCGGGGCGGGACCAGATCGACGAGATCCGCAAGTACTACGGTGATGTCTACCCAACGGTCAAGGGAAAGCGCAAATGAAATTCAGTCTGCTGTGTGCCGCCCGTGCTGGAGCGGATCCATTGACGTTGCGCGCCATCCTTGCGGTCCTGGTGGCGGTAGGTTTCTGCACGAGTCATGCATCGGATGTCAGCGCCGCCACGGACACCTATCCGGACAAACCGGTTCGATTGATCGTGCCTTTTCCTCCGGGAGGCGGGGTGGACGGCGCCGCCCGCGTGGTCGGCCAGCGGCTCGCGGACGCGCTCGGCCAGCAACTCGTGATCGACAATCGCGGCGGCTCGGGCGGGATCATCGGGGCGGAGATCGCGGCCAAGGCCGCGCCCGACGGCTACACGCTGTTTTTCGGCGGTTCCGCGAGCCACGGTATCGCGCCGCATCTGTACCGGAAACTCGCTTACGACGCGGAGCGGGATTTTTCGCCGATCGTCCTGATTGGCGCAACGCCGTACATTCTGGTCGTGCATCCGTCCGTGCCGGTGACGGCAGTCGGGGAGCTGATCGCACTCGCGCGCGCGCGGCCGGGCCAGCTCAACTATGCTTCGGCGGGCAACGGCAGCACGCTGCATCTCACGGGCGCGATGTTCACCAGCATGGCCGGCGTCGACATCGTGCACGTGCCCTACAAGGGCGCCGTCATTGCGCTCAATGACCTGTTGAGCGCGCGGGTGCAGATGACGTTCAATCCGGCGGTGGTGGTTATGCCGCACGTGAAAACGGGCCGCCTGCGCGCGCTCGCCGTCACCAGCGCGAAGCGCACACCGCTCGTGCCGGAGCTGCCGACGGTCGCCGAAGCGGGCGTGCCGGGATTCGAGGCCACCGGCTGGTACGGATTGCTCGGGCCGCGCGGCCTGCCGCCGCAAATCGTGGCGAAGCTCAACCGGGCGACGCTGACGGTGCTGGGCGACAGGGAATTGGTCGAGCGCTACGCGATGCTGGGGATCGAACCGCTGGGCGGCACGCCGGCGGAATTCGCCGCGCACATCCGCTCGGAACTCGCCAAGTGGGGCAAGGTAGTGCGCGAGTCGGGCGCGCGGATCGACTAGACCGCGCAACGCGGAAAAGTTTTTCGACTGCAACCGGGGCAGGACAAAATGGCGGACGCAGAGTGGACGCGCGAAACGGATGTGGTGGTGATCGGCGGCGGGCTTGCCGGTTATTGTGCGGCGATCGAGGCGGCGCAGGCCGGCGCACACGTGCTGTTGCTGGAAAAGCAGCCGGCGGCCGGCGGCAGCACGGTGCTGTCGGGCGGTTTTTTTGCGTTTGCCGGAACCGACCTGCAGCAAGCAGCCGGCGTCGAGGATTCCAACGCCAGGTTGTTTGAGGATCTCAGAAGGGCCGGCGGCGAGCAGAATGATGAACGCCTGCTTGCCGTTTACGTCGACCATCAGCTCGAGGCCTACGCGTGGCTGAAAAAAATCGGCATGGCGTTCAAGCCGCTGCAGCTCAGTTCGGCGCAATCGGTGCCGCGCACGCATCCGCTCGATCCGGAAGCGCTGATCAAACGCCTGCGCGATCTCGCGGAACAAACCGGCCGCGTGCAAACACTGTTGAATTCGCCCGCCGAAAGGCTGCTGCAGGATGCGCCGCGCGGGCGCGTCACCGGCGTGCAGGCGCGTATCGAAGGCAGGCCGGAGAAGGTGCGTGCGCGGCGCGGCGTGGTGCTCGCCGCCGGAGGATTTTCGCGCAATGAACGGATGCTCAAAGAGTTCGTGCCCCACCAGGCCAGGGGCGTGCGCTACGGCGGGGCAGGCAACACCGGCGACGGCATCCGCATGGCGTGGGCGCTCGGCGCGGGGTTCCGCGACATGGCATACATCAAGGGCACATTCGGATTCCATCCCAACGCGCGTACGCAGGAAGGGCGCAACTGGACCAAACTCGCGGTCTATCGCGGCGCGATCGCGGTCAACAAGTTCGGCCGGCGCTACGTCGATGAATCGAAATCCTACAAGCTGCTCGGCGATGCGGTGCTGGCGCAGCCGGATGGCATTGCGTACCAGATTTTCGACCAGGGGATCATGGATAAAGCGGTCGATGGTGTACCGCCATTTGATTTTCAGTATGCGCTGCGGCTCGGCCGGCTGATCCGGGCGGAAACCCTCGCTGAACTGGCGGGCAAAATCGGCGTCGATTCCGCGGCGCTTGCCGCGACGGTGCTGCGCTACAACGATCTGGTCGCCAAAGGCGTCGATGAGGATTTCGGCCGCGACGGCCTGTCGACGCATTACGGCAAGCTCGTGACGATCGACACCGCGCCGTTCTATGCGTACCCATCGACCAGCGGCCTGATCGCGACGTATTGCGGCCTGACGGTCGACCCCGGGACCCGGGTGCTCGACGTGTTTGAGGAGCCGATTCCCGGTCTTTACGCGGCCGGAGAACTGATGGGCGGATTTCACGGCGTCGCGTATATGACGGGCTCATCACTCGGAAAGTGCGTTATCTTTGGCCGCATCGCGGGACAGAATGCCGCGCGTGCGGTGTAATGGAGGGGCTCATAAAACAAGGAGGATGCGACATGCGCTTTGATACCAGGCAAAGAGCGGTGATCTGCCGGATTTGTTTCGCTGCGCTCGGCGCCACTGCTACGCTGCCCGCGATGGCGCAAACTTATCCGGTGAAACCGATCCGCTTCGTCGTGCCGTTTGCGCCCGGCGGCGGCACTGACCTGCTCGCGCGCGCGATCGGCCAGCGGCTCACCGATGTGCTCGGGCAGCCGGTGGTGGTCGACAATCGCGCGGGAGCGGGTGGTGTGATCGGCGCCGATCTCGTCGCGAAGGCGGCGCCGGACGGTTATACGATAGTGCTGGGGTCGCCCGGACCGCTCACCATCAATCCCAATCTGCGCCCGAGCATTCCGTACCGTCTGAAGGACTTTGCGCCGATCACGCTCGCGACGATCAGCCCGTTTGTGCTGGTCGTGAACCCTGCGCTGGGGGTCGCATCGGTGAAGGAACTCATCGCGCTCGCGAAAGCGAAGCCCGGCGCGCTGAACTTCGGCTCGGGGGGCAATGGCGCGGTCGCGCATCTCGCGGGCGAGCAGTTCAAGGCACTCGCCGGAGTGCAGATCACGCACGTGCCGTACAAAGGCAGCAACCCGTCGATAATCGATCTGATCGGCGGGCAATTGCAGCTCGTGATCGATAACCTGCCGGTGCTGGTGCTGCATGTCCGCTCGGGCCGGCTGAAAGCGCTCGCGCTGGGCACCCGGAAACGCTCGGTGCTGCTGCCGGAAGTGCCGACGATGATCGAGGCCGGGGTGCCGGGTTACGAAGCGAGCACGGCGTTCGGCGTGCTCGCGCCGGCAAGCACGCCGCGCGCAATCATTACGCGGCTCAACCGCGAGATCGTGACGATCCTGCGGGCGCCGGATTTGATCGAACGGTTCGCGGGGCTGGGCTTGGAGGCGGTCGGCAGCACGCCGGAGGAGTACGCCGAGCACCTGCGCGCGGAGCTTGCGCAGTACAGCAAACTGATCAAGTCGATCGGCCTGAAGCTTGAGTAACAGGGAGAACGAACCATGTCCAGTCCGGGACGGCAACTGAAAGCACTGCTCCACGCTCCGAAAATTCTCATCGCGCCTGGCATATACGATGGCTACAGTGCGCGGCTCATCGAGCAACTGGGTTTCAAATCGGCAAGCATATCCGGTGCTGGAACCTCGGAGTCCCGCATGGGATGGGCAGACCGCGGCGTGATGGGGCTGGAAGAGAACCTTGCCAATGCGAGGCGGATCGCCGACTGCAGCGGCTTGCTGCTGCAGGCTGACGCCGACACCGGCTATGGCAATGCGATCAACGTCTATTTCGTCACGCGCGCGTTCGAGAAGGCCGGCATGGCCGCGGTCATGTTCGAAGACCAGGTGTGGCCCAAGCGCTGCGGCCACATGGCGGGCAAGTCGGTGATTGCGTCCGATGAGATGGTACAGAAGGTCAAGGCCGCCGCCGCGGCCCGCACCGATCCCGATTTCGTAATCAAGGCGCGCACCGACGCGGCGGGGCCGCTGGGGGTCGAGGAAGCCATCCGCCGCCTGAACCTGTACGCGGAGGCGGGCGCGGATTGCCTGTACGCCGACGCGCTGCTGTCGGCGAAAGATATCGAAAAAGTGGCGCGCGGCGTGCCGCTGCCGCTCGCGGTCAACATGGGGCTCGGCATGCGCTCGCGCAAGACTACGCCGCTGATATCGCCCAAACAGCTCGAAGAGATGGGCGTCGCGCAGGTCAGCTATCCGCGCCTGCTGTCCACGGCGGCGCTGAAGGGCATGATGAACGCCATGCAGGTATTCATGGGGGAAGTTGTCGGGAAGAACCACGTCATCGATCGTCCCGATCTGCTGGCGTCCTTCGAGGAACTCAACGAATTGATGGGAATGGGCAAGCTCGACGAGCTCGAAAAACGATTTTCCTGATGGACGGGCCCACATGGGAATGACGATCGCTGAGAAAATTCTCGCGAACAAGGGCGGGCTGAAGCAGGTCGGGCCGGGCGACCTGGTCACGGTCGAAGTGGATACCGTGATCCTGTTCGACAACAATTTCATGACCAACCGCTGGCGCGAAATCCTCAGGGTGAAGGATCCTGACCGGATCGTAGTTGTGTTCGATCATCGCGTTCCCGCCGCCACCCAGGCAAGCGCGGTCGCGCAGAAAATCGGCCGCGAATTCGTGGCGAAATTCGGCATCCGGCGCTTTCACGACGTCGGCTACTCGCAGGGAATCTCGCACCAGCTCGTCGCCGACCATGGCTACGCGCTGCCGGGCAGCGTGCTCCTGTGCAGCGATTCGCACACGTGCAGCGCCGGAGTTTTCAACTGCGTCGCGCGCGGCGTGGGGCAGCCGGACATCGTCTACGCGGCGATCAAAAATGAGACGTGGTTTCGCGTCGGCGAGACGGTGCGCTACGAGTTCGAAGGCAGGCTGCCGCGCGCGGTCACGGCAAAGGATGCGTTCCTGCAGATCGCGGGCGAGCACGGCGACCATGCGACGCAGAACGTCGAGTACGGTGGCGCGGGGATTCAGCATCTCAGCATCAATGCGCGCAAAACCCTGACCACGATGTCGGCGGAGCTGTCGGCCGAGTTCGCGACCTTTGAGCCTGATGAGGCGATGATCGAATGGGTGCGCGCGCGCAATCCGGCGCCGTTCGAACCGGTCTATCCCGACCGCGATGCGAAATATCTGGCGGTGCGCAGCGTGAATCTGAGCGCGCTCGAACCGCTGGTCGCGTTTCCCGACAGCGTAATCGGAAACTCGCACCCGGTCGCCGCCGCGGCGGGAACCGTGGTGGATCAGGCGTTCATCGGCTCGTGCGCGAACGGCACGCTCGACGATCTGACGCTCGCGGCACAAGTGCTCGCGGGCCGGCGCGTGTCGCCGCAGGTGCGCCTCATCGTGACGCCGGGCTCGCAAATGATCTACCGCGAGGCGATGAAGCTCGGGGTGATCGCGACTTTGCTCGACGCCGGCGCGGTCGTGACGCCCGCGACCTGCGGCGCGTGCGGCGGCGGCCACCTGGGGCTGCTCGGCCCGAACGAGACCTGCATCACCGCGAGCACGCGCAACTTCAAGGGCCGCATGGGCGACCCGAGCGCGAAAATCTACATGGGCTCGCCTGCGACGGTCGCGGCATCCGCGATCACCGGCGTCATCACCGACCCGCGCGAATTCCTTCACTGAGGACCTGATGAAATTCAAAGCACGCGTCTGGAAATTCGGCGACAACATCAACACCGACCTGATTCTGCCGGTGCAGGCGTTTTATCTGAATCCGGACGAGCAGGCGCGCTGGGTGTTCCGCGCAAATCGTCCGGACTGGGTCGATCTGGTTAAGCCCGGCGACATCATCATCGGCGGCAAAAACTTCGGCATGGGCTCGAGCCGCCCCGCGGCACGTTCGCTGAAGAATCTCGGCCTGGGCTGCCTCGTTGCGCATTCCATCAATGGGCTCTTCTTTCGCAACTGTGTGAACTTCGCGTTTCCCGCGCTCGAATGCCGCGACGTGTTCGATGCGTTCGGCGAAGGCGACATCGCGGAAGTCGATTTTGACGCTGCGAGTGTGCGCAATGCGACGCGCGGCACAATGCTCGAAGCGGCCGGGCTGCCGCCCAAACTTCTCGATCTGCTGAAGGCAGGCGGGATTTTTGCGCTGCTCGAAAAGGACGGGTCGCTCGGACCTAGGACCGCGACGTCGGGCTGAGTCTGCGGAAACGATGTTGTTTTATTTCACTACTATCCCCGCCTGCTTTGCGACGGTGCGCCATTTCTTGATATCGGCACCGATCATCCTGCGAAACTCGGACGGCGTCATCGATATAGGTTCCGCAGCGTCGGCAAGAAGCCGCTTTTTCGTTTGCGGGTCGTCCAGCACAGCGGTGATCTCCTTGTGCAGTTTTGCCATTTTCGGCTGCGGTACGCCGTGAGGTGCCGCGAAGCCCCACCAGACGCTGACTTCATAACTGGGGTAACCAGACTCCGCCACCGTCGGAATATCGGGCAGCACGGGACTGCGTTTGGCTGCCCCGACCGCGATGATTTTAAGTTTTTCCTGGCGCACTAAAGGCAAAACCTGCGTAATCGAGCTGAACATCATCGGAATCTGGCCCGACATCACGTCGATCATCGCCGGGCCCCCGCCCTTGTAGGGCACCATTACCAGATCGGTCCCGGTAACCTTCTTGAACAGTTCGCCGCCGAAATGATTGAATCCTCCGACTCCCGTCGCACCATAGAACACCGAGGCGGGTTTTGCCTTGGCGCGGCTGACGAGATCCTTTACCGTGTTTACGCCCCAACCGGGGTTGACCACGATCGAGTTCGGAGAAGATCCTACCGTTGCGATCGGATCAAATGATTTTTCCACGTCGTAGGGCAGCGGACGAACGGCAGCATTCATCACCCAGGACGTGGAGACCATGAGCAGGGTGTAACCGTCGGGTTCGGATTGCGCCGCCAGGTCGGCGCCGATAATGCCGTTTGCACCGCCGCGATTGTCGATCACGACTTGCTGGCCCAGCCGGTCCGAAAGCTTGATGCCGACATACCTGCCGAGAACATCGTTACTGCCACCGGGCGGAAACGGAATGATCAGGCGGATGGGCTTCTCCGGAAATTCGCCTGCCCGCACTGGCCCGCCGGTGTATCCCGCGAGCATAAACACCACGGTTCCGGCCAAAAACGCCGGTAGATTTACGCAGGGTTTCATCTGTATATCCCCCTCGTGACCATGGGTAATTGCCCCGAAAACTGGCTATACCAATACTCGATCCATGGTACCGCGTCCGTTCATGGGAATGAAATACGGAAGGTTACGTAAACAAAATCACCTAGAAGGCCGGCGGGGTTTTGAGAAACCGGAGCACCTTTCCCTTACTTCCGAAAAGCAGCGCTGACCCTGACTGCAGTAATTACAGAAACCGGACCATGGTGTCCAGGGAAACCCGGTCGGTACGGGTTTGGTTGGCAGACGCATCGTTGTCGGCGTAGCCGAAGGACATGCCGAACAGTATGCCTGCGTCGTCGGGCAGACCGAACATCCTGCGTGCCGGATCCGGAAATAATCCGAGCGCGCCTTGCATGCAACTCGAAATGCCGCGCTCGGTCATCAGCAGCGCCAGGGTCTGCGCGTAAATGCCGAGATCGACGGCACCTTTCAGCCTGAGGTACTTGGCCATCGTGAAAAATGCCGCATGGGGCGCGTCGAAAAATTGCCAGTTGCGCAGCATCGCGATTTGCCGGCGTTGCCTGTCCGTTCGCTCTATGCCCATCGCGCTGTAGAGCGCGTTGGCCGAACCGAACTGGCGTTCACGATGCTCCGCGTAGTATTTGAGGTCCCACTCGAAGTCCGGGTTGGCGGGCTTGCCGCTTGAGGCGGCACTTACCAGTTCGTCTTTCAGTTGGTCCTTCTTCGCGCCGGATACGACGTAAACCCGGCAGGGCTGGACGTTGCAGTTGGAAGGCGCCTGCCGCGCCAGGGTGAAGATTTCTTCCAGCACCGCTTGCGGGACGGGCGTGTTTCTGAACGCGCGAACGGAGAAGCGTTTTTTCAGCGCATCGGATACCGACGTTGCAGCCAACGACATGGGTGGTGGAATCCGGTGCTGCGCGGCCGCATTAATACCGGATCTTCTCCAGGTCGGAATCCGACGGGAATCGTCCCGTCTGGTAGCGGGAGTAGACGAGCTTTTCGTCAATGAGGACGTCGAACTGGCCTGTCTTGCCCTGTTGGACGTCAACCGGCCCGTTTCCGCGAGTTTCAAGCCAGGCCTTCACACGGAGGGCTTCAGGTTTGTAGCCTCAATGAGGGCAGTAAACAATAAGTATCGCCATGACCGTTGCTTCGCTGGCGGCCATCGTGTTCAGCCGCAAGCGGGTAGTTTATCGGCTGCGCCCGGTCGATTGCAATGCCGGTGCCGCGTTAGTTCACCTTGATGTTGCCCGTCTTGACCACTTTCGACCACATGGTGATGTCCCGGGCGATCCTCTGCCCAAAGCCCGCGGGCGTGGAGTGGGTCGGCTCGAGAGAATAACCCCGCAATCGCTTTTGCACCTCGGGCTGCTTGAGGATGTGCGCGACCTCCTCATTCAGCGACGCGATGATCGCTTTGGGTGTGCCCGCGGGCGCCGCCAGGCCGTACCAGAAGGACGCCAGGTAGCCGGGGACCAACTCATTGATCGCGGGCGCCTCGGGCATCACCTGTGTGCGCTTTTCCCCGGTGACGGCGATGATGCGCAGCCTGCCGGTCTCGACGTGCGGGAACACCGCGGCCGCAGGGGCGATGTAGAACTGAATCTGCCCGCCGATCAGATCTGAGATCGCAGCGCCGATGCCCTTGTACGGGACGTGGACCAAATCCGTCCCCGTCATCTGCCGGAAAAGCTCGGTCGCAAGATGGGTGGAGCTGCCGACGCCGCCCGAGCCGTAGTTGAGGGTACCGGGCTTCGCGCGCGCAAGTTCGATGAACTCCTTCAGTTTGCCCGCCTTCACCCCCGGGTGCATGGCGAGGAACATCGGTCCGTCGGCGATCATCGCAATCGGCGCGATGGCCTTGACCGGATCGTACGGCAGTTTGTAGAGCACCGCGCTGGAAGCGAAGGCCGGCGACAACATCATGATGGTGTAGCCGTCCGGGTCGGCACGCGCCACGATCGCGGTGCCGATCGTGGTGCCGGCGCCAACGCGGTTATCGACGATAAACTGCTCGCCGAATTTCTCCGACAGCCGCGCCGCGACCATGCGCGCGATGGTATCAACGCTGCCGCCAGGCGAGAGCGCAACAATCATCCGCACCGGTTTCTCGGGCCATTGTTTTCCCGTTTGCGCGTGCGCGGCCGGAATGGCTGCGGCGAGCGCCAGCAGCAGCAATGCATCCCTTCTTTTCATCAGTCGATACCTCCTCCAGTGATCCGAAATGCGGCTACGCATTTTCCCGCGCGTCCTCCAGGATCATCGCAGCGCCTTTTTCGGCAATCATGATTACCGGGGCATTGGTGTTTCCGGCCGGGACCGATGGCATGACGGAAGCGTCGGCTACACGCAGATTCCGCACGCCATGCACGCGAAGCCGCGGATCCACGACCGCGTGTTCATCCGTTCCCATGCGGCAGGTGCCCACCGCATGCTGGCCCGAGACTCCGTTGCTGCGAATGGCGTCCTCGAACTCGGCATCCGTGTTGACTGCGGGTCCCGGAAAGATTTCGCCGGCGATATAGGGCGCGAGCGCGGGCTGCTGCGCGATCCTGCGAACCCATCGCACGCCGGCCATGGTGATCCGCAGATCATCCGCTGTGCGCAGGAAATTGAAGGCGATAGCCGGCGGCGCCAGCGGGTCGGCGCTCTGGATGCGCACGGTGCCGCGTGCCTCGGGACTAACATGCACCGCACCGACGCTGAAGCCGGAGAACGGATGCGGATGGGCGCCTTTGCTGTCGCGTCCGGCGTAACTGAAAGCGCAGCACGTGAATTGAATGTCCGGCTGCTCGAGCTTGCCGTCGCTGCGGACATATCCGCCGGCAGCAATCCCGCTGCTCGCGAGCGGGCCCCCGCGGAAAAGAGCGTATTGCGCGCCGGCCACGACGCGTCGCCACAGGCTGTTGGCAATGTCGTTCAGCGTGATCGGCCGGGTGCAGCGAAAGTTGCACCGGACGCTGAAATGATCCTGCAAATCGGCGCCGACGCCCGGCATGTCGCGGATCACCGGAATGCCCAGATTGCGCAGCAGTTCCCCGGGACCGAACCCCGAGAGCTGCAGCAGTTGCGGCGAGTTGAACACGCCGCCGCAGACGATGACTTCGCCGCGCGCCCGGGCGGTGCGCGGCACGCCATTGCGGATATACGCGACGCCGGTGGCTCTGCCATCCCCGATCAAAATCCGTGTCGCCTGCGCGTGGGTTTCGATCGTCAGGTTCGGGCGGCTGCGCGCCGGATCGAGATAGGCCGTCGCGGTGCTGGCGCGGCGGCGCCGGTCTATCGTGCTCTGAAAATCTCCGGCTCCGTCCTGCCGCCCGTCGTTGAAGTCGTCATTGGCGGGCAGTCCTGCCTGGATCGCGGCGGCAATCCACCGCTCGGCGATCTCCAGGCGAACCGGAGGGTTCGACACGCGCAGAGGGCCACCGACGCCGTGGAACGCGTTCGCGCCGTTCTCCTGGTCCTCGCCTTTCCTGAAATAGGGCAGCACACCGTCCCAGTCCCAGCCGGCACACCCGCGTTGGCGCCACGCATTGTAGTCTGCCGGGTGGCCGCGCATGTAGACCATGCCGTTGATCGCGCTGGTGCCGCCCAGCACCTTGCCGCGGGGCTGATACAGCCGCCTGCCCATCAGCCCGGGTTCCGGCTCTGATTCGTACATCCAGTTGAAGCGCGGGTTGGCGAATACCTTCGGGTAGCCCATCGGCACGTGGATCCAGGGATTGCTGTCGTTGCCGCCCGCCTCGAGCAGCAACACGCGGTAGCGGCCGTCCTCGCTGAGCCGCGCGGCGACGACGCAGCCCGCCGAACCCGCGCCGGTCACGATGTAGTCGAAAGCGTCTGTGTTTACAGTCATCTTGCCGCCGCGCTGGTCATTATAGGTGCTGACCCCAACGCGCGAATATCCACCAGCGGCGAACCGATTTCGCGCAGCACCACTTCGGGCCGCTGTCGTAATTCCGCCTCTGTGCGCTCGGCGCGCGGTTTGAGTTGGGCCTGCAGATAAGCGCCCAGGTGGCGCGCCTGCGCGACGATGCGGGTGCCGAACTGGAACCGCTCGCGTTCGTAGCGCGCGAGTGCCGCGTCGATATTTCCGCCGGCCTGCGTGATCGCATCGGTCAGGCATTGCGCGTCGAGACCGGCTTTGGTGATGCCCATGCCGACGTGCGGACGCGCGACAAAAGCGGCGTCGCCGAGGAGTGCTACCCGCCCGTGCGTGAGCCGCGGCGATTCGAGGTCGCAAATCGCGTGGAAGAACGGCTCCGCGGTACGTTCGACGATTGCCGCGATCTGCGGCGCCAGCGTTGCGCGCGCGGCCGCTTTCAGTTCCGCGATGAATTCGGGCCGGATCAGCGGCGGCGGGATCGAGGCGCCGTGCCGGCGGCCCGCGGCGTCGGTACACAATTGCGGCAGCAGGACATGCTCATCAGTCGGGCGGTACCACACGAAATTGTAGCCGCGATGTCCGGGCCGCGTGTCGTCGTCGCGCCCGGGCACTGGATAGGACTGCATCATTTCGCCTTCCGGCAGGCAGAACGTGTAGCGCTCGAAAATTTCGGCGTGGATCGCCGGCGGAATGTCGCGCTCGTCGACGATGCCGCGCCACGCGACGTAGCCCGCGTAAACCGGTTGAGCCTCGGGCATGAGTTGCGCGCGCACCGTGGAGCGCATGCCGTCCGCCGCGACCAGCAGATCACCGTGGCTGCGCGAGCCGCCGGCGAACAATGCGGTGACGCCGCCGGCGTCCTGCTCGACGCGCTCGAGTTGCATTCCGAAACGATAGCGCGCGGCGGGAAACGCTGCCTTGAGCAGGCGATAGATTCGTCCCCATGCGCTCATGAATTGCGGCACTTCGGTCTGGTGCGTGATGCGGCCGCTGCGATCGAGGCAGATGCGGGTGCTGACTTCGACGCCGATCGACTGATCGATCTGCGGGCAGATGCGCCGGATGATCGTCAGCAGCCCGTGATGAGCGCTGATGCCCGCGCCGCGTCCCGCGAGGTCTTCTTCGGCGCGCTCGAATACCGTTACGTCACACCCGGCTCTATGCAGCAGGTTGGCCGCAAGCAGCCCGCCGATGGAGCCGCCGATCACCAGCACGCGAGGTGGGCGGGCCGGGGCGGCCTGAGTGTTCACCGGATCACTCGTTCAGTTTGGAAAGCGGAACACGAGCGCGGGTTCTTCCATGCGGTCGCGAGGTTTGCGTACGCGGTCCGCCATCGCCAGCGCATACGGCGCGGTTTCCAGCAGAATCGCGGTTTGGTAGTCGTTGAGCTCGAGCCCGGCGCGGCTCGCGGTGCGCAGCACGAAGTCGCGCGTTGCCGCATCGATGTCCGCAGCGGCCGGCTCGTTGCCCTTGGGCGCGACCACCGGCCGGGGGGCGCCCGCTATGAGTTGGGGACGGCGCGCGTGCCAGTCGGTCGCCTGCTGATAAGCGTGACCCGCGCGCAACACGGTCGCTTCATCAAATGGCCGTCCGATCAACTGCATGCCGAGCGGCAATCCGTTGCTGTATCCGTTAGGCAGTTCCAGCGACGGGCCGCCGAACACGTTCGATGACGTGAAGACGTTCGTTTTCTGCCAGAAGTTGGCGGTGCGGTGCGCGTCCAGCCGCGGCGCGGGGCCGAAGCCGGCGGTGAGCAGCACGTCGTATTTCTGGTACAGCGGCCGCACCTCCGCGATGATGCGGCGGTGCCCGCGCGAGGCCTGCACGTAGTCCGACGACTGGAACAGGCATGCCGGCAGCACGCGGCCGAGAAAATCGCGGCCGAAATCACCGGGACGCGCTTTGAGTTTGTCGTAGTGGATCGAATAGATCTCGCTCTCGGCGATGATGACCTTGATGTCGAACGAGTCCCGCATCGGGCGTGTCGTGCAATCCTCGACGCGCGCGCCGAGCCTCCTGAATACCTCGATCGCGGCATCCATCGCGCGCGCGAGATCGGGATGCGCGGGCATATCCTTTTCCCAGTAGTGGCGCAGCGCGCCAATGCGCAGGCCCTTGATGTCGCCGGTCAGCGCGGCGCGGTAATCCGGGATCTCGCTTGTGACGCTTCCGGCATCGTGCGCGTCGTAGCCCGCGATCGTCTGCAGCAGGATCGCGCAGTCTTCCACCGTGCGCGTCATCGGTCCGCAATGATCGAACGTGAACGAATTCGGAATCACGCCCGCGCGGCTCACCAGCCCTGAAGTCGGCATGAGCCCCACGATGCCGCAGTGCGAGGCCGGCCCGCGGATCGAGCCGCCGGTGTCGGAGCCGAGCGAGGCCGGGGTCAGTCCCGCCGCGAGGGCTGCGCCCCGGCCGCTCGACGCTCCACCG
>Ga0082335_1000795_pt1 | contig 74445 bp, 59 predicted proteins | sample Subgrocontami58m_FD_72375 | JGI IMG/M metagenome (GOLD analysis project Ga0082335, IMG submission 72375) | Subsurface groundwater microbial communities from S. Glens Falls, New York, USA - GMW37 contaminated, 5.8 m (SPADES assembly) (version 2) ... | reverse complement strand
TGTCCATCAGCTCCCTTTCAGAGCGCACATTATAGAATATCAGCAAGAGCATCAGCTTCAGTATGATCGGCGGGGGGATGGAAACATTGCCGTTGTTGCCATAGCAGTCTTTAACTTTTGCATAAGCAAAGTCGAAGTCTATAACTTCATCTACTTTTCTCAATGGATGGTTTTGCCTTACTCGGTTTTCGATGTCGATGCCGACATAGAAGAGGCTGGTTTGGGGTCGGGGCTGCTTTCCCATCATGGTCGTTGACTCCAAATATCATTATTAATGTTGCAGCCTTATAGCATTTTTGCTAACTTTACGCCATGATTATTTGGGCAACAGCCCGTCAAGACCTGACACCTTCCTTTGTGCCTGATCCAATACGAAGAATGATAGCCAGAAGATCGGCATCCGTCAGCCGTTCTGGGCCTTCAGCAAGGAGTCGTTCGCGCGGCCGTTCCTTTGCTGGCCAGGAAACGATGCCTTTTGATCTCGTTCTACTTGTTTTCATGATAAAAATTTTAGATTATTAGTAACCTTATAACAGTTCTTGATGGCGCTCATTTAACCAGCGCAAGACCTCACCCCGCAGCTCATTCGCATATCCGATGAGTTCTGATACATCTTCTTCAGTGACACCCCCTACATAATCATACTCTGCCACGTTTCTTTTACTGCGGCAGGTATCCAAATATTTGGCATCTTGTTCATGTTTATCCCCCAAGATCAAAGGTAAGGCTTGAATGGTGCGGTAGTGTTGCAGGTTCTTTTCAGGCCGATAGCCTTCAGCATAGAGCAAAATGGTACAAAGTTTTAAGGCGGCATTGTAAGCAATTCCAAACCGCCAGTCGGCGGAAATTTCTCCCGCGGCATCCTGCAGATCGCGGTCGATGATCCGGAGAAGATCGGTAATTTCCTTCTTGCTGGACGCGTGTGAACGCAGCCAGCCGTATTCAACCCATTTTTGCAAGCTCATCTTCATCGCCGATTATGAAGATCTTTGGTGATTCCAGAACCTGACTAAGGAAATGGTCCTGATCCGCTTTCCGCTTTGCGAATTCCTTCTCTGTAAGGGCATGGGGATTGATTTCACGACCGATCTTACCGGCTACATTCATCAAAAGGCCGGATAATTTTCTCAGGCCGATACTGCCTATGACCATGAGATCCACGTCACTGGTGGCTTTGTCTTCTTGCCGGGCCAGTGATCCGAATACAAAGGCTGCCTTGATGCTTTTTTCATTGGTTAAAGCATCTTTTATCACATCCGTGAGGCCGCTCGTCTTCAGTACAAGGTTACGGATATCGGGGTAAAGGGGATGCGAATTGTTTGCGTGGTAATAAACTCGATTTCCATCCTGCACCCTGGTAATAATATCGAGCCGCTGGAGCTTTTTCAGTTCCTTCTGCACGGTACCGATGGCAAAACCTGTGCGCCGCTCAATCTCGCGCATGTGGAGCTCTGTGTCTGGAGCAACTCCGAAGAGTATGCGAAAGATTCCCGCCCTGATTTTTGACGATAAGAGTTCAGCCAATATCCCCATGGCGTATGCCTATACCATACAGATGCATGTTTTTGCCATACATTTATTACAAGTAGCTTGTTAATTATATAATGGCATTAACAGCTTCAAGCACTGCCTAAAATAATCTATTAACACCTTTCAACCGGAATTCAATAAAATTGCTCCGTAGGTGAAATTAACGACTTGTATTTGCAAGGTCCGGTCCGGCCTCAATGTAGCCATTATTTAGCCATATTTTACTTGACAGGACCGTCGATAATGGTTTACTTTCACCGGGAAAAAACGCACCAACGGGAGTTATTTTAATCTGCCCTCCCTCTTTGGCGGAGGGCTTCACAATTCCAAGGATAGCAAGGAGCGAAATATGGTAGGTATCACGTCTTACGGGAGCTATGTTCCCTTGTGGAGGATGGGTGGTAAGGCATTTGGGATGAAGGGCGAGAGGTCCGTGGCCAACTTTGATGAGGATAGTCTCACGATGGCGGTGGCGGCGGGGGAAAATTCTCTCCAGGGTTGCGACCGCACCTCGATTGAAAAAGTTTATTTTGCCTCGACGACTTTTCCTTATAAGGAAAAACAGGGTGCGGCGATGATTGCGTCCGCCTGCGATCTTGCAGCGTCGGTGGGGACCATCGATATTGGCAACTCCCTGAAAGGGGGAACATCGGCCCTGCTGTCGGCCGTGGACGCGGTGACCGCCAAGAGCGCGAAAGGGGCGCTGGTGGCCGCGGCCGATATGCGCCTGGGCGCGCCGCTGGAACAGCACGAGCGGAGTTTCGGCGACGGGGCGGCGGCCTTTGTCGTCGGGGATAAGGATGTGGCGGCTGCCATCGAAGGCGCCTATTCGGTTTCCGGAGATATCCTGGATATCTGGCGCACCCAGCAGGACACCTTTGTCCGTTACTGGGAAGCGCGTTTCGGCGTTACGGAAGGTTACATGAAGATGGGCGCGCAGGCCGTAGCGGGCGTCCTGAAGAAGTGCAATTTGAAACCCGCTGATTTTTCCAAGCTGGTGTTCTATACGCCCGATCCCAAAAGCTCGGCCGGTTTGGCCAAAAAGCTTGGCTTTGACCCCGCCACCCAGCTTCAGGACCCTTTGCACAGCGTACTGGGAAACACGGGAACCGCGCACTCCCTCATTTTGCTGGCCGCGGCCCTTGATGAGGCGAAGCCGGGCGACCGGATTCTGCTCCTCAGTTACGGGGACGGCGCCGACGCCGTCGTGCTCAAGGTGACGGAGCAGATCGAGAAGATCAGAAACAAGTACGGTGTCAAGGCGCACCTGGAAGCCAAGAAGATGATCCCCGATTACGCGACCTACCTGGTATGGCGCGGCCTGCTCAACCCGGAGCACGAAAAGGTTTACTACTCACATTATCAGGAGAATACCGCCGCTCCCGCCCTTTACCGTGAAGGCAACCGGATTACCAGGTTTCATGGTGGAAAGTGCAAGGACTGCGGGGCGGTACATTTTCCACCCCAGCGGCTTTGCCCCAAATGCCGCGCCCAGGATCAATATGAAGAGGTGCGGCTGGTTGACAAAAAGGCAACAGTCTATACCTTCTCTATTGACTATGCGAGCGTGGTGGATAAACCATCGGTCCTGCCGATTGTCGACTTCGCGGGCGGCGGCCGGGCGGAGCTTTACATGACGGATAGAGAGGTCAACGAGGTCAAGGTGGGGATGGATGTGGTCATGACCTTCCGCCTGCTGTTCACTGATGAAGGCATCCACCATTACTACTGGAAGGCGATGCCGGTGCGTTTTAAGTAACAATTGAAGATATAAGGGAGGCAAAAAATGGAAGGAATCAAAGATAAGGTCGCGATCATCGGTATGGGTTGCACCAAGTTCGGGGAGCTGTGGGACAAGAGCTGCGACGACTTGACGCTGGAATCCTGCTTAGAGGCGATTCAAGATGCGGGTATTGACCCGAAGGAGATCAAGGCCGGCTGGTTCGGCACGGTGACGTCGGGTAATTCCGGCACGATGCTGGCCCGCCCGCTGAAATTTGACTATATACCCGTGACGCGCGTGGAAAATGTCTGCTGCAGCGGCAGCGAGGCGCTCAGGGGCGCCGCTTATTCCGTGGCGGCGGGCGTTTACGATATCGTTATCGCCTGCGGCATGGAAAAACTGAAGGACCACAACGGCGGGTTCAACTGGGCGCGGATGCCGTCGGATTGCAGCCGGGTGGATGTGAGAACGCCGCCGGCCGGGTTTTTTGCCAAATTGGCCACCCGATATTTTTATCAAAACGGCCTCAGCGTAGAGGAGGGGAAACGGATCCTGGCCCAGATCGCGGTAAAGAATCACCACAACGGCACCCTGAATGCGAAAGCGCATCTGCGGAGTGAAATCACGGTGGACACAGTGCTGAATTCCCCGATGATCGCCTATCCCCTCAGCCTTTACGATGCCTGCGGGATCAGCGACGGGGCCGCCGCCGCCATTCTCACCACGCCGGAGATTGCCAAGAGTCTCAAAAAGGACTATGTCCTGATCAAAGCCTTCGGCGGGATCAGCGGCGGCGATCAACCCTATTTGCGCGATGACTTCGACTATCTGCACATGGAAGAAAATGTCCGGGCCGGGCAGGCCGCTTACAGGGAAGCGGGCATCAAGAACCCACGGGAAGAAATACACGTGGCGGAAGTGCATGATTGTTTTACCATCCATGAATTGCTGCTCTATGAGGATTTGGGATTCAGCCCCCGGGGCAAAGGACGGGAAGATGCGGAAGCGGGGACGTTCTCGCTTGCGGGAGCGCTGCCCATCAATACCGACGGCGGCCTTAAGTGCTTCGGGCATCCGCTTGGCGCCAGCGGCTTGCGGATGATCTACGAGGTCTATAATCAGTTAATAGGGAAGGCCGGTCCGCGGCAGGTTAAAAACGCCCGCATGGGTTTGAGCCACAACATGGGCGGCGTTCCCGGCGCCAATGCCATGGTGACGATTTTCGGCCGCAACAATTAACCTTGCCATTTTCGGGTATGGGGGGCCGCTTCCGGTGCAGGCGATGGGAAGCGGCCCTCTTAGTTTCGATGAACCCCGGCAAATGTTGAAAATCCCCTTTTTTAATTACAGGAGTTAGCCATGAGCGGACAAAAAAAATATCGGATTGCCGTGATGCCCGGCGATGGGACGGGACCGGAGGTCATCAACGAAGGTTTGAAGGTTTTCAAGGCCGTGACGGCTGCCCAGTCCATTCCCTACGACCTGGTCCACTACGATCTCGGAGGGGAGCGGTACAAGAGGACCGGTGAGGTCCTGCCCGAGTCCGTGCTGGCGGAATTGCGCCAGTTCGACGCCATCTACTTGGGTGCCATCGGCCATCCCGATGTCAAGCCCGGTATCCTGGAAAAGGGGCTGCTCCTCAGGTTGCGCTTCGAACTGGACCAATACATCAATCTGCGGCCCGTAAAGCTCTATCCCAATGTCCCCTCGCCATTGAAAGATAAAGGTCCCAAGGAGATCGATTTTGTCGTGGTGCGGGAAAATACGGAGGGACTCTATGCCGGGGCAGGCGGGGTGCTGAAGAAGGGCACGCCCGATGAGGTGGCAATACAGGAATCGATCAATACGAGAAAAGGGGTGGAGCGCTGCCTGCGCTATGCCTTCGCCTATGCCCAAAAGCGGGCCAAGGCCCGGAAGCTGACTCTTTGCGGCAAGACCAATGTGTTAACCTTTGCCTTTGATCTCTGGGAACGGGCCTTTTATGAAACGGCCAAGGATTTTCCCGACGTCAAGACGGACTATGCCCATGTCGATGCGACCTGCATGTGGATGGTGAAAAACCCCGAATGGTTTGACGTGATCGTTACGGACAACATGTTCGGCGACATCATTACGGACCTGGGCGCCATGATCCAGGGCGGGATGGGCATCGCCGCGGGCGGCAACATCAATCCCGAAGGCGTATCCATGTTCGAACCCATCGGCGGTTCCGCCCCCAAGTACACGGGGCAAAACGTCATCAATCCCCTGGCGGCGGTCTGCGCCGCCGGCATGATGTTGGAGACCCTGGGAGAAGAGAAGGCCGGCAAACGGGTGGAAGATGCGGTGATAAAACTGCTGGAAAGCGGCAAGCTCAAGAGCCTCGATGCCGGCAAAATGGGCATGAGCACCAGTGAAATCGGCGACTGGCTGGCCGCCAATATCTAAATTCCGGAAAGGCCCGGGGCATAGCCCCCGTCCCTACCCCGTGCCATTGCGGCAAAAATCACGGAAGTTGTTGACGGCGATAAAAAACTCCCGCATCATGATCACCCACAGGTAATGACCGCGGCGTGTCAGGTGGAGGCTGGGCGCCCGATAGCTGAGCCCGCCCAGGCACAGAAAGGCCAGGATATCAAACCAGAGGTGCCCGTAAAGCTGGCCGCCATATTTGCGCTGCAGGTCCGCCAGATTCAACCGGGTGGAAAAGAGTTTCATCAAAAAATCATAGCGCATCTTGTCCTTCCGGGTAAAATTGCGGACCGCCCAGAGCGGCGCTTTCCCCTCGTTGATCATGGCGATGTAGCGGTGGATGTCGAAGGTGTTGGCATAGCAAGCGCCGTTCAGATAACCGATGGCCCCGCTTCCTAACCCGGCATACTCGTCATAATCGACGATATATTCATCGATGACCGTGGCGTTTTGCCGCCGTGAGAAACACCAGGCGGAGGAAAAATTATAGATCGGCGTCAATCTTTTTACGATTTCCCCATAGAGCTTCGCTTCTTTGCCGTAATCGACCCGCCCCAGGGTTTTATTGACTAATTGCTGGGTCGAGTCGGAAACCATGAGCGGATAGTAGGTTATCTGGTCCATCTCCATATCCATCAGGATTTCCAGGTCTCTATGCAGGATCTTGACATCCTGGGTGGGGAAGTTGAAGATCATGTCGGCGTTCAAGGTGCCGAATTTCCCGAGCGTGGCCTGCAGACGGGCGGCGATCGCCTCGCCGCTGCCATACTTATCGTAACGGTCCATGGCCTTCAAAAGACCGTCGTCGAAACTCTGAATGCCTACGGAGAGACGATTGACGCCCGCCCCTTGCAGGATGGCGATATTTTTATCCGTCAGGTGGTTCGGGTTGGTCTCCACCGATACTTCCCGCAAGGGGAACAGTTGCCGGGCATGGGCGATCGTCTCTGCCAATTCCTCGATCAGAATCGTCGGCGTGCCGCCTCCCACGTAGAGCCCCCGAAAGATGTATCCCTTTTCCGCGTACATCTCGATTTCTTTCCTAAGGGCGGAAAAATAGTCGCGGGCCAAACCGTCCTGGAAAGGGAGGCGATGGAAGGAACAGTAAGGGCAGAGCCTTTCGCAAAAGGGGATATGGAGGTAGAGGAGGCGCGGCATGGTATCGCCGGCCTCGATCTCCGGTTTGCTCCCCTCCTCGAATTTCATGACGCGGGAAAATTCCCGCCGGACCATATAGGTAATCAGCCTGTTAAGCAAGAAGTCACCTCGGGAGCCGCCGCTGGGCAGGCTTTTTATTGCTCTGGCAATAAATATACCAAAATATGTCATGCCGGACTTGATCCGGCATCCAGTCTTTTCAATGGATTCCCGCCTCCGCAGGAATGACAAATTGAGATATTTTTTTACCGGGTGTAATATCAGCGCTCGTATCCAAGCGCCGGGACTTGCCCTTAGCACCGATAGTCCTGTAAGGCAAGAGTTGTTTCTATGTCTACAGTCCTTCTCTTTTCAATACCAGGCAATTGAGAGCGGCCAGCAGCATAACGATCATGCCCAGGACCAAAAAGCTCGGCCAGAGGTGAAGCATATCCTGATTTTTCAGGTAAACGCCGCTGAGGATTTTGATGTAATAGGTGGCGGGGACGATGTTGGTAGCCAATTGCAGTACCTTCGGCATATTGGCGATGGGAAAAACAAAATTCGAGAGGAGGAGCGAGGGCAGGTAGGTGACCAGCACCGCCGCCTGGTTGGCCACCAACTGGGATTTGGTCACCGAGGAGATCAACAGTCCCAGGGTCAGAGCAACGGCGATATAGAGTGAAGAGGCGAGCATCATCAGCCAGAAACTGGACTTGATGATTACCCCGAAGAGCACCTGCCCCATGAGCATGGCAATCAGGACGTCTGTCAGGGCGATGAAGAAGTAAGGAATGGCCTTGCCCAGCAGAAATTCTGCGGCGGTGATGGGGAGTGATTTTAGCATTTCCATGGTGCCGTTTTCAAATTCTCTGGCAATTACCAGGGAGGTCTGCATGGCGCCGACGATCATGATAATCACGGCAATGATGCCGGGCACGATGAAGTTGCGGCTCTCCAGATCCTCGTTGAACCAGACGCGAATCCGCCCTTCCACCGGCGGATTGATTTTCTGAAGTCCCTGGCGATTGAGAGAATCCCGGAGCAGTTGTTGATTGAATTGTTCAATAAAGGCAGTTATATAGCTGCGGGAAATGTTGGCGAAATTTGGATCGCTGCCGTCTAAAATCACCTGCATTGGGGACTCCCGCTCCGCGCGGATCTTTTGTGTGAAGCGCGGCGGGATGACCAGGGCCAGCGTCGCCGTTCCCTCATCCAGGTAAAGGCTTGCCGCCGCGGCCGAGCGCGGATGCGCCAGGACGCGGAAGTAGGAAGACGCCTCAAGCTTACGCAGGAAATGGCGGCTCAAATCGGTGCCATCCTCATCTACGACCACGGTCCGGATATGGTTTACGTCGAGGCTGAGGGCGTATCCGAACAGCAGTATCAAAAGCAAGGGGATGGCGAAGGCCAGGTAAAGACTGCGGAAATCCCTCAGCAGATGGTAAAATTCCTTGCGAGCAATGGCTTGAATGTTCCTGACGGTCAAGAGATCCTCCCCGGTGGCGGTGGTGCTGCGCTGGGAGTATAGCGCGCCTCTGCTACCGGGGCAACCTGAAAATTAGCTTGACATGGACCAGGCAATTTACTATGTAGCTTTCAAAATAATCATTCAAAGGAGGTGTTATGAAGAAATTTTTTACTATTGCGATGGCCGCCTGTTTTGTCTTATCAGTTGCCGGTGGTGCGATGGCTGTGGGGACGGGGAAGAAGGTTGAGTTCGATTCAAAAGAGGGAAAGGTCGTTTTCGATGGCAAGGCTCATGCCGATAAGAGTTTGAAGTGCGCAGATTGCCATACGAAGCCAAAGCTCTTCGGTATGAAGAAGGGTGCAGACAAAATGACCATGGCCGATATGGAAAAAGGCAAGTTCTGCGGCGCCTGCCATGATGGCAAAAAGGCCTTCGGCGTTAAGGCCGATGCTAAAGAATGCGCCAAGTGCCACAAGAAATAACATTGTTGTCCTTGCCGCCTACTTCTAAAGCCCTCCCCGGTGCGCCGCTGGAGGGCTTTTCATCATTAGGGCCTGTTAGAAATTTGTTTCATATTTCTTAGAGGACCTTAGGCCCGCTGACAGAGAAATTATGAGAGTTATTCAGGGCCTGGAAAGAGAGAATAATTGTGACCCCGAACCAACCGGCGGAGAATAAGCAAAGGGCCTTTACGGAAAAGGTCTGGGATTTCTTCACCTCATTGAAGCTGGTCATTTCACTGCTCCTCGTCCTATCAGCGCTTTCCATTGTCGGGACGGTTATCGAACAGAATAAGCCCCTGCAGGAATACTACCGGGTTTATCAGCCCTCAACGGTTGACCTTTTCAATAAGCTCGGGCTTTTCGACATGTACCACAGTTGGTGGTTCAGCGCCCTCCTGGCCCTCCTGGCCCTGAATATCATCGCCTGCACCATGGATCGCTATAACCCCATCATGCGCGGGTTGAGGAAGCGGAACCTGATCCTCGATGAAACCCTGGAGAAATCCTTGCAGTCGAAAGACAAGTTTAAGTATGCGCTGCCCCTGGCTGATGTCGAAAAAAGGGCACTGGAGGTGGTAGGAAAGAGATTTACCGGTAAACCCATAATTACCCAGTTGGCGGACGGCGACCGTCATTGCTTTTTTGAACAGGGGAAATATTCCCGTTTGGCATTTTTTTTCACTCATTTAAGTGTTCTTTTAATCTTTATCGGCGCCCTCATCGGGTCGTTTTTCGGTTACAAGGGATTCGTAAATATCAATGAAGGGGAAACGATTTCCCGTTTGGAAACAAGGGCCGGGGAAAACAAGGAACTTAACTTTGCCGTGAAATGCAATACTTTTACCGCTGAATTTTACCGCGACGGCATGCCCAAGGATTACCGCAGCGATCTGAGCGTCATTAAGGACGGTAAAGAGGTGCTGCGGAAAACCATCCGGGTGAACGATCCCTTGACCTTTGAAGGCATTACCTTTTACCAGTCCAGTTATGGCTCAATACCGGAAAGGGTCCAATTGGAAGTGCGGAACCAGGATGGCACCTTGCAGGGTGTCGCGGATGCTTCCTTTGGCCAGCGGGTCGCTGTCCCCGGTACGAGAGAGCAGTTGGAGGTCGCCAATTACCAGGAGCACTTCCGTTTGCCCGACGGCTCGGACGGCGGAATAGCGCTGGGCGTTAACATCTATCCGGAAAAGGGAGAGCCATCCGGCATCTGGTTGCTCATGAGCGATCCAGATGTGGACAAGTTGCGCCGCCGCCCCTACTATCTGCTGATTAAAGACTGGCAGTTAAAAAAATACACGGGCTTGCAGGTAAATAAGGACCCCGGCGAAGCGGCCGTATGGGGAGGGTCTTTGCTCCTTATCGCCGGTATCCTTGTGGCTTTTTTTGTATCCCATAAAAAACTCTGGCTATGTCTCAGCAAAGACAAGAAGGGCCGCACGGAATTGACGATCGGCGGCACGACAAACAAAAACCGTCCCGCCTTTATCCGGGAAGTTGCCGGCATCATCCAGAGTCTGAAGGAGGTCTCATGACCAATTCGTTACTTTTCGGCATATCCATTTTTGTATACTTTCTCGCGATGGTCCTTTATGTTTCCTATCTGGCCTTCCGATCAGAGGGGCTCGGCAAGGTTGCGACCTTTAGCCTCTTGGCGGGGGTTATTGTAGAAACGGCGGCCGTCGGCATGAGGTGGTACGAGTCCTACCAGATGGGGATCGGGCGGGCGCCGCTGACGAATCTTTACGAATCCCTGGTTTTTTTCGCCCTGACGATCGCCGTTACCTATCTCATCCTGGAAAAGAAGTTCGGGATCAAAACGATAGGCGCCTTTGTTACCCCTTTTCCCTTTATCATCATGGCTTATGCTTCCCTCAACCCTAACAATATCCAGCCCCTGGTTCCGGCCCTCAAAAGCAACTGGCTGATCGCCCACGTGGTGACTTGCTTTGTCGGCTATGCCGCCTTTGCCGTCTCCTTCGGTGTCAGCATCATTTACCTGTTTAAAGCCCGGGCGGAACGCCTGGCGGGAAAGGATGCCGGCACCTTTCTGGGGTTCGTTCCGGCCACGGAAATCTTGGACGAAATCGGCTACAAGACGATCGCCATCGGGTTTCCGCTCCTGACCATCGGGATCGTCACGGGTGCTTTCTGGGCAAACGTCGCCTGGGGGACTTACTGGAGTTGGGATCCCAAAGAAACCTGGTCTCTGATTGTTTGGCTGATTTATGCGGCTTACCTGCACGCCCGGATCACCCGGGGATGGAGGGGAACCAGGGCGGCCGTCCTGTCCATTGTCGGTTTCAGCGCCACTATCTTTTGCTACTTGGGTGTGAACCTTATCCTCTCCGGGCTCCATAGTTATGGCGGGCAATAAACTCAGGTGCATTTACAAGTCAAACTCCTGATACAATGAAGAAAAAAATAGTCTTAGGTTTGGGCATTTTTGCCATGATGTTTTTCCTGGGCGGCGTTTACATCATTACGACGATGGAAACGACGATCTCAGAGATGCGGCGTCTTTCCGATCTGGACCATGGCGCGGTTTTCCGAAAGGAACTCCTCGCCAACCTCGAGAAGATCCAGAACGAGATCAAACTGAAAGGTACCCGTTACGGCGGGAATACGGCGGCGCTGATCTATGGGCGGGACATGGCGGCCGCCGCACAGCGCTGCTTGATCTGTCATCATCACCCCATTACGACGGCAACGCCTCTTGAATTAAAGAAGCAGATCGAAGATTACGTCCTGATGACGAGGGAACTGTTTACGTCCGACTCCGGTGCGGCGGTTCCGGAAAGGAAGGCGGCCCAGGTTCTGCGTCTGGGTGAAGAATTAACCGATAAAATAGAGTGGCGCTTGACTGCCGCGAGTTCTACCCTGGCCGGTAGGGAGCAGGGTGTCCTGGACAAGATCAACCTCAGGCAGCATCTCCTTTTCCTACTGGTGACGGTGGGGCCTTTTTTTGCCATTGGTTTTGCCTTTATTCTCATTAACGGGGTTACCCAGCCAGTCAACAGTTTACTCCGGGCAACGCGCCGGTTAAAGACCGGCGACCTGGATTACCGGATTTCCGGTCTGCGGGGTGAATTTGGGGAGGTGGCTGCGTCTTTCAACGAAATGGCGGCCGCTTTAAAGAAAGAGATGCTGAATGCACAAAGAACGGAACAACTGAAGGTGTGCGGCGAAATGGCGGCAGGGCTGGCCCACGAAATCAGGAATCCTCTGGCCGGCATCAAGTTATCCATGGAGGTGCTGCTGGCGGAGCTCGATATCGCCGATAGAGACAAGCAGGTGCTGGCCAGGGTTATTGAGGAAATCAGGCATATCGAATTGCTGATGAAAAACCTGCTCAGTTTCGCCCGGCCGGTGGCGGCCCGGCCCACGACCGTTAATGTCAACCTTGTTCTGGAAAAGACCGTGGAATTTCTCAACAATCACCCTTCCTTTTCCTCCCCCCAGGCCGGTCGAAGCATCATCAAGCAACTTGCCGAAGACCTGCCGGAGACGGTGTGCGATCCGCAGCAGTTAAGGCAGATTTTTCTTAACCTTTTTCTCAATGCCGCCGATGCCATGCCCGAGGAGGGGATGGTAACGGTCACCACCAGGCACGACCCGAAGACACAGATGATCGTCATCGAAGTGCAGGATACGGGCAAAGGCATCCCCGAGGAAATGATGGACAAGCTCTTCCAGCCCTTTTTTACCACCAAGGCCAAGGGCACGGGGCTGGGGCTGGCGGTTACCAAACGGTTGGTGGAAGATAACGGCGGCAGCATCAAGGCGGTGAACAATGCCTTCGGAGGGGCCACCTTTACGATCAGTTTACCCGTTAGAACGGTGGATAAGGGGACGGCGACGTGAAGCGACAGGGTCGCATTTATCTAGTGGACGATGATGAATTGATCCTTGGCATGCTTTCCCGCTTTCTGTCCCGGGAAGGTTATGACATCCGCACCGAAAGCAGTGGTGTGGACATTGTCCAGAATATCAGCGCCTGGCATCCCGATGTTGTCTTGCTGGATATCAATCTTCCGGGACAAAGCGGCATTGAGATATTGCAGGCCCTGAAACAAAACTTTTTCCTGGACATGGAAATAATCATGCTGACGGCGGATGACACGGCGGAAACAGCCGTCAAGGCGATGAAAATGGGCGCCTGGGACTATCTGACCAAGCCTTTTAACATGGATGAGGTCAAGATTGTCGTCAACAATGCCCTGGAAAATATCAAATTAAAAAAAGAGCTGGAATACCTGCGGAAAGTCAATTCCAGCCGGTTCGAGCATGAATTTTTAGGCGCCTCCGAGGCTCGGAAGGCGCTCAAGGAAAAGGTGGAAAAGATCGCCGCCGCCCATGTTTCTAGTATCCTGGTTATCGGGGAGAGCGGAGTCGGCAAGGAACTTATTGCCCGCAACATCCATCAGCAGATGCATGGGCCGGCGGCTGATTCTTCCATACCCTTTATTGCCGTAAATTGCAGTGCCCTGCCGGATACCCTGCTGGAGAGCGAACTCTTCGGTTATGAAAAAGGCGCTTTTACCGATGCCCGGAAAAGTAAGAAAGGGCTCTTCGAGGTGGCCAACGGCGGCACCCTGCTCCTCGATGAACTCGGGGAGATGAAGATCAGCCTCCAGAGCAAGCTGCTCCGGGCGCTGGAGGAAAGGGCCGTGCGGCGCATCGGCGGGCAGGAAGAGATCCCCGTGGATGTGACCGTCATTGCCACCACCAATCGGGACCTTTCCGAAGCGGTGGAAAAGGGCGAGTTCCGCCGGGACCTTTATTATCGCTTGAATGCCTTTGCCGTTTTTGTCCCGCCGCTTAGGGAAAGGAAAGAGGACATTATATTCCTGGCCAATCATTTTCTGGCTTCTTTTGCCAAAGAATATAACAAGACCATGGAAGGATTCTCGGCGGAAGCCGAGCAGTTGCTGCTGTCCTACCCCTGGCCCGGCAATGTTCGGGAGTTGAAGAACGTCGTACGCAGCATCGTGGTGCTCCAGAATGCCAAATTAGTCATGCCGGAGCATCTGCCGCCGGAAATTGCCCGGCGGCAGATGCTCCGCAGCGGCGGGAAAAAGGAAAAATTTGTCCTGCCCGAGGCGGGTATTTCTCTCGACGATCTGGAGAAAGACCTGATTGTCCAGGCCCTGGAAATGGCGGACCATAATAAGACCAAGGCCGCCAAACTCCTGCAGGTCAGCTATGATTCCTTTCGCTATCAATTGAAGAAATTCGGACTGGAATAGGATTGCTCGTAATTTCTTCCCCTCCCTTGAGGGGAGGGGATTAAGGGGAGGGTGCAAATGCTGCCCCCTTGCCATTATTGATTTAATCACCCTCTCCCTACCCCTCTCCTTTAGGCCTTTAGGCCCTGTGGGTCCTGCGGGTCCCTCAAAGGAGAGGGAACAGAGTTTGGACCCTCTTGATGGAGAGGGCCTTTATCCTTTTGGTTTGTGATTGAACCAAAAAGAGCAAGGTTCCTCTCTTACGGCTATGGCATGGCCGGATGGCCGGGAGGAAGCTTGTTGCCCGCGTTTGGTGTCATAATCGGCGGCAGTTTCGCCACGGCGGTCTGATTGATATCTATCTTGTAATCCTTCCGCACGCCTTCCAACAGCTTATCCATGGCGGCCCGGCGTTTTTCTCCCGTCATCCTCTGAAAGATCGTGTTCTTCACTTCCTCGTACCCGGCAGGCGTGCCCTTGGCGCCCGTTACCTTGACGATATGCACGCCGTCCGGCAGCGTTACCGGACGCCCCAGCTCACCTTTTTTGGTGCCCATGATTTCCAGCATGAGCGCCGGTGCGATAGGGCTGTTTTTGCCGATGACGCCCATGTCTCCCCCGGACTTGGCGGTAGCCTTGTCCAGCGATAGGGCCGCCGCGACCTTGGCAAAATCCTCGCCTGCCTTCAGCCTGTTCACGATCTTCTGGGCCTCCTCCGGGGTCTTCACCACGATTTGGCTGGCCCGCACTTCATCCCGGCGGATGAACTCATCCTTGTGGGCCTCATAATAGGCCTTCATGTCCTTTTCATCGAAGCGGGAGGCGTCTTCCACGTCTTTCTGGATGAGGATGCCCGCCAGGGTGTTCTTCCTCGCCTCCTCGAGCCGCCGCTGGACGTCCTTGTTCTTCTCCAAGCCCCGCTTCTTTGCTTCCTGGTAGAGGGCCTCACGCCGCGCCATTTCCGCGACAAAGCGCGCCGTACCGTCGGGCCCTTGAAATACCTGTTTGGTTGTGATGGGGAGGGAATCCACGGCGGCCTTCACATCCTCTTTCGTCAGCTTCACGTTACCCACTTTGGCCACGTAATCGCCGGAAATACCGCCGCCCCGGGAACAGGACGCCGCAAAGGCCAGGACTGCTATAATCCAAAAAATTCTCTTCATGTTCGATTTACTCCTCACTAAAAATTATGTCTGTCGGCTCCTGCTCCATCGGCTTTCGGACGGGGCAACTATATTAATATATCATAAGTCAACACGAAATCACATGTGCATTGGAAAAAAACGGAACCTGGAAATGGGGGGCATAATAAAGAATTACCGGCGGACCTTGCGGCCCGCCGGTAACGGTTTACTGATTCATCTCAGTTACTTGCCAAAGTGCATTACTTTGTCGTGTCCTTCATCTGCGCAATCGTGTTGTTTTGCACCTGAATGACGAAACTGGGATTGTGAATGCCCTTGCTGTAGTCGCGTGTGATCAAGAGGAAGTTCTGTTGGGCTTTGTACACCTTATTGCCCACATTGGCCGGGGCCACGTTATTGAGATTCGAGGCATCCATGCTGAAGAAGTAGGTGTACCCCGTTCCCGCCGCGTTTAAGATGAATACGCTTGTACCGCTTTGGGAAGGATAGGGACTGGTAGCCGTAACGTTGCCTTGCACCGTCGTCCCGTCCGCCTTATAGATGGTGATGTTGGCGGACTCTTCGTTGATCAAACCAGCGGAGGTCAACGCCGGACCAGCTTTCCCCACGGTGGTAAAGGCTGTGTAAACGTAAGGCGCCGCCGCTGTTCCGGAGCCCGTCCTGTAGGCGAGGGTCCTGCCGGCCGCGATGGCCGCGTTCATCCGCGCCATCATATAATTGCCAATTTCTTTCACAAGTGCAGCCTGTGAGGCCTCGACGTTCTCCTGAAGGCCTTCGGCGCCCACGCTGGAGCTGTGGCAGTTGGCACAGAGCTTGTCCTGGGTGGAATCGGCGATCGCGAAGTTATGCGTGCTCGTCGCCGGCGCGCCGTGGGAAAGATGGGTCACGGGGTTCAGTATCATATGACAGCCCACGCAGGAGTCTTTCACGGCGGCGTGTTTCGAGATCATGGGCAGACTGTTGCCCATGAAGAAGGCATTCCGGCCCATCAGAACGTCGGCCTGCGTGGCATCATGCACGCCGCTGTAAGTCGGATTGGCTATCTGATAGGGATCATTGTCCTCATGGAGGAAGGTAAGGGTCTGCGAACGTTGGGGCGCCCCGTTGGCCACCGCGATGCAGGCGTTAATGGTGTTCAGCGTTGCGCTTGTCGCGTTCATGGGAGTCGTACCGCCGGCGGGAATACCGGCAATGGGTTCCGGAGTCACGTTGTTGTTAACCGTACCGTTGCACTGCTGGCCGCCTCTCATGTTGTGGCAGGTCACGCAGACGGCACCCTTGCCCAGGCCCGATACGCTGTAACCTGAGGGAAGGACGGCATTGAGTCCCGTTGCGGTAACCGTGGGCGAGTGATCATAGACCCGCAGTTGGTTCGGGTTCGAGTTGTCATGGGGATCATGGCAGGCCGTACAGGTTTGCGGCTGTGCGTCTGCTTTTGTCCAGGTATATGCCGCGGGATTGCTGATGCTTATGTCGTATTCGACGCTGCCGCTTTGCAGCGTGGAGACGAAATTCTTAAAGGCCTGTGCGGAATGGCATCCGCATTGCAGACGGCTTTGCGCAAGTGCCAGATTGGAATGCCCTTTGCCGGGGTTCGGACTGTCGGGCTGGCTCATTGTCATCCACTCGGAATAGATGTGGTGGCCCGTGCCCGAGGCATGGCATACGCCGCAAACTTCCGCAGAGTAGCTGACCCGCGTAAAGGGGGCCGCTGCCGTGCCGGTCCCTTGTTTTACACCAGAAATGTGCCCGCCGGTGTTCTGCGGACCGTGGCAGTTTTCGCACTGGATGTTGGACAATTTGGCCACCGCCGCCGAGCCGGCCGAGCCGAACATGGCCGCCCAGTTCCCGGACTTGCGGGTGGTGGGATAGGTCCAGGCATTGGCCGCCATCAGTTCATCCATGCCGCCGTTGAGCGCGGCCAGCGACAGATCATAGCCCACGGTATGGCAGGTCAGGCATGATCCGGAATTGCCCGTAATGCCTTCGATGCCCCGGGCGAAGAAGGTGGCGTGCGCCGTCCCTGCCCAGGGGGTAAATTTATCGGGGGCCGTGAGGCTGTTGACCACCACGTTGTTCAAATGGCAGGCCGTGCAGGCCGTATCAGGTGTCACAACAGGCCAGTTGGTATAGGTAGTGGACGTGGCGCCTGCCGGCCAATAGGCTGTAGCCGCCGTGTCATACCACATGCCGGCCTCTGACGCGTCTTCGGGGTTGTTCAGGTTGAAGGTCTTTGTGGCATAGGAGCCGCCCGTGATGACACCGGCAAAGGTGCCGGCATAGATGTCACTCGATTTGCCGTTTTCCGTGACCGTGTATTTGCCGGCCACGTCAGGCACGAAAGAGGGGAACTGCGCGGTGGCGCTGGAGAGCGCCGCATTGGAAGCCGTCGGTTTCGTTGTTAACGTCCAGGCCCAGGGAGTGACATGCCCGCTGTTGATATAGACCGGCACGCCGACCGGCACGTTCTTGACCCCGGGCTGCACGGCAGCCGCGTAGAGGGGTTGTGAGGAGGGCATGCCCACATTGACCGTGCCGCCCAAGGAATCTTTAACGGTCAGTTTGACCGTGACGGCGCCGCGTGTATCGGGCATGATGGGCAGCACTTGCGGATTGCCCGTGAATGTCTGCGGTACGAACTTCGTTACATAATTCCCGTCCGCGGGGATGAGGGTATTGGCCGGGCTGGCGGTACCTTTCAAATCCGTGGCGGGCAAATTATTAAGGGAATAATTGTCCTGATCCCAGGGTTGAGTCTGATAGTAATAAGAGGTGCCGCCGACGGTGATCTTGGCCACCGTGCCGTCGAAGGTGCCTTTGAATGTAGATGTGTTATTCATGGCCGGCATCGTTACCACCGCCTTGGTCGGATCGGTGGCGTTGGGAGCGATGGTGCCCGTTCCCTGGGCGCTGCCCGCGGAAGGCGATGTGATGGCCCAGGTATAGGTGTAGGGTGGATTCGCCCCGCCCGTAACATTGGCCGTCAGGTTCACCGTGTTGCCGTAGCCCACTTCATTCTTGTCCGTGGAAATCGCCACGGTGGGGAGTCCGCTTGCCGCCACGGACATCGCCACGGCCGGCACTGACGAAGCGGAGCCTGCCGCTGCCACATTCACCCCCGTGATGGTGCCATCCGCGTAGCCGGTCTTTTTTACATAAAGTGTATAGGTCCCAACGGGCAGCGAAGCGCTGAATTTACCATCGGCGCCGGTCGTGGCCAGCACCGGACCGGTCGCGCTAGTTGAAATCGTAGCGCCGGTCATGGGAGTTACCCCGTCGGCCGCCAGCACGGTTCCGGTCACTGTTCCGTTCGTCACACCCGCAGGTCCGGCGGGACCCGCGGGGCCTGCTGAGCCGGTACTACCGCTACAGCCGGCGAGCGCCAAGGCGGCGAACACCAGCAATGCTATCATAAGACCGATCGGTCTCGAATTCTTGCTTTTCATTATTCCTTATTCCTCCTTAAATAAAATGTTACCCTTACTTGAAAACTTATGATCACTTTATTTACTTTCTTCTCTATCCTTGCCGGCGTCCTTTCTTGATACCGCCCAGGCATCTGTTCTCAATCTCTCCCCCTCCCTCCTTTCCTGATATTCCTTGCTCCCTTTTTCATTTTTCCAGTTGTCCGAGTCCGCCTATTTCCCATATCCTGCTTTTGACTGTTCTGAGATCCTTCCCATGAAGGGCTTGTCGCCTCCGGGGAAAGGGCGGAATAAATCTCGGCAATTGGAGATTTGCAATGAGCATGCCAGTTTCCTTGACGGCTAAAGATGGATAGATATCAGCTAATTATAAACAAGAAGCCAAGATGTGCCGCGCTTGGTTGGTGATAGCACCAATGCCGACTGGTGATTTCACCAACTATTGCCTGTCCGGGGGCTATGAATTTCAGGCCCTTCTTTTCCTCTTAAGCGTCAATAGTAATGGGTTATTTGGTTAAGGAACAATTTTGGCATGGTAATTGCGAACTGATTTTGCTGAGAAATAAGCCGGTTATGCCTTTTCCCATGACCGCGGGGAAATGTTTTGCGTAAGAAGGCGGGGTTGAGGTTAATTATGGACAAGATCCTGATCGTCGATGATGAAGGGTTGCTTCTTCAGGGCTTAGGCAAGGCGCTCAAAACCGACGGTAACGAGGTGATGACTGCGGAAACGGGCGGAGCGGCCCTAACGAAGATTGCAGATGCAGACTATCAGCTCTGCTTCTTAGACGTTTTTCTACCCGATATCGACGGGGTGGAGGTATTGAAACAAATCAAAAACATCTCCCCGCAGACCAAAGTGGTCATGATGACGGCCGGCATCATTACCAACAACATGAAAGAAACCATTGAAAAGGATGCCTACTTTTTCCTGCCCAAACCCTTCGACCTCCTCCAGGTGAAAATGCTTGCCAAAAGTGTTTTGGAAAAGCGTCCCTGAATCGACCTTGGCGTTTCGCAATCAAAAAAAGGCCCCGGCAGCATAACCTGCCGGGGCCTTTTTTTTGTTTCTTATACTTCGGTTATCTAATTGGCCAATGCGCCAATTCGGCTGAGCGCAGCAATCCCGTCCGGTGGCAGTTGGTGCAGAGTTCCGCGCCGGAGGCATCGGTAGCGCTGCCCGGCGCATGCACCAGGATGCCGAACTGCGGGACAGCATTCCATAGGACCAGATTATCGTGGCAGGAAAGACAGGCCGCCAGGGTTGGCGTTGTCCGCACGTTATCGTCCCCGCCGGCATTATTCATATCCGTTCCAGTGGAGGTGGTCGTACCCAGCACATTTGCCGGCAAGGGCACGCCGAAGCTGGTCGGCACGGTATCCACATGGCAGGCCAGGCAGTCGCGGCGGTCACGGGGGAACCGCACATCGCCGAAGTCATTTATGCTGCCGCCGTTGCCGTAGATTATGTAACCAAATCCGCCGGAAGTCAGGGGCAGCAGCGAGTCCAGCAGGTTGACACCCGTATGAATCCGGTGGATCATCACCTTGAAATGGATCGGCTGTTCGGCAAGCCCGTCCACGCCTACGGCGGGCGGGACAGGCCTTTGGTTCCTATCGGTGGCATTGGGGTTGTGGCAGATGACGCATTCCTGGACGCTGTTCTTCCTGTTGCCGCCGTGTAGGGACAGGGAACCGCCGTGGCAGCTGTTGCATTTATCGATATCTACGGAGATGCGCCGCTGCCGGGCCGGATCGGTTATATGGGTTCCCGTGGCAAGATCGAAATAATACTGGGTGCCGTCGCCGCTCGTGCGGACATTGCGCGAGGTCGCAATCGGGTTTTTCGGCGTTGTGGGGAGGGTGTAGTACTTGGTCCCTTCCAATCCGATGACGCCAGTACCGGTAGCGGTTGCCGGGATTGCCGTGGCAAAGGTAATCGTGCAACTACTGAAGTCAGCAGTGCACGTGGGAGTGGTCCCGGCAGCAACACCGTTCGTCCCTTGCGTCAAGGGCTGGCCGTAGTTTCCCATCCCGTCATTTACATAATCTGCTTGGCGGAAATAGCCTAGCTTGAGGTTGAAACTCACGTCATTAAAGGCGGTGCCGCTGGTGCCCGGTACGTGCCTTGTCGCGATCGGAGAAACAGGATTTCCTGCCTTGTCGGTTACACTGAAAGTTACCGTGGGTTTGCCACCAGCCACGGCCGTCGCGGGAACTACCGAGATAATCTGGAAATTCAGGTCGTCGCGGCCCGTCACCGGATCCACAAACAGCGCTGATTTTTCGAAAATGGTATGCGCACCGGGTACGGACTTCGTGCCCGGTACCGCCGGTGTATAGTCTTCGCTCGTGGCCGGATGGCAACCCGTGCAGAAGACGTCATCGGTCAACGTGGGAATCCCTGAAAGTGTGGCGTGCTGTGAAATTCTTGTCGCATCCGTAATGTTCGTCAGCTTGGGGGTATAGATGCCCGTCGCGGCATTGAACGTGGCGTCGGCCACGTTGACGTTTGTTTCGCCGGAGAAAACGGCCGTGTCGTGGCAGGTCCGGCAGTTTTCCCGCGTTACGGCGGTTTTCCACCTGTCCACATCCCGGCCAAAGCTTCGGCCGCTGCTGTCTGTCCCGAGCCGGTGGCACTTGGTGCACTCAATGGGCCGTTCCGTAATTTGGGGGTCGGCGGAGATAAAGGGATGGCCGACGGAGGCAAATGACCTGGCGCCGTTGCTGAAGCCGAAATGGGTCGGCGCCGCGGGCGCCGCAGGATTGAGAGCCAGGGCCGCTATGTTTCCGGGGAGTTTCTTACCCATGTGGATCTTATGGATCAGCACCTTGAAATCGAGCGAAACCAGTCCCGTAGCCGCCTGACCCACGACCAATCCCGGATTATGGCAAAGGATGCACAGGGCGACTTCCCGGCGCGCGCCGCCGTGCGGCGATCCCGTTTGTCCGATCCTGCCGTGGCATTCATTGCAGTACGAGGTGGCGACAATTTCCCTGGTTTGCGTGAGGGCGGCCACGCCATCGGGGCGGAAATTCAAGTAGACGTTCTGCACCTGCTGGAAAGAAGGACCGCCGATTGAAGAAACCGTCCGGAAGATCTCGATGCCTACCGTATGGGTCTGGGACGTGGAGAAGTTGGGATCCGTCGCGTTGTAGGCGATGTTCTTGAGGGTCTGGGCAGCGTTGGTAATGTCCCTGACAAAGGTATAGGTATAGACGCCGCCGCCTACGGCGGCAAAGGTGCCCGTGGAGTCGGCGCCGGGTAGGCCGCTGCCGTTGTCGATATAATTCTCATAGCTGCCGTCGGCCTTGAGCCGGGCGATCAGGAAACTGAGGTTGAGCCCCGGGGTAGCCGGATTCAGTGGCGCGCCTTTTTCGTCAAGGAGTTTGAAGGTGATCACGGGGCGACCGTTGATTACGGGTGGGCCGACAACCTGTGCCTGGATATTGCCGACGGGGCTGATCGCCCCGGGGGTGGTGGAAAGAGGAGCGGAAGTTTGGGCCTCTTTATTATCGCTGTTGCAGCCGCCGAGCAGCGAAAAGACACCGAGCGCCAAGCCCAATACTATATATTTACGCATGAGGATTCCTCCTTATTATGTGGTTGTTAAAAAGTATCGTGGCATTGCCGGCAGGTCCGGCCACCGCTTCTGCCTTTAAAATTATCCTTGATGGCGTTCCAGTTGCGGGGATGGGGATTCACCTTCAGGCCGGTCCGGGTGCTGTGGCACTTCATGCAAACATCTCCTTCGGAGTGACAGGTCTGGCAGGCGCGCAAATTGCGCCTGGCTTCGGTGGCGTGATTGGCGGACCAGACATTATGACTGGGCAAAAGCCCGTTGGGATGGCAGTTTTGACAGTCGGCCGCCGTAAAGAGGGCGTGATTGGGCCCCACCGCGGAAACGGCATCGGTAAATTGCCGCCGGTGCGACTGGAACTGAAGATCCGGACCCTGGAACCGGCTGTGGCAGACAACGCAATACTTCTGATCATGGCACCGGTTGCAGGTCTGCGGGCTCATCTTGGCTTTCAGCGGATGAAGCTCCAGGAAATCGTTCCGGTGGCTTTTCGGCACATAATCGCGCCGGTAATTTCTGGTCGACAGGTCGACGTCGATCCCGCCTCCCTGATGGCAGTCCAGGCACCAAGCCTGATCGTGACACTCGCTGCAATTGCTGGCACCCCGCATCGCGGGCAGGCGATGTTGCTGCAGCCAGTTTGAATCATGATTCGGGGCGACCCCTTGCCCCTTATGGCAATCGTTGCATTCGGCGGTCTTCATTTCCTTGTAATCCCCATGGGATTCCTTCTGGGCCGCCGCCTGTGTGATGGCTAACACGGATATTGCCGCAAACAGGGCAAACAAGAGAAAAGTGACAAATAATTTTTTCACAGGTGCACCCCCTTTCTAAAAGTCGTAATCAAAGATGAACCGTCCCTGCCAGTCGTTGTCGGAGGTCACATTCACATTATCATCCAGGCGTAGCGACGCGGTCATCTGCTTGTTCAATTTGTATTTGGCGCCTATCCAGTAGTTTTTCGACGTCTGCGTATCCGTCATGCCATCGGCAAAAAAAGACCGCTGATAGACGTCGTAGGCCATGCCACCGCTGAGACGCAGTTCCTTGGTGGCGTCTAAGCTCACATCCACCGTGCCTCCGTTCAAATCCCCCCCGTAGCCGTTGGTGTGATCGTAATCTATATCAATCGTCAGGATCTCCAGGGGACGCAAAGTCAAGCCCACCGTATAGACATCGCTCTGGCCGCTGTCATCTCCGAAATCCTGCCGTTTATAACCGCCATAAACCCCCAGTTTCTCGCTGATGGTGTAATCGGCGCGGACCAGCGCCTCTTTATATTGATTAACGGCAAAAACGGAAAAAATGGAGGTGGTATCGAAGGTGGGATAACTCTGATAAAATTCGCCCGTCAGCGTCAGACTGGCCAGGGGAAAATACTTGATTCCCCCCAACAGTTCGCTGAAAACCTCACCCACCACGTCGTAACGGGCATTGCCGTAGAGCTTTAAATTATTGAGCAGGTACTGCTTGAACGAGGCGCCCAGCATGTCCCTGGCCACATCATACTGGTCCCACTTTCGAAACCAGCTCACGTCCAGGTCCGTGTTCCTTAATCCCTGGAGATAGGCGGACATGCCGAAGGCGTAATCGCCCGGGTGGGTCAACTCCCCATTCAACCCAAAGACAACGTTTCGCCCCCCGAGCAGGGTAAAACCTAAGGGCCCTGCATTTTTTACATCAAAGCGCACCCCGTCGATGAGGGCGCTTTCCGCCGAAAGGTTTGTAAATTGCCTCCCCACCCGCACGTCAACCTTGTTGCCGACATTGCGGTAATCGCCGTAGAGGTAGTAAAGACGCCCGTTGGCCCCCTTGTCGTTGTCATCGGCATTTTGCAGGACCACCCCGGCCCGGCCGTAGCCGTACAACGAAAATTTACCGGCCTGATCGATGTTCGTGGCCGCAATGCGTAAATATTGGGCAAAATCGATCTGCCGGCCATTGTAAAAATCGTTGTACCACAAAAACTGCGTTGAACTTCTGCCTCTGATTTCCACCGCCCAACTGCTCGTATAGCAAAAAAACGAAAGCAAGAGCAGGAGCAAAACAGATCTTAATGCTTTCACCGCCATCGATTGTCCCTCCCTTCCGGATTTGCCTACTTAATTTTTGATTTGCTCTACAATAACATTGCCTTTTTGATGTTTGGTGCAATCCGCATGATTGAACCAGCGAAGGATTAATCCATGTCTAAAAAATTGAAAATCCCTTTCTCTTTTGCAGGGAGAGGGCTTTAAAGTTGCATAAGCATAGCCACATCCATGGTGATTGTCAATAATAAACTCCTCCGCGTTTTGTTATTGCAATTTTTAAAAAATGTGTGCTAAGGCCCTGCCAGACAATTAGGGTCAAACATTCCTTTGTCATCGGGCTCTAACCAGCCACTTATTCAGTAAAAATTTACTCAGGAGAATAGATATGAAAAAACAATTATTGATGGTTGCAGCGGCCATCGCGGCATTTTCCCTGGCCGGATGTCAAGATAAGCCGCAAGCGAAGCCTCAGGATCAGCCGCAAGCCAAGCAAGCTGCTGCTCCCCAGGCAGCGCCGCAGATGCCGGCGGCCGTGCCGGCCGGGAAGGATCCCCATGCCGGTATGAGGCCGCAGGAAAGCCCGGCTGGGAATAATCCCCATGTGGGTATGAAACCGCAGGAAAGCCCGGCGGTCGGAGGAATCCGCAAGGGAAAAGTTGTCGCCACTATGGATGCGGCGGGTTATACCTATGTGCAGGTAGAAGAAAAAGGACAAAAGGTCTGGCTTGCTGCCATGCAGTCAAAGGTCAAGGCCGGAGACGTGGTCGAATTTCCCGATTCGCCGCCCATGCAGAACTTTACGAGCAAGACCCTGAACCGTACCTTTGAGAATATTATCTTTACCCCTTCCCTGCGCGTTAACGGCAAGTAGGCGCCGGCCTGTTGTGCCAAATTGATTTGTCGGGACACGGGATGCCGTGCCCCGACATTTTCTCGCCTTGTCCGGTTCCGATAAATGAATAAGTCCCGCAAAACGGGACTTTTTTCAGTACCCCCTTGAGGGGTATAAGTGCGCTAACGAAATTACTTTCCATCGGAAAGTAATTTCTAGCTTACTAATTCCTTCAACAATTTGTCGTCCTTTGTCCAGTCTTTGCGGACCTTGACAAGCAGTTCCAGATATACCCGGGTCGCAAAAAACTTTTCCAGTGAGAGGCGGGCCGCTGTACCGATCTTCTTCAGCATCGCTCCCTGACGGCCGATCAGGATGCCCTTCTGGGAATCCTTCTCGACGTAGATGGAGGCATGGATGCGCAGCAGACCGCCCTGCGGCGCTTCCCGGAAAGCATCGACCGCGACGGCAAGCACGTAGGGTATCTCCTTCCGGGTCAGGAGGATGATCTGTTCCCGGATCATCTCGGCGGCAATAAAGCGCTCGGAGCGATCCGTCATCATCTCTGCCGGGAAATACTCGGGGCCTTCCGGGAGAAGGTGCCATATTTCCTTAAGCAGGATCGGTATGCCGTCACCGGTAAGGGCGGAAAGGGGAATGAGGGCCCCAAAAGAGTAAAGCTTGCGGAAGCAATCGATAAGCGGCAGGAGTTTTACCTTTTCGATCTGGTCGATCTTGTTTATGATCAGGAGCACAGGTATTTTTACCTCCTGAAGCGCCGCGATGGCAAGTTGGTCGCCCTTCTCTAATCCCGAGACTGCATCCACTACCAAGAGCAGGAGGTCGCTATTGCCGAAGGTTTCCAGGGCTGTTTCTACCATGAGCCGGTTAAGAGGCGTCTCCGGTCGATGGATGCCCGGCGTATCCAAGAAGATGAACTGACCTGCCTCCACGTTTTTGATGCCCATGATCCGGTTACGGGTCGTCTGAGGTTTCGGGGTGGCAATCGCGATCTTCTCGCCCGTCAGGGCGTTCAAAAGCGTGGATTTCCCCACATTCGGCCTGCCGATGATGCCGATAAATCCTGACTTGAACAATATTTTCTCCTTTTTTATATCAGAATCAGCGAACCCCGCGACTGCCGGGGATCGACGGCCAGGGTAAGCTCTTTAAGTCCGAAACGTTGTTTTATTGACCGGATATTACTATTATTTTGACCACGAAAACTGGATATGTCCCGCGGGGAGAGAGAAAAGACAATTTCCTTGCCCCGTACTTCCCCTCCGGAAAGCAGAGCGGCGGCGCGATCAAAAAAAAGTGCTTCCTCAACGAGCGAACGGAAAGAGGGGTGGTAGGGGCCGGCGGCGATGCGGCCCGGTTTTTCCATCTCCGCCGTCGTCTGGAGGCCCAGGCGGATTACGGGGATGCCGGCGGCCGCAAATTTTGCCAGGGCTAACTTGCCGGCGGCGATGGCTTCCACCATGCTGAGGGGACGGTAATTGCCCTGCGCCCAGAGCGACGCCAGTTCCGTACCGGCAAAGACAAGGGTAGGATGGACCCTTGCCAGGTGCGGGCGCAGGGCGATCGTCTCCTCGACGCTGTAGGCAAAGCCCTCGGGGCTGTCTCCCGGCAGCCCCGCCATGAGATGAATGCCCGTTTCGAAGCCCTGCTTTTTAAGCAAGTACACGGCCTGACGAACCTGGGCAGCGGTATGTCCACGCCGCGAAAGCCCCAGGACTTCGTCTACCAGCGACTGGGCGCCGATTTCCACCGTGCGGACGTGGAATTTTCCTAAAAAATCCAGATCTTCGGAAAAGATGTAGTCCGGCCTCGTGGAGATCCGGATACTTTCGGCCAGGCCTTCCCTGATAAATATGCCTGCCATCTCCAGCAGTTGCTGCTGACGTTCTCTCCCGAGGCCGGTAAAATTACCTCCGTAAAAGGCGATTTGTACCGGTTCGCGACGGTTCTTCTTAAGAGCGGAAAGAACCGTTTTCCGGAGGTAAGGCTCGGTGATCGCAGGCGGGGCCGGGCCGGCCGCCGTTTCTTCACAGCAGTAGAGACAGCGATGAGGGCATCCCTCGTTAACGATAAAAATTGGAATAATTACAGGCATGTTTGTGCCAGACCGACCTTTTTCAATAGATCAAACGGAGAAACGCGCCCCCCGGTCGGAAAGGCGCGTTTCTCTGTCTTTAACCTGCTTTTATTGAATGTACGTTAGAGCTTGGCACCCGATATTCTCATCCCGTAGAAGGATCGATAAACAAAGATCAGGGCAATGAGGAAGAAAGCGGCGGCCAGTCCCGTCTTCAGTCCGGTGTGTCCCGTCTTCTGCATTTCTACGGCAATTTCCACGGCCAGCAAACCGAAAAGCGTCGTAAACTTGATGACCGGGTTCAGGGAAACTGAGGAGGTGTCTTTGAAGGGGTCGCCCACGGTGTCGCCCACGACAGTGGCTTCATGGAGCGGCGTGTTTTTTTCCTTCAAATCGACTTCCACAATCTTTTTCGCATTGTCCCAGCAGCCACCCGCATTGGCCATAAATATGGCCTGGAAGAGCCCGAAGAAGGCAATGGCGATCAGATAGCCGATAAAGAAATAGGGATTAAAAAACGACAGGGCCAGGGTCATGAAGAAGATGACCACGAAGATGTTGATCATGCCTTTTTGCGCGTAAATCGTGCAGATTCTTACGACTTCCTTGCTGTCTTCGATGGAGGCGGCCTTGTCGGTTAGCTTGATATTGTCTTTGATAAAGACGACAGCCCGGTAAGCGCCCGTCACCACGGCCTGAGTGGAGGCGCCCGTAAACCAATAGACCATACAGCCGCCCATCAAAAGGCCCAGGATAATCTCCGGCTGGACCAGGCTTAAATGGTTGGCTACGTTGCCGAAGACGCTTTCCAGGAGCATGATGATGCCAAAAACCATTGTCGTGGCGCCGACGACGGCCGTCCCGATCAGCACCGGCTTGGCTGTGGCTTTGAAGGTGTTGCCGCCGCCATCGGCCGCTTCCAGGAATTCCTTCGAGTGCTTGAAATCCGGCTCAAAACCAAAATCCTTTTTTATGCTGTTCTCGATGTTCGGTATCTGTTCGATCATCGAAAGTTCATAGATCGATTGGGCATTGTCCGAGACGGGGCCGAAACTGTCCACGGCGATGGTTACCGGGCCCATGCCGAGGAAGCCGAAGGCCACCAGGCCAAAGGCAAAGACCGGCGCGGCAAACTTGAAGGCTACCGGCATCACGGCCATAATGGAGGGGTTCAAAGAAACGAGATAGGCAATCAGCATCAGGACCAGGATGCACAATCCTTCCCAGAAGGCGGAAAAATTGCCGGCCACGAAGCCGGAGAGGATGACCAGCGAAGCCCCCCCCTGTCGCCCCGAGTTGACCACTTCTTCACAGTGGCGCGATTTCGTGCTGGTGAAGGCCTTGGTGAATTCGGGGATCAAGGCGCCCGCAATCGTGCCGCAGCTGATGATTAAAGCCAGGGACCACCAGAGGGAACCAAAGGTTGCCGTGGGTTGGAGGTCGGAAAGCAGGGCATAGCTAGCAGCGAAGGTGACGATGATGGAAATGGCGGAGGTAAGCCAGACCAGATTGGTCAAGGGCTGTTCCACGTCCAGCTCTTTTTTCCCGGTGTAGAGGGTGGCGTTCAAGCTTTGATTGATGAAATAGGAAGCGAGCGAGGTCAGGATCATCAGGATTCTCATGGCGAAGATCCAGATGATCAACGTCCCGCTCATCAGCGGGTTGGCAACCAGCGCCAGCGCCAGGAAGGCGATAAGAGCTACCCCGGTGACGCCGTAGGTTTCAAAGCCATCCGCGGTTGGTCCCACGCTATCGCCCGCATTATCGCCGGTACAATCGGCGATGACGCCGGGATTTTTCGGATCATCCTCGGGAAGGTGGAAGACGATCTTCATCAGGTCCGAGCCGATGTCGGCGATCTTGGTGAAGATGCCGCCGCAGATCCTCAGGGCGCTGGCGCCCAGAGACTCGCCGATGGCGAAGCCGACGAAGCAGGGACCCGCCAATTCCTTGGGGATGAAGGCCAGGATGCAGATCATGAGAAAAAGCTCTACGCTGACTAATAAAAGGCCCACACTCATACCGGAGCGCAGGCAGATATTAACAATATTGATTGGGTCCCCGCTTAAGGAAGAGAAGGCCGCCCGGGAATTGGCCACGGTATTGATCCTGATGCCGAACCAGGCCACGCCGTAGGAACCGAGGATGCCCATTACCGAGCTCAGGAGAATGATCACAACATTGGTGAAAGGAGCATTTTGCAGACCGGCAAAATAATAAATGATGCAAACAGCGATCAAAAGCCAAAGAAAAGAAAGGAACTTACCCTGTTGTGTCAGGTATGTTTTGCAAGTTTCCCAGATGGTAGCGGATACATCCAGCATGGACTTATGGGCCGGCAGATTTTTTGTCTGCCAGTACTGCAGGAGTCCAAAAGCCATGCCGATGATGCAAATCACCAACCCCCAATGGAGGATCGTAACACCATAGACGGGGGCACCGGCAATGTTAAAAACCACACCGGCCAGATCCGGCAGCTTGATGTCCGCCTCCCCGGCCCAGGCCGCAGAAGCGGTGAAGATGGCGCCGAGCGCGGTCATAAAAAACAAATAAAGACGTTTCATCATACACATATCCTCCTTAAATTTGTTTATTGCCTATTTTATGATCAGTCATGTAACAATCGGGTTGCCGGGTTCGCCGCCGGTTCTTCCATTATAGGTGCGCATCGCGGATTGGATGCCCGTCAGGACCGTCTCCCGCACCGCCTCGCAGGCCAACGCCAAGGTGTGCGGCAGGACACGCGACTCCTCCTCGGTAAAGGACGATAGCACGTATTTTTCTACCATGGATTTCCTGGCCGGTTTTCCTATACCGATGCGCACCCTGAGGAAATCAGAACTACCCGAATGTTGAATAATGGAACTCAAGCCCTTGTGCCCGCCGTCACCGCCGCCCTTTTTCAAGCGCAGGGTGGGGAAGGGCAGATCCAGATCATCATGGACGACGATCAGATCTTCAACCTCGATCTTAAAATATCCCATGAGCTTTGCGACGGCGATGCCGCTTAAGTTCATGTAGGTTTGAGGTTTAGCCAGGATGACCGCTTCGCTTCCCAGCTTGCCTTTGCCAAAAGCGGAGTCAAATCCCTGTTTTTGCATGGAAATTCCCAAATGTCCAGCTAAGCGATCGAGGATCATAAACCCAAGATTATGCCTGCTGGATTGGTACTGTTCCCCCGGATTCCCCAGGCCGACGATCAACTTCACCGGCGATTCTCCCTGTGCAGGTTATGGGCCGGAATTAGCAAGTTAGAATTTGCTTGCCAAGGGCAAACAACTTCGTGAACGCGCTTATACCCCTCAAGGGGGTACTGAAAAAAGTCCCCTTTAGGAGGATTAAGTCAGGATTTGTTCATCCTATCCAGCGGTTTATGTGGGACTGCCTTCCGTTGCCTCTGGCTCCGCCGCCGGTGCCGCTGCCGGGGCCGCTTCTTTCACTGCCGATACCGTGGCCAGGGCCGCGTCGGCATGGTCGAGGACCGTTACCCCTTCGCCTATGCTCAGATCGTGTACTTTCAAAGAATCGCCGATCTGAAGACCGCTGACGTCCGCAGCGATGAATTCCGGACGGCTGCCCGGAAGGCAGGAAACCTTTAATTCCCGCTTCAAAAGATGCAGTTCTCCGCCCTCTTCCACGCCTTTCGGCTTGCCGGAAAAATGGATGGGAATGTCCAGGGTAAGCTTATGATCCATGGTAATTTCATAAAAATCGGCATGGACAAATTGCCTGTTCAAGGGTTCAATCTGCAGCTCCTTGAGCATGGAAAGTTTTTCTAATTTTGTCCCCTCACCGGCAATAATCAATTTGATAAAGGCCTTTTCCTCTTTTTTTTGCAATTTCATCAGGTCAGCGGCGTTTATCGCCAGCAGGATCGTTTCCGCTCCCGGCCCATAAAATACCGCGGGTATCATTCCCGCTCTTCTTAATCTCCGGGAACTGCCCTTGCCCGAAGTCGTGCGGATGTCGGCCTTTAATTCATTTATCTCCATCTGTGCCTCCTAAACAAAAAGTGAACTCACTGATTCATTATAATAAATGCGTTTCACCGCCTCAGTCAACAAACTGGCGACGGAAAGCACGGTAATGCGGTTGCAGGCCTTGGCCCTGTCCTGCAAGGGGATCGTATCTGTGACGATGACCTCTTTGATGTTGGACCCTTCAATCCTCTCCAAGGCGGGACCGGAAAGAACCGGATGGGTCGAGCAGACGGAAACTTCCGTTGCACCTGCCGCCTCAAGGGCCTTGGCGGCCTGGACGACCGTGCCTGCTGTATCTATCATGTCATCCAGGATAATGACCCGGCATCCTTTGACCCTCCCGATGATGTTCATGGCCTGGGATTCGTTGGGACCATCCCTCCGTTTATCGATGATGGCCAGGTTAGCACCCAGCCGCGTTCCGAAGGCCCTGGCCCTGGCCACGCCGCCCGTATCGGGGGAGACGATGACCATATTGTCCAAGTAGTTGCTTTTGAGGTAATCAATGAGTACCGGTGTGGCAAAGAGGTTGTCCACGGGGATGTTGAAAAAACCCTGGATCTGTCCCGCGTGGAGATCCATGGCCAGCACGCGGTTGGCCCCTGCGGTCGTAATGAGATCGGCCATGAGCTTGGCTGTGATCGGGGCCCGGGGCGCCACTTTCCGGTCCTGGCGGGCGTATCCGTAATAGGGGATGACGGCGGTAATCCGATCGGCAGATGCCCTTTTCATGGCATCGATCATGATCAGCAGTTCCATGGAGGTGACATTCACGGGAGGGCAGGTGGGCTGAATGATAAAAACATCACGGCCCCGTACATTTTCGTTAATTTCCACCCGCGTTTCGCCGTCACTGAACGTGGTGACGTTGGCCATCCCCAGTTTGATGCCTAGGTTGTCCGCGATCTTCCTGGCCAGGGGAACATTCGCATTGCCGGAGAAAAGTCTGATTTTTTCGAGCATCAAATCCCTTCCTTATCCATCACCGATTTTACCTGTTATTATGTGGCTGGGGCGGGAGGATTCGAACCTCCGAATGCAGGAACCAAAGTCCTGTGTCTTACCGCTTGACGACGCCCCATTTGTTAGCGAGGGAAACAGAAACAAAAGACTGTTCAGATGGAATGGGCAAGATAAATCCCCAAATCTCCTCTTCCTTCCGCCCTTAATGCCTTTGCGGCCTTTCGGGCTTCTCCCTCCCTCTCAAAAACTCCAAAAACCGTTGGCCCGCTTCCGGACATCAAGGCGCCCAACGAGCCGTATTTAATCAGGGACTGCTTTAACTGTTTTAAGAAGGGGTGAAGAGTCAGGGTGACTTTTTCCAGGTCGTTTTTTAATCCCACGACGGGATTTATGCCTCCTCCCACCTTAAACGGAGGGATGCTATAATTTATGACGTCGCTTGTCAATCTGAAATTGAGCTTTTCGTAAACCATCTTTGTGGAAATGGGAAAGCCGGGGTTCACGAGCACGAACCACAGCCGGGGAATGCCGACGGCCTCCTGTAGACAAGTGCCGGTACCCGTGGCCCAGGCCGTTTTTTCAAAAATAAAAAAAGGGACGTCTGCCCCCAATCCTTCGCCCAACTCCAGCAGTTCTTCCTCACATAAGTTTCCGCCCGTCATTTCGTTCAAAGTTACAAGGGTCGTGGCGGCATTTGAGCTGCCTCCGCCCAACCCTGCGGCGATGGGGATTTTTTTCCTGATAGTAATGGCAATCCCCTGTTTGTAACCAGTGCGGGAAAAGTAGGCTTGTGCCGCCCGGTACACGATATTGGCGTCATTTTCCGGAAGGGGGCTGCCGGGACATTTAACCACGATACCCCGGGGAAGTGAGGCAAAAGTCATTTCATCGTAAAGGCTGATCCTCTGCATCAACGTCATTATATCGTGGTAGCCGTCTTCCCGTTTCCGCAAAACGGTGAGATGCAGATTAATCTTTGCCGGCGATTTCTTTTTAATCATTTCATGATATTTCTTTCACATAACGCATCTGCAGCTCGTAGAGCACCCCTTCCATGAGGTTTTTTTCTTTTTCGTCCAGATTTCCCTCCGTCTTACTTTTCAGCATGACCAGCGTATCAATGATTTGCTTGGCAGCCGACAGATTCTTCTCGGTCTTGTGGTCGGGATCGGCAAAGTCGCCGAAATGGAAAAGCGCGGTCGTGCTCAGGGAAATGACGAAGTTGGAAAAATTTATCTCCGGCATATAGTCCGCCTCTCCTTGCTCTTCCTGCGGTTCCCCGGCAGGGGCGGATGGGCCTGTTTCTTTTTGCACCGGGGGCTCTTCCTCTGGCGCACGAACCTCTCCGGTTTCGCTGAAAGTGCGTTTATCTTTGACGACGAAGCCTTTTTTTTCTTCTTCCATAAACGTTTCTCCCTCTCTGGTTTGTCTTATTAGTTTTTCCCGAAAGCTTCGCTTAAGATACCGATCTTACCGAGGCATCATGGTTCTGAGTCGGGCCACCCTTTCTTCGATAGGTGGATGGGTGCTGAAAAGATTAATAAGCGACCTTCCCGTCAGGGGATTGACAATGAACAGATGGGCAGTGGAGGGGTTTGCCGCCATGGGTATAGCCGCGGAGGCCCGCGAGAGCTTCTCTAGGGCATCGGCCAGGCCATAGGGTTTTCCCGAGATACGGGCGCCGCTGGCATCGGCGTCATATTCTCGGGAACGGGAAATGGCCATCTGGATGATTGTTGCCGCCAGAGGTGCGAAAATGGCCATGGCGATCAGGCCGATAATGCCCCCGCCGTCGTTCTCCCGGTCGCGGCTGCCGCCGCCGAAGATGGCCGCCCACTGCGCCATATGGGCCAGCATGACGATTGCCCCCGCCAGGGTGGCGGCGATGGAACTGATCAGCATATCCCTGTTCTTGATATGGGAAAGTTCATGGGCGATAACCCCTTCCAGCTCTTCCCGGTTTAAGACGCGCAATATGCCTTCCGTTACGGCTACCACGGCGTGCCGTTCGTCCCGTCCCGTCGCAAAGGCGTTGGGCGTTTCTCCCGGAACGATGTAAACCTTCGGCATGGGCAGGGATGCCTTCAAGGCCAGGTTTCTGACCAGGGTAAAGAGTTCCGGGGCCTGGGTTTCGGAAACTTCCTGGGCTTTGTACATCCGCAGGATAATCTTGTCGGAAAACCAGTAACTGCCGAAGTTCATCACCAAAGCGAAGATGAAGGCGATGACGATTCCCTGCTGACCACCGAAATAACCGCCGATCAGCATCAGCAGCCCCGTTAATCCTCCCAGTAAGAGTGTTGTTTTGACTGTATTCATGGTTCTACCTTCCTGTTTCCATGTATCTTATTTTCTTAGCATTATGCTTCCGCCCTGGAAATCGACGATGATCTTATCGCCTTCCGTGAAGTTTCCTTCCAGAATCTGCAAGGCCAGATTGTCCAGGATTACTTTCTGAAGCACTCTTTTCAGGGGCCTCGCCCCATAAACAAGGCTGAACCCCTCATCTGCTATATAGTGTTTGGCTGCTTCTGTCAATTCAATGGTCAACTTCCTTTCGGCCAGTCTTTTTTGGATCAACCCCATCTGGATGTCGATGATCCGATAGATATCTCCCTTCGCCAAGGCACGGAACATAATGATGTCATCGATCCTGTTCAGGAATTCCGGCCGGAACGTGGTCCGCATGATTTCCATGGTTCGCTGGCGCTTCTCTTCCTCGCTCAAGGACTGGTCTTGTATCCATTGTCCGCCCACATTGGAGGTCATAATCACGATCGTATTTTTGAAGTCCACCGTGCGGCCGTGGCCGTCCGTCAACCGGCCGTCGTCGAGAATCTGCAGGAGGATGTTAAAGACATCGGAATGGGCCTTTTCTATTTCATCAAAGAGGATGACCGCATAAGGCCGGCGCCGGACTGCCTCCGTAAGGGCCCCCCCTTCTTCATAGCCCACATAGCCGGGAGGGGCGCCGATCATCCTGGCTACCGAGTGCTTTTCCATATATTCCGACATATCGATCCGGACCATGGCCTGCTCATTGTCGAACATGAACTCGGCCAGCGCCCGGGCTAGTTCGGTTTTGCCCACCCCCGTGGGGCCCATGAAGATAAAGGAGCCGATGGGACGGTTGGGGTCCTGCAGCCCGGAACGGGAACGCCGCAGGGCGCTGGAAACGGCGGAGATGCCTTCCTCCTGACCGACGACCCGGAGTTTCAGCCGTTCTTCCATTTGGATGAGCTTCTGGACGTCGCTTTCCATCATGCGGGTGACGGGGATGCCGGTCCAGTTGGCGACGACCTCGGCCACGTCCTCCGCCTCAACGTCTTCCTTCAGCATTTTCTTGTCTTTCTGGATGAGGCCGAGTTTTTCTTCCTCTTTTTCATGCTCCTTATTCAGTTCCACGAGCTTGCCGTAACGGATTTCCGCCGCCTTGGCCAGGTCGCCCACGCGCTGAGCGTTGGCTTCCTCCGTTTTATAGCTCTCGATTTTGCTCCTGATTTCCTGGATGGTTTTGATCTTTTCTTTTTCCGCATTCCACTGCACTTTCATGCCGTCCATGGAGGCCCTGATCTCTGCCAATTCCCGGTCGATCTTTTCCCGTCTTTCCACGGAGGTCTTCTCCGTTTCCTGTTTCAGGGATTGGCGCTCGATTTCCAACTGGATCACTTTCCGCTCCAAGATATCGATTTCCTGGGGCAGGCTGTCCAACTCGATCCGGAGACGTGAGGCGGCCTCGTCGATGAGATCCACGGCCTTGTCGGGCAGAAAGCGGTCGGTAATATAGCGGTTGGAAAGGGTTGCGGCGGCAATGATGGCCGGATCCTTGATACGTACGCCGTGGTGGACTTCATAGCGCTCTTTGAGACCCCGGAGGATGGCAATCGTGTCTTCCACGGTCGGTTCCTTGACATAGATGGGCTGGAAGCGCCGTTCCAGCGCGGCATCCTTTTCTATATGCTTTCGATATTCGTTCAGCGTGGTGGCGCCCACACAGCGCAGTTCGCCGCGGGCCAGGGCCGGTTTCAGCATATTGGAGGCGTCCATCGCTCCTTCCGCGGCGCCGGCCCCCACCACCGTGTGCATTTCATCAATAAAAAGAATAATTTCACCCTGGGCCGCCGTCACCTCCTTGAGGACTGCTTTCAGCCTTTCTTCAAATTCTCCACGATATTTGGCGCCGGCCACCAGCCCACCGATATCGAGACCGATGACCGATTTCCCTTTCAGATTTTCCGGCACGTCGCCATTGACGATCCGCTGCGCCAACCCTTCCACGATGGCTGTCTTGCCCACGCCCGGTTCGCCGATCAGGACGGGATTGTTTTTCGTCCGGCGGGAAAGTACCTGCATGATCCTTCTTATCTCTTCATCCCTGCCGATCACGGGATCAAAGGCCCCTTTTCTGGCCATTTCATTGAAATCCTTGCCATACTTCTTCAAAGCCTGATACTTTTCTTCGGGATTCGGGTCGGTGATCCGCTGGTTGCCCCGGATTTCCACCAGTATCTTGAAGATCTTGTCCTTTGTTACACCGGTATTGCGGAGGATGGTCGCCGTTGCCCCTTCCTTCTCTTCGGCCATGGCAATCAAGATATGCTCGGCGCTCACGTATTCATCGGTCAAGCGCGCCGCTTCAGCGATCGCGTTATCCAAAAGTTGCTGCAGCCGCGGCGTTAATTGGGGCTGGACGCCTTCCACTTTGGGCAGTTTGCCCAGGGATTTTTCCAGTTCCCTACCTACGGTTTCCGGGGCGATCCCCATTTTTTTCAGGATGGCTTCAACGATGCCATCCGTTTGCGAAAGCAGAGCTAAGAGCAGGTGTTCAACATCCAGCGCCGGATGGTGGTGTTTATTGGCCAAGGTCTGGGCCTCCTGCAGCGCCTCCTGCACCTTTAAAGTAAATTTATCGAATCTCATCATGCCTCCATTTATAGATCGGGTAGTAATCTTATTACAATTACGAATTATTCCCAAATTATGGTGGTAAATTAAGCATATCGGCCGGTCATGTCAAGGCAGCGCCCGGCTATCTTGGGAGGGAATTGTCCCTTTGCTTTCGATAAAGTGGGGAACGATGCGTTAATGCCCTTGCCAGTTGTAAAATTTGTGACAAATTCTCTCAGTTGCCCTTTTTTTCTTGACTTGTCCCTTGCCTTTTCTATATCTTTTCCGGGCAAACTGGCTTTCCATAGAAAATTAATTATTTATCCCGGTTGTGTAACGAAATGATCATTCCCAATTATGACATCCTGGGAAAGGTAGGGACGGGCTATAAGGCAGACGTTTATAAGGGCTATCACAAAAGAAATCCCGAACGGTTACTGGTCATCAAGATTCTCAAAGCGGTCAGCCTTGCGGGTCAGAAAAGAGCCCAGATCCGGCAGAAGATCGAACACCTCCGGGTATTGAACGACCCGCTGGTGATTACGCCCCTCGCCTTTAACATGGATGGGGATACCTGCTTTTTGACCCAGGACTGGTTCAACGGGCTAACACTTGATAAGCTGAGGGAAGCACGGCCAGGCCTTACTTTAAATGATTTCTTTACCATTTCCTGCGGCCTTGCCCGGGCGCTGGATAAAGTCCACGAGGCCGGGATTATCCATGGCGGGCTGAAGCCGCATAATATCCTCGTTGATCCCGGCACGCTCGAAGTCCGGCTGATCGATTTCATCAGTACCATCGATGTGCGCGATGTCAGTCATTTTATTTATGACCCGGCGTTTATCAGGGAAACCCTATCCTATACCTCCCCGGAACAGACAGGCCGCATCAACCACCGGTTGGTTTTTTCTTCCGATATGTATTCTCTGGGCATTATCTTCTATGAGTTGCTGACCGGTCGCCGGCCGTTTCACTCCGCGGACCCGCTGGAAGTTATCCATTCCCACTTGGCCGAAGAAGCGTCTCCGGTCCATGAGGTAAACCCTGACGTTCCGGCAGTGCTTAGTAAAATCATAGCCAAGTTAATGCTGAAGGAGCCTGAGAAGCGCTATCAGAGCAGTTACGGACTCCTGGCCGACCTCAGCCGTTGCCGGGATGAATATGCGGTCGCCGGCAGGATAGGCGAATTCCCCCTGGAGAGCTTGGTCAGCTCGCACCGCGTCACGTTCATCTCCAAGATGGTTGGCCGCGACAAGGAAGCCGAGGCGATCCTGGAAGAATACGAGCAGGTCGCGGGAGGGCAGTTCCGCTCCATGTTTATTTCCGGGCTCTCCGGCATCGGCAAGACCCGTCTGATCCAGGAGCTGCAAAAGCCGATTGTGAAACACCGGGGCTATTTCACCTCGGGAAAATTCGACGTTTACCAGAAGAACATCCCCTACAGTTCCCTCATCCAGGCGCTCCGCAACCTCATGCGGACATTTTTAACGGAAAGCGATGAGCGGGTGGCGCTTTGGAAAAAGAGGATTCTGGCCGCCCTGGGTAAAAACGGTCAGGTCCTGACCGACGTAGTGCCGGAGCTGCAAATCCTGATCGGGCCGCAACCCGAGGTTCCAAAACTCCCGCCGGTCGAAGCGCTGAACCGGTTCCATGACGTCTTTGACCGGTTCCTCTCGTGCCTGGCAAGCAAGGAAAATCCCCTGACCCTATTCATCGACGATCTACAGTGGTGCGATGTCGCCTCCTTCGACTTCTTCGCCAATATCTTCGCCAACTGCCGGGAACATCCCTACCTTTTCTTCCTCGGGGCCTACCGCTATAACGAAGTGGACGCCAGCCACCCCCTCGCCAAGCTCATTGGGAATGTCAGGAGCATGGGGCAGCCGCTGAAAGAGATAAGGCTTAGGCCCTTAAAGCCCGCGTATTGCCGGGAAATGGTCTCCTATATTCTCGATTGTTCCCTTGCACAAACCGGAATACTGGCCGATTTCATCACTACCTTGAGCGAAGGGAATCCCCTGTTTGTCAGTGAGAGTCTGTCCTATCTTCATAATGAAGACCTGCTTTTTCTGGACAAAGAGGGGCAATGGCGATGGGACATGGACAGGATCAGGCTCTCCCGCATGCCGACCACCGTCGTTGCCCTTTTCAGTTCCAAGATCCGGAAGCTCCCACTGGACTTGATCGACCTCCTCGAATATTGCGCCTGTCTGGGAAACACCTTTTCGCCTGCCGAGCTGGCCTCTATCAGGGAAATGACCCTCCAGGAAATCTTTGCGATGCTGAAACCCGCCCTTGGTCAGGGACTGCTGATGGAAAACAAGAGCCAGCTTTCGTTCATCCACGATAAAGTCCAGGAAGCGGCGCTGGCCGCCATACCGGCGGAAAAGCGGCGCCGGATCCACTGGCAGGTCGGCTGCCACCTCCAGGCCGCTGTTCCCGAAGGCGCCGACCGGGAAAAGCTTGAAAACCTCTTCACCATTGTTTCCCACCTCAATCTGGGCAAGGTTGATAAGCCGGACGAGAATACAGCGTATCTCCTGTCGGATCTGAACTTCCATGCGGGCAACAAGGCCCTGGAATCGCTCGCCACGGAAGCGGCCAACGAGTATTTCCGTCTCAGCCGGGAACTGTTGCCCGATGCGTGCTGGGCCGGAGACCATTATGAACGCTCTTTTCGGATATTCCAGAAGGCCGCCAAGACGGAACTCATGTGCGGCAACTATGAGCGCTCCGAACAACTGCTTAATTACCTGCTCGACCATGCCCGGGACGAACTGGACAAGGCGGAGTGTCTGGCGGAGCAGACGACATCGCTTTCCTCCATCGGTAATTTCAACAAGGCGATAGAAACCGCCAACCGGGGACTGGCTTATTTCGGGAAAGCCATCCCCGCCGATCCCGAGGAAGCGGACCGAAGAAGAGAGGCATTGCTGGCGGAAATCGCCGCCAGGAATATTGATGTCTGGGACACCATCCTGAACATGCCCTTTACCAAAGACCGGAAGAGCAAGATCGAGCTTGCCTTTTACAGCGAGCTTATTCCCGACCTCTATATGTCCGGCCTCGTGCCGCAGCTCTATCTCTCGGCGGCCCAGTCCACCGCGCACTGCCTGGCGGGCGGTATGGATGAGTCGGTGATCTATTCCTTCAGTATCATGGGACTCCAGTTAGGCGAGGAGGAAAAGTTCAGCGAGGCCTTTGCCTACGAAGACCTGGCCCGCGGCCTTTCAGCAAAATACCCGAACACCTTTGGCGCCACGCGGGGCATGAACGGGATCGTCTGGTGCAACATGCACTCCCGGAGTCATCCCCGGGAGATCGCGGCTTACTGCCTGAAGTCGATCCAGTGCGGGAAGAACTGCGGTGACCTGTATAACGCCGGGCTCTCCTACGGCCCCCTGATGTGGAACCTTCAGGTGCAGGGAGCTGATCTGGCGGCCATTGAGGACACGGCCCGGGAATGCCTGCAATTTTCCCGCCGCTACCACCTGGCGTTTTCCGTCGGTCTGGCCGAGGCAATGCAGGCGGGCTGGATCGGGCCGATGCGGAAAGACTACACGCCGCTGGCCATGGAAGAGAAAATCAGACGCTGGGCAGATGATAACCACGTTGCTTCGGCAGGCAGTTACTATGTGCACCGGGCGCTGGCGCATTATTATTTTGACGAGCATGAAGAGGCCGAAGCCTGCCTGGTGGAAGTGCGACGGTATCTGTCCGGGCTTACGGACAATGTCCTGAAGAGACAGTGGCATATTTTCCGGGTCCTGAATGCGCTGAAACTCCATGAAAAAGGGAGCGGCTTTCTCAGTTCAGAGGAATTAAAGGCGGAGACGGAACCGCTCATTGTCCTCGTCGAGGCCTGGGCAGGGCTGGGACCGCTCTTGAAGCCCTATCTGGCCTTCATGTATGCCGAACTGAAGAGGGTTATACCGTCCCACAACTCACAACTCACAACTCACAACTCAAAACTTAATAAAGAGGCCAGGAGCCTCTATCTCGACGCCATCGAGACAGCCCACGTTCAGGGCTACATCTTTTTGGAAGGACATCTCAACGAATGTCTCGGCGAGCTTCTCCGGAAAGCGGACTACTCTTCCGCAGGGGTATATTTTGCCGAGGCCCTGCGGTTGTACGGGAAATGCCGGGCCGAGCGCAAGGAAATCAATCTCCGGGAAAAACATCCCGAGTATTTCGAGGAAGAAAGAACACCCTCCTCCCCATTCGTGGGCGAGCCTCCGCCGGCCTCCATCCTTCCCGACCTGGACGTCGATTACCTCATGAAGTCGTCCCTCGCTATTTCTGCCGAGATCGAAGAGGATGCCCTGCTGAAAAAAATCATGAACGTGATCGTCGAGTGCTCGGCGGCCCAGCACGGCTACCTGCTGATCGCGTCAGCCGGCCACCTCCTGGTGCGCGCCGAGAGTCATGTCGCCGAAAAGCATGCGGTGCGGACCATAAATGAACGTCTCGATAACGTAGCAGACATCTGCAAGGCCATCGTCCGTTACGTATACCGGACCGGAGAAAAGGTGGTTCTGGCCAACGCGGCCGAGGAAGGCGCCTTCATGGACAATCCGGAGGTTCAGGAGCGGCGCCTGCGTTCCCTGCTCTGTCTCCCCATCGTCAAGCAGGCGCGGCTGATCGGTGTCCTGTACCTTGAAAATCGCCTGGCGGATGACATCTTCACGGCAGAAAAAACGCAGATGGCGGAATTGCTGATGTCCCAGGCGGCCATCTCCCTGGAAAACGCGCGGTTGCTTGTGGAGATGAAGGAAGCCGATGTGCAGATCAAGCAATCGCTTCAGGAAAAAGAGGCGTTGCTCAAGGAAATACATCATCGCGTCAAGAACAACCTGCAGATCATCCGCAGCATGCTCAATCTGCAATTGCCCTATGTCAGAGACAAAGAAGACGTCGAGCTCTTCAAGGAAAGCCGTGACCGCGTCTATTCCATGGCCCTGATCCATGAACAGTTATACCAGTCCGCATCACTCGCGCGGATTGATCTGGCCGAATACATCCGCACTCTTACCGCCAACCTGTACCTTTCCTATGGGATAAATGAAGAGACCATCCGGCCTGACATATCCGTGGACAGCCTTTCTTTCGATGTGGATACGCTCATCCCCTGTGCCTTGATCGTCAATGAGCTCGTCTCCAATGCCCTGAAGCATGCCTTCCCCGAGGCCCGGGCCGGAGATGGGGAAAAAGGCGCAATCCGCATTGCCCTCTCCCGCGACGGGGGCGATGCCTGCATCCTCACCGTAAGTGACAACGGTATCGGGCTGCCCCGGGACTTTGCCATCGAGAAAGTGGAATCCCTGGGAATAAAGTTGGTAAACGTGCTGGCCCGGCAGCTGGGGGGAGTAATCCGTCTTGACCGGGAAGGCGGGACGGAATTCACGATTGCATTTGCAGGATTAAAGGATAAACAAGGAGGAAGATACAATGCCTAAAGGGGAAATTTTGATTGTCGAAGACGAAGGCATCGAAGCACTGGATATCCAGGGTTGCCTCATGAACCTCGACTACTGTGCCGACCAGATAGTCTCGACGGGAGAAGAGGCGGTGCGGATAGCTTCTGAAACCACGCCCGATCTCGTCCTGATGGATATCATGCTGCAGGGGGCAATCGATGGCATTACCGCCGCCGAGCAAATCCGGGTCGGTCTTGACATTCCTGTGGTCTACCTTACCGCCTATGCCGATGAACGTACCCTGCAACGGGCCAAGATAACAGAGCCTTACGGTTATCTGGTCAAACCCTTCAAGGAAAGGGAACTGCATATCGCCATCGACATGGCCCTCTATAAGCACCAGATGGAGCGGAAGTTAAAAGAGAGCGAGAAATGGTTTGCCACTACGCTGAAGAGCATTGGCGATGCGACGATCGCCACCGACAAAAGCGGCCTCATTACCTTTATGAATGCCGTTGCCGAAGACCTGATGGGCTGGAGGCTGGAAGAAGTTTTCCACAAGGAACTGACGGGCGTCTTCAACATCATCAACCGGGATACGCGGCAGCCCGTGGAGAATCCGGTGTCGCGGGTGCTCCTCGAAGGCATCACCATGGGCCTGGCAAACCATACCATCTTGATTGCCAGGGATGGAAGGGAAATACCTATCGACGACAGCGCGGCCCCCATCAAGGATGACCGCGGAAACATCATGGGCGTGATCCTCGTTTTCCGCGACATCATCGAACGCGAGCGGGCGGAGGACGCGCTCAAGGACAGCCAGGCGGAACTTGCCGCCATGATTGCCAACGTTCCCATGGTTATGGCCCTGGTGGACCGGGAAAGGCGGGTACGGAAAACCAACGCCGCAGCAAATGGGTTCGCCGGTCGTTCGGCAGAGGAGATGGCGGGGCTGCGGAGCGGCGAGGCCCTCCGGTGCCTAAATTCCCAGGATGATCCCCGTGGCTGCGGTTTCGGCCCTGTGTGCCAATCCTGTCCGGTGCGCCAAGCAGTAGAAGACACCTTTGCCAAAAGGACCAACTATCAGGGAGTGGAAGCCTCCCTTCCCTTCGGGCACCGGGGCATTCGGGAAGAACGGACCTTTCTGGTCTCCACGGCGCTTATCTCTTTTGCCCAGGAAGACCTGAACCTCGTTTGTCTGGAGGACATTACGGAACGTAAGCAGGCTGAGGAGGCCTTGAAAAAGATAAATGACGAATTGCAGGCCGCCAACAGGGACATGGAATCGTTCGTCTATTCGGTATCCCATGACTTGCAGTCCCCGCTCCGGATCATCGACGGCTTTTCCCGCAGGCTCTTCGCAGGATATAAAGACAAATTGGATGAGGAAGGGAAGAGGCTCCTGAACGTCATCCGCAGGAACACGCAGGGGATGAGTCAACTGATCCATGACCTGCTGGCCTTCGCGCGCTTGGGAAGACAGAAGATAGAACTGTCGGAAGTGGATATGAGCAGTCTTGCGGAAACGGTGTACAATGAAATCAAGGCATCACTCCCCGACAGATCACTTGCCTTTTCCCTAATAAACCCGCCGCCGGCGAAGGCCGATAAAGCCTTGCTGCGTCAGGTCCTGGTAAATTTGCTGTCCAACGGAGTTAAATTTACGCAGCCGCGAACTGACGCCGTGATCGAATTTGGCGGAAGGGTGGAGGGAAAGGAAAACCTCTACTTTGTCAGGGACAACGGCGTGGGTTTCGATATGCAGTATGCGGATAAATTGTTCGGTGTCTTTCAGCGGTTGCACAGCGCGGGGGAATTCGAAGGCACCGGTGTGGGACTCGCCATTGTTCACCGTGCAGTCCTCATGCATGGAGGCCGGGTCTGGGCCGAGGGAAAAATCGACGAGGGCGCGATCTTTTATTTTACTCTGCCGGCGAAATAAAAGTCATCAGTCCTAGCAAAATGTGCTAGCCTATATCGGATGCTCTACGCCGCTTGGGGGGATCGGAAAAAATTGTTTTCATTTCAAATTAGGCAAAAGATATACCTCATCAGCACCTGGATAATCATCGTTGTCGGCCTTTTGCTGTCGATCGCCGCTTTTATGATCGTCGATAGCTGGGATCATCAAAAGATGCGGGGAGACTTTGAACGGGATGCAGAAAACCGCTATGCTGCCCTAAAAAGAGAAATTGGGTCCGATCTAAGCGTGCTCTCCGCCATCAGGGCCTTCTTTCTCCACGCAAAAGTTATTACCCGGTGGGAATTCCGGAACTTTGTAAAACCTCTCTTGTTGGAACATCCCGGCGTTCAAGCCCTGGAATGGGTCCCCCGCATCTCGATCGCTCAGCGCCAAGCATACGAAGGAGCAGCAAAAAGGGATGGCTTCCGAGGTTTCCGGATCGTCGAACAATCAACCCAACGTAAGGTGACACGGGCCGGTCGGAGGGAGGAATATTTTCCCGTTTACTTTGTAGAACCCTATAGGGGCAATGAAATCGCCCTAGGGTATGACCTAGTTTCCAATCCCTTGCGCAAGGAAGCCTTGGAGCGATCGCGCAAGACAGGTGAGATAACGGCCACGGCCCGGATAACGCTGCTCCAGGAAAAGACGGATCAGGCCGGTTTCTTAGTTTTTGTTCCCGTCTATCAGAAGAATGTGTCTACCGATGCGCTTCAATCCCGTTACGACAATATACGGGGCTTTGCACTGGGAGTTTTTCGGATCGGCGATATTGTCGAGAGGTCTTTGACCTATCTGAATCCGGAAGGCATAGATAGTTATCTCTACGATAATTCCAGGGAGGGGAACGAAAGTTTTCTTTATTTCCATCCGGCGCGCACTGGACAGGCAACAGGCTCAGTGCGCAATGCAGTACCAGCGCCCGCCGGCGGTCTCAAAATGACCAGAACGCTCGGTATCGCGGACCGTGAATGGCAGGTTCTGTATGTGGCAACGCCCGGTTATGTCGCCCGTTACAAGACGTGGCAGCCTTTGGGGGCCTTATTGGGCGGACTGCTTTTGACCGGTTTATTGGCCGGTTTTCTGACTGTTGAGGGTAGGCGCGCTAAAGAACTGACCGACAAGAATGAACTGCTTTTACAGGAGATTGCTGGTCATAGAGCAACAGAGGCCGAGTTACTGCTAAGCGAAGAACGGTTCAGAAGCATTTTTGAAAAAGGACCTGTGGGGATGGTCTTAATAAGTCCGGACTATACAATTATCACGGCCAACAAAGTGTTCTGCGGGTTATTGGGGTATAGCGAAAAGGAACTTGTGGGACAAACCTTTGTAGACATTACCTACGAAGAGGACAAAGAGAAGGGTAGAGAATTATCAGGACAATTATTCGCTGGCAGCATCCCAATGTTTCGCTTGGAAAAGCGATATGTCAGAAAGGATGGCGGGATCGTGTGGGCTAATCTTACCGCCGCTGCCATCCGTGGAAACAAAGATCAGGTGCTTTACAGCCTGGCAATCATCGAAGATCTAACGGCAAGCAAGTTTGCCGAAGAGAAGATTCACCGACTGGTCTACTCTGACAGCTTGACCGGCCTGCCGAACCGCACTTTATTTCAACAAATAATGAAACGGACAATTGTTCATGCAAAACGCCATCAAGAAGCCTTTGCCGTCATCTACATCGGATTGGATAATTTCCACAGGATAAACGATACGCTCGGACATGACATCGGGGATATCCTGTTGAAGGCCCTTGCCGAGAGGCTTGCCAGTTCGTTACGAAAAAGCGACGATATTGCCAGCACTTACGAGGTGGCACCAATAAAGTCTGTATCGCGCGTGGGGGCAGATGAGTTTGTCGTCCTGCTGCATGACCTCAAACAGGATCGGGATGCGGCGAAAGCGGCCCATCGTTTACTCAAAGAAATATCCCAACCCTATGATCTAAAGGGCCGCGAAGTTTTTATGACGGCGAGTATCGGCATTGCCCTCTACCCCGATGACGGAGAAGATGTCGATAATCTCCTGAAAAATGCCGATACGGCCCTATGTCATGTAAAAAACGAAGGGAAGAACAACTATCAATTTTACTCACGGTCAATGAATGCCTCAGTCCTGGAGCTTCTGACCTTGGAAAGCGATCTGCATAAGGCCCTGGAGCGAAACGAACTCCTGCTCTACTACCAGCCGAAGGTAGATGCCGTGACGAGGAAGGTCAAGGGCATGGAAGCGCTGATCCGGTGGCAGCATCCCGAGAAGGGCCTGATCTTACCCATGGAGTTTATTCCCCTGGCCGAAACAAGCGGGCTCATTGTATCCATTGGCGAATTTGTCATACGCACCGTCTGCAGACAAATCAAAACATGGAAGGATGCTGATTGCGCGCAGATGAACATTGCCCTGAACGTATCGAGCCGACAGCTTGATCAAAAGGACTTTATCGCAATGGTCAGGGGCATATTGCTCGATACCATGATCGATCCACAGTGCCTGGAGCTGGAAATAACGGAAAGCACCATTATGCGCAACCCGGAAAAGGCTATTAAGACCCTGATGGAAATAAAAAGGTTAGGGATATCGATAGCGATTGATGATTTTGGTACGGGTTACTCCTCTTTGAGTTATCTGAAACGGCTACCTCTTGATTTATTGAAGATAGATCAGTCCTTTGTAAAAAACCTGGCATCAAATCCAAGCGATCAGGCAATCGTCAAAGCGACAATTGCCATGGCGCGGAGTTTGGATTTGAAGACCATTGCCGAAGGCGTGGAAACAGAGGAGCAGCTTTCCTTCCTGCTGGAACACGGCTGTAATGAAATACAAGGCTATTTGTTCAGTCAGCCTGTTACCGCCGAGGAGATCCCCAAGATTTTAGCGAAAGGATTTCTATAGAATTAGCTCAAGACGACTTTATTTCTTCCGGTCTGCCTGGCGGTATAAAGAGCTTTATCGGCGGCGGTAATAATGTCCTTTGCTTCCGTCCCGTTCTGCGGACAAGAAGCGCCACTTCGTCAGGTTCTGGGCTCTCCTTGGGAAGGGTAAAATAAAACGTGGCCCCCTCATTCACTATACAGGGAAGCTTGACGGCCTTATTTCTCCGCTGAGATTAATTTGTTCCGTTCCGGGGAAGCGTGAAGTAGAAGGTCGCGCCCTCGTCCACTTTGCTTTCCGCCCAGATGCGGCCGCCATGCCGGTGGATGATCCGTTGGACAATTGCAAAACCTACCCCTGTACCCTCAAAATCTTCGGCACTGTGAAGACGCTGAAAAACGCCGAACATCTTGTCATGGTATTGCATTTCAAAGCCGACGCCATTGTCCCGAACATAGTATACATTCTCTGTATCTTCTCCATAGCCACCCACTCCGATAAGCGGCACTTTCCGAGTTCTTGTGAATTTGATAAAAGAGAAAAAATATTGACTAATTGGGAAGCATCGTTGCATAATAATTATCTAATATTTATAGGGAGGGTGTTTTTTTGGATTTACCGGCGATTACAGCAACCTTAGACATCTATATCGCGGAGATCAACCGTTTCCCCATTTTGACGGCCGAGGAAGAATATAAATTGGCCGTCGAATTGAAGGAACAAAACAGTATGGAGGCGGCGGAGAAATTAGTCGTTTCCAATCTGCGGTTTGTCGTCAAGATAGCCCATGAATACAGGAATTACCGGGTAAAACTGGCGGACCTGATTCAAGAGGGCAACATCGGGCTAATGCACGCGGTGAAAAAATTCGACCCCTATAAGGGTTACCGGCTCATCTCTTACGCCGTTTGGTGGATTCGTGCCTATATCCAGAATTTTGTCATCAAGTCCTGGAGCATCGTGAAGATCGGCACGACGCAGGCGCAGAGGAAGCTGTTTTTCAAGATGAGCCAGACAAAGAAGCAACTGGAGACCATTTCCAAGAAAAATCCCGAATTTGGCGAGATTGCGGAATCACTGGGCGTCAAGAAGTGGGAAGTGGAAGAGATGGACGTCCGCATGGGCTACGACCTCTCCCTCGATGCCTGTGTGAGCGAAGGAACCGATTCCACCTTCGGCGATAAGCTGGTCTACGAGGGCGAGGATCAGGAGACGACGCTGATCAAAAAAGAAGAGATGGCCCTCGTGCAGAGGAACATTGCCGGAGCGCTGGCAAAGTTGAATGAAAAGGAGAGCTTCATTGTCCAGCACCGGATCATGTCGGACAATCCGATGACCCTCCAAGAAATTGGCGAGCGATATCATTTTACCAGGGAACGGGCGAGGCAGATCGAAAGCCAGGCCATCAAGAAGCTCCAGTTGGCGATCCCTTACGAGACGGACAACAAGAGCCTCCCGGATGTCAAACGAGAGACCAAGAACTGATCCCGTTAAGGGGACTTTTTTCGGTACCCCCTTGAGGGGTATAAATACGCTAGAGTTGCATCCCACTTTAATTATTATGCACAGAGAAAATTCTATGGTGAAAAATATTGTGTTGTCCACGGCGGCCTTGCTATTCCTGCTTTTTTTAAACCCGACCCTTTCCCCGGCTGCCGAGCCCATCAAATTGGGGGTAGCGGGAGCGCATAGCGGAGACCTGGCCTCCTACGGCCTGCCCTCGGTTAAGGCTGCGGAATTGGTAGTGAAGGACGTAAATGCCCGGGGCGGTATCCTGGGACGGAAGGTGGAATTGCTCGTCGAAGACGATGTCTGTAAGCCGGAGATTGCTACCAACACGGCCACCAAACTGATTTCCCGGGAGGTGCATGTAGTGCTGGGGCATATCTGCAGCGGCGCCACGAAGGCCGCGCTTGACCTTTATAATGACGCCGGCATCATCGTCATGTCGCCTTCGGCCACAAGTCCCGAGCTGACCCAGAGCGGAAAATATCCTAATTTTTACCGCACCATTGCCTCCGATGATGCCCAGGCCCGGCTCGAGGTGGACTTTGCCCTGCGTGTCCTGAAAGTCAGGAGGTTTGCCGTACTTCATGACAAAGGGGATTACGGGAAGGGGCTGGCGGAGTATGCCCGTAAGTTCATCGAGATGTCGCCCGGGGCAAAGCTGGTCCTTTATGAAGGGTTAACCCCCGGCGCTTTCGACTATTCCGCCATAGTGCGGAAGATCAAACGCGCCGGCGCCGATGCCGTCATCTTTGGCGGCTACCATCCCGAGGCTGCCCTGCTTGTCAGTCAGATGCGCAAGAACCAGTTGAGCGTTCTTTTTGTTTCCGATGACGGCGTCAAGGACGAAACCTTCCTTAAGGTGGCGGGCGCTTATGCCGAGGGCGTATTTGCTTCTGGTCCCAGGGATGTCTCGAAAAACCCCTTGGCGATTGCCGCCGAGGCGGCACATAAAAAGACATACGGCGCCGCTCCTGGCGCTTTTTTCCTGAATGCCTATGCCGCGACGCAGGCCCTCTTAAACGCGATCGCGAAGGCCGGCGGTACGGATTATGCCAAGGTCGGCAAGGCCTTGCGAACCAGTTACGTCGAAACGCCGCTGGGGAATATCCGCTTTAATGATAAGGGCGATGCCCTGGGCGTCGGTTTTTCCATGTATAAGGTCAAGAACGGGACATTCTTTGAAATAAAGTAATTAAAAGGGGATTAGGGAGCCGGGCCGGATGGAATTTTTTTGGGGGTTGTTTATCAGCGGCCTGACCAGGGGCAGCATCTATGCGTTGATCGCCCTGGGCTACACGATGGTTTACGGTATTATCCAGTTGATAAATTTTGCCCATGGCGAAATATATATGCTGGGTGCTTTTACGGCCCTGATCGTGGCGACCGTTTTGACGATGTACGGTCTGACGGGGCCGGCTGTCCTGATTATGGCGTCGCTTATCGCCGTGCTTTATGCCGGAGCCTATGGCTTTACAGTGGAGAAGATTGCCTACAAGCCGCTGCGGCAGGCCCCGCGCCTGTCGCCGCTTATCAGCGCCGTGGGCATGTCCATCTTTCTCCAAAATTATGTGCTGCTCGCCCAAACCTCTGACTTCTTGCCTTTTCCGAACCTTATTCCAGAAATGTCCTGGATGAAGCCGCTGACCGGGCTGATGGCACCCACTGAAATCATCATCATTTTGACGACGGCCCTTATCATGATTTTGCTGACGGTATTCGTCAAACTTACGAGGATGGGGCGGGCGATGCGTGCCGCAGCCCAGGATGGCAATATGGCCATGCTCGTCGGTGTAAATGTGAATCGGGTCATCTCCCATACCTTTGTCATTGGGTCGGTGCTGGCCGCGGTGGGCGGGGTGCTGATTGCCTCCCACGTAGGACGGATTAATTTTTTTATGGGTTTTCTGGCCGGCATAAAGGCCTTCACGGCTGCCGTCCTGGGCGGGATTGGCAGCATCCCCGGCGCCGTCCTGGGCGGTTTGATCCTGGGCTGGACGGAAAGCTTTGCCGCCGGTTACATCGCCAGCGATTACGAGGATGTCTTTGCCTTCGTGTTGTTGATCCTGATTCTGATTCTCAAGCCGGCAGGGATATTCGGCAGGGAGGAAATTAAAAAGCCCTGATGCATAAACTGAAACAGTCGCTTTTTATCTCTCTTTGGTTCGTTTTTCTCACCTTTCCCCTCTTGGTGATCAGGGTTGATACCTTAAACAAGGTGGTAGAGTGGCGCTGGCGGAACATGTGGTATGTGGCAGCGGGGGCTTTTGTCCTTTCCCTGGCTTGGCGGCATTTCCTCGAAAAAAGCGGTCGGGTGATGCCGCAGGGTTTCACCGTGTCGGAGGGCAAGGAAGAATTCCTGCGGTGGGTCAGGGCCCATACCCAAATCCGCAAGGGAGGGATGGTCCTGGCGGCCGCCTTTCTTCTGCTGTCGCCTTTCTTCCTTTCCACCTACCATACGAATGTCATGACCACGGCCCTCATCTATATTGTGCTGGGCCTTGGTCTCAATATCATCGTCGGGCTTACGGGCCTCCTCAACCTTGGTTATGTGGCCTTCTACGCTGTCGGGGCCTATTGCTATGCCCTTTTGAATCATCATTTCGGGGTAGGCTTCTGGACAGCCCTCCCTCTGGGGGTCCTCGCGGGGAGCATCGCCGGCGTCCTGCTGGCTTTGCCCGTGGTGCGCCTGCGCGGCGACTATCTAGCCATCGTGACGCTGGGTTTCGGTGAAATCACCCGGTTGATCCTGGAGAACTGGAACGAATTTTCCTTTGGCCCCAGCGGCATTTCCCATATTTCCCCGCCTGGTTTTTTCGGAATCAATCTCGGAGTCCGGGCAAATACCAGCTACATATATTTCCTGATGCTGGGTTTCTGCTTTTTTACCATCTTCATGGTGCGGCGTTTGCAGGATTCCCGCGTCGGCCGGGCCTGGATAGCCATCCGGGAGGATGAAACGGCTTCCCAGGCCATGGGCATCGATGCCGCCCGGGCAAAGATAACGGCCTTTGCCATCGGGGCAGGATGGGCCGGCGCAATGGGGGTGGTTTTTGCTGCGAAGACCACTTTCATCAATCCGGCCAGTTTCAATTTTATCGAATCGGCCATGATCCTCTCCATTGTGGTATTGGGCGGCATCGGTTCCATCGGGGGGATAATCCTGGCGGCGCTCTTGCTCATCCTCCTTCCGGAATACCTCCGAGTGTTCAGCGACTACCGGATGCTGATTTTCGGGAGTGCCATGGTGGTCATGATGATCTTTCGTCCCCAGGGCATCCTTCCCTATGTGCGCCGCTCCTATGAATTTCATCTCCAAAATGATCCCACGGGGCAGGTGAAATGAAACCAGTTATGGAAGTTAAACAACTGGAGATGAATTTTGGCGGCCTGAAGGCGCTCCATGGGGTGGACCTGCGGGTAGCCGAGGGAGAAATCGTCGCCGTAATCGGGCCGAACGGGGCCGGCAAAACGACGCTTTTTAACTGCCTGGCCGGTGTTTATGAACCCGCCGCCGGTGACATCTTTATCCATCCCCCGGTTGGGGGAACCAGGCGTATTAATGGCCTTAAATCCCATAAAATTGCCGAACTGGGGCTCGCCCGTACCTTTCAAAATATTCGTCTTTTCCCCCGCATGACGGTTTTGGAGAACATCATGGTGGGGCGGCACTGCCGCACCCGGGCCGGCGTCGTGAATGCCCTTATGCGTGATAAGAAAACATGTCAGGAGGAAAAGGAGATTGTACACCACAGTTACGGACTGCTGGAAAAAATCGGGCTGAGCGAATATGTCAATGAGTTGGCGGATAATCTGCCTTACGGCGCCCAGCGTCGTCTGGAGATCGCCCGCGCCCTGGCAACGGGACCTTTTCTGCTCCTGCTTGATGAACCGGCGGCCGGCATGAATCCTCAGGAAACCAAGGAACTGGAGGTTCTGGTCCGGCGGCTTCGTTCCGAGGAAGGTTTGGCCATCCTGCTGATCGAGCATGACATGAAACTGGTGATGAGCCTCTGCGACCGCATCTGCGTGATGGACTATGGAGAAAAGATCGCCGAGGGAGCGCCTGCGGAGGTCCGGGCGAATCCTGAGGTAATCAGGGCTTATCTGGGTGAGGATGACCATGCTTGAACTGAAGAACCTCTGTGCCGGCTATGGACATATCTCCGTGCTAAAGGAGGTGAGCCTCAAGGTTTCCCCGGGCGAGATCATCACCCTGATCGGGGCCAATGGCGCCGGTAAAACAACTGTTTTGATGTCCATCTCCGGCATCGTTCCTCCCCGGAGCGGGGAAGTGCTCTTCCTGGGCCGGCCGGTGCAATGTCTGCGACCGGAGGAAATTGTGGCGCTCGGTATCTGTCACGTGCCCGAGGGACGCCATATCTTCCCTCAGATGACCGTTGCCGAGAACCTGGCGATGGGCGCCTTTCTACGCCGTGACAGCGCGGGCATCAGGCGGGATTTGGATTATATATATGAGCTTTTTCCTATCCTGGTGGAGAGGCGGCGCCAGGCGGGAGGCACGCTTTCCGGCGGCGAACAGCAGATGCTGGCCATTTCGCGGGCCTTGATGGCCCGCCCCCGCCTGCTTTTGCTCGATGAGCCGTCACTGGGGCTGGCGCCGCTCCTGGTGAAGGTGATCTTCCGGATTATCAGGAAGATCAACGAAGAACAGGGAACAACAATCCTTTTGGTGGAACAAAACGCCAATATGGCGCTCAAGATCGCCCACCGGGGCTATGTCCTGGAAAACGGCTGCATCGCGATGTCCGGGGCAGCGGCGAGCCTGCTGCACGATGAAGCGGTGCAAAACGCCTATTTGGGGATATGATCCAGGGGGAGGGGGCTTGTACCGGAAGTCCGCCGTAGACCCAAAGGGCCTAAAGGCGGAAGCGGTACGAGCCCCCTCCCCCTGGATAAATAATTTTTGCGGGAGGATCGGGAAATAGTGGTTAAGGTGGCAATCGCGACGCTGGGTTGCAAGGTCAACCAGTACGAATCGGCGGGTATGGCCGAGACGCTGCGCAAGAATGGTTTCTCCCCCGTCCCTTTTGGCGCTCCGGCGGATGTCTACATCATCAATACCTGCACGGTCACGGGAAAGGCGGATTACCAATCCCGGCAGTTGATCAGGCGGGCGGTGAGGAATAATCCCCGGGCGGCGGTTCTTGTTACCGGCTGTTACGCCCAGGTTCGTCCCGAAGAGGTCGCCGGGATTTCCGGCGTGACCATGGTGGCGGGCAATGTAGAAAAGGACGATATCATGGCCCTTATGCCCGCCCTGGCCGGCGGCGAAAAGAAGACCCTGTGGAGTGATATCCGCGGGGCAAGGGAATTTTCCACGCCGGCGACGATGGCCTTTTCCGGCCGGACGCGCGGCCTGCTAAAGATCCAGGACGGCTGCGACACCTTCTGCCGTTACTGTATTGTGCCCTATGCCCGGGGTAAGAGCCGGAGCCTTCCGGAAAGCGAGGTGTTGGAAAGAATTGAGGAACTCGCCGGAGCCGGCTACCGGGAATTGGTGCTCACCGGGGTAAATCTGGGAGCCTATGGCCGCGATCTGGTCCCGGCAACGGATTTACCGGCCCTGCTGCGCCGTGTGGAGGGAATAAAGCTGTTGCCGAGATTGCGCCTCAGCTCGCTGGAGCCCCGGGAGATCACCGGGGAGCTGCTCTATTTTTTGCGAGGCAAGGATTATTTTTGCCCCCATTTTCATATCCCGATGCAAAGCGGCGATGACTGGATCCTTTCCCTGATGGGCCGGAACTATGATGCCGGTTATTTCCGCCGCTTGGTGGAGATGATTCTCACCTATCTCCCCGAGGCGGCAATCGGTGTGGACGTCATGGTTGGTTTTCCCGGGGAAGGGGAAAGGGAATTTGCCAACACGAAAGCGTTTCTGGAAGAGCTACCCCTGGCCTACCTGCACGTTTTTCCCTATTCACCACGTCCGGGCACGCCGGCCGCCTCTTCGCCCGCGCAGGTAAGGGAGAGTGAGAAGAAGCAGCGGGGGAGCATTCTCCGGCAATTAAGTGAAAAGAAACGGGCTGTCTTTGCCGGCAGATTCCTGGGGAGGAAGCTGACGGTGCTCTTGGAGGCGGGCCGGGATAAGAAGCGCGGCCTGATGCGGGGTTTTTCCGCAAATTATCTCCCCGTGGCGGTCGTAAACGGCTCTCCTTCCCTGGCCAATTCCCTGGTGGAAATAACCGCGGAAGCCTGGGAGGAGGGAAAAATTATCGGAAGAGTCAACTTATCAAGATGACGGAAGAAAGAATCGCCTCATTAAAGGAACTGGAGCGGAAATTAGGCTGTGCTTTTCGTGATCCGACCCTCTTGGAGAATGCCTTAATCCACCGTTCATTTGTCAACGAAAATCCGCAGCTTGCCCTTCGGGACAACGAAAGGCTGGAGTTTCTGGGTGATGCCGTGCTGGGACTTTGCATAAGCGATATGCTCATGAAGAAATTCCCCGCTGCTACGGAAGGGCAGCTTTCGAAACTCCGGGCCTCCGTGGTAAACGAACAGCCGCTGGCGGAAATGGCCAGGCGGTTCAGCCTCGGCGAGTATCTGCTTTTGGGCAAGGGGGAGGAAATCTCCGGCGGCCGGGAGAAGAATTCCATCCTGGCCAATACCCTGGAAGCCCTGATTGCCGCCATGTATCTGGACTGCGGCTTTGACAATACCCGCCGTTTCGTTAATGCGTTTTTTATCCCCCTTGTTGCCGAGGGGACGGGGGATGCGGTCTACCGGGATTATAAAACGGTCCTGCAGGAGACGGCCCGGAGCCGTTTTAAAGAAGCGCCGCAATATGTCCTCAGCGGGGAATCGGGACCGGACCATAATAAGGTTTTCGAGATTAGACTGACCATAAGCGGCGTCCTCAGTACCCTGGGGACGGGAAAAAACAAAAAAGAAGCGGAACAGCAGGCGGCCAGGAAGGCGTTGGAAGAACTGAATAATCAGTTATGAACGTTTGACCTTTTTCTGCTCATACATCTGCGAATCGGCGCAACTTAACATTTCATCGAGCGAGCTGGGTTGTTCGGGATTGCAATAGGCCATACCGATACTCATGGAAAGATTATAATCCCGACCGGCACCGGCGTTATGCAGAACAAGCTGATCAAGCAGACGTTTGGCAACCGTCGTGGAATATTCCTGCGAGGCATCTGGCGCCAAGACGGCGAACTCGTCGCCCCCCATGCGGGCAATGATATCCGTTTTTCGGAAGACCTCTCTCAGGACCCGGGCCGCCTGCACAAGGGCCTCGTCTCCCGCTTCGTGTCCCCAGGTATCGTTTATCTTCTTCAATTCATCCAGATCGGCAAATATAAGCACTAGACCTTTCCTGCTTCTTTCCATCATCTTCAATTGTTGTTCGGCAAGCGTCAAAAAGCCGCGCCTATTGTAAAGACCCGTCAGTTGATCAGTGATCGCCAGGCTGCGGATCAACTCTTCACCCGCTTTGCGCCGGCTAATGTCGCGGACAATGGCGACGGCTGCCCGCTTGCCCTGCAGGTATGTTGCCGAAAGGGAGAGTTCTACCGGGAACTCCGTGCCGTCTTTTTTCAGCGCTTTCAATTCCGACGTCTTGCCAAAGACGCCAGACATGCCCGTATTAACGAACTTCAGGAAATCGTTTTCATAGGCTTCATGATTACGGGTGGGCACGACCAAGACAGAGCACTTTTTCCCAATGGCTTCCTGCTGGGAATAGCCGAAGATCCTTTCCGCGGCTTCGTTCCAGAAGGAGATATTCCCCTCGTGGTTGATCAAGATGATGGCGTCTTGGGCGGAATGGGCGAGTAACCGGAATTTCTCTTCACTTTCCCTGAGTGTTGCCTCGCTCAACCGTAATGCCGCCTCATTTTCCCCCCGTTCCCTGTTTGCATAATCTAATTCATTGCCGATCGATCTTGCCAAATTCGAGATGACTATGCCCATGATAACGGCGCAAATGATGGTGATTACTGAAGAGATGAGCGCCGGATTGCTTGCTGTGGACAGGGCTGTTTTGTAGATCAGGCCATAAATCAAGACAAAGATGATGACCGTGGGTAGGAACACCCGAAGCAAGCGGCTGCGGACGCTGGTGCCGGAGAAAACCTTCAGCGGCAGGGCGTGGGGACCCGAAGCGGTTATCAGTCCCAGGCTAAAAAACACAAAGGCCACGGCAGTCGGCAGGGCCACCGGTGTAATGTTGCCGCCGTACAGCAGCGGCGAGCCGTATAGATAACCGAGAAGTATGATAAAGGCCACGGCCATCACGAGTACGGCCAGAAATGCCGCCGCGTCTTTGTAAGATTGTCTCCCCGGTTGAGAAAAAACCAGCAGCAATACACCTACTGACGCTAAAATGAAACAGACTGCCGTAATGTGGGACATGTGTCCCACGGGAAAGGAGAAAAGGGCAGCCGGGGGGCGGAGTCCCAGGTGTTCGATATTAAACGTGACCTTAGTGACAAAGGCCAGCAGGAGGATAGAACAGATCAAGATAACGAGGGAAGCGCTAAACCCGGCGATCAACCGGCGCTGAGGCTTTTCCGGAAGGCGCACATAGCCGAGCAGGGAAGCGCTCAATATTAAGAAACATAAGGCACTGCTTGGGGCTATTGGTACGTAATCAGGACGGTAACTGATAAAGGTTACCCATCCCAACGCCCATCCGAGGAGCGAGAGGACGCTTATGCCCAGGGTGATGAGAAAGCTCAATTGCGAGAGACGTTTTAGGCGATTCGCCAAGCGAACGTCGGCATTTTCGAAGGGACGGAGCGAACCAAACCCCGGAACTTCGTCTTTGTACCGGTCTGCGAAAATAATCCTGTCCCCCCTTACAAAGAAGCTATTTAATAACTTTACAACATAAAGAAGGTGGTGTATAGAAAATTTTGTGAAAAAAGGCGCTCCTTGCCTCGTCGGGTAATAATAATTAATAAATTCAACAATCAGGGGTTTAAAGCAGGATGGCAGAGCAACAAAGAAAAGAATGGGTGTATGACGATATCGTTAAGGGGATGAAGTTGCCCGATATTAATTACACGATTACTTCGGAAATCTTGGAAAAATATTTGGACGGCATCGATGATCTCAATCCCCTTTATCTGGATGAAGACTATGCCCAGAAATCCCCTTTCGGGGGACGCATCGTCCCTCCGATCTCCATGGCTATTTATACGACGGTAAGCAACCTCATCAAACCCCTCGGTCTGGTCATCCCGCCGGGGCTGGTGCAGGCCTATCAGCGTTATGAGTTCACCGGCCTTGTCCGCCCCGACGAGAAACTGCTGATCAAGAGTATGGTTGAGGATAAGTACGAGAAAAAAGGTCGAAAATTCGTTCAGTTGAAGTCGGAGGTGTTCAACGAAAAAGGTGAAAAGGTGGGGACGAGCTGGCTGACGCCCATTTGGTCGAAATAAACGTATAGATGGTGAGGGGAAAAGAATCCATGTGTTCGGGAAAAAAATTTGCTGAGTTCCAGAATGGCGATGAATTTGCGCCGCTGATCAAGAAAATGACCCAGGAGAAGATCAACGCCTATGTAAGCACGGCCGAAGATTACAATCCTATCCATGTGGATGTCGAGTTTGCCAAAAAAACCCCCTTTGGGGGGACGATTGCCCCGGGTTTTCAATGCATGGCCTATATATCGGAATTAATGGCCCGGGAGTTCGGCCTTGGCTGGTACATCGGCGGGACCCTGGATCTCCGTTTGACCAGGCCGACTAAGCCGGGTGATACCCTCTTTACCCGGGCCAAGGTCGTGGATAAAAAAATAGAGGCTGGAAAGCAGATTGTGCTTTGCGAGGTGCGCATCACGAACCAAAACAAGGAGGATGTCATGGTAGGAAGTGCCGGGGTCGCTTTCCCGATTACCGATTAGTGATTGTGGCACAGGCAATAATAAAAGCTTAGCTTAATAATGAAAAAGGAGAAAGAAATATGTCGAAGTTATTAGATTATCAGGATGTAGTGCTAATAGATGGGGCCAGGACGCCAATTGGCAAGTTCGGGGGCACGCTGAGAGATTTAGTGGTGTGGCAGATAGGGGCCATGGCCATTAAGGCCGTTGTGGAAAGAACCGGCATCGACCCGGAAATAATTGACGAGGTGATCATGTCCCACACCCGGCAGGATGGCACGGGGACCAATCCGGCCCGGAACATGATGCTCTTTGCCGGTTTGCCGAAGAAGATTCCCGCCCATACGGTAAATATGGTCTGTGCGGCCGGGTTGAAGGCGCTGCATCTGGCCGTCCAGTCGATCAGAACAGGGGAGACACAGGTGGCGGTTGTGGGCGGCTCGGAAAGCATGAGCAATATTCCCCACCTTTTAAAGGGAGCCCGGTGGAAACCCCTGGGAAGGTTGAATGATATAACCATTGGCGATGGCTTTCTCTATCTGTCGGATAGTTACAGTGGCTTAACTCCGGGACTTACCGCCGAGCGGTGCAGCGAGAAACATGCCCTCACCCGGGAGGAAAACGATCAGATAGGCTATGAAAGCCATGTCAAGGCCGCGAAGGCCTGGGAGGCGGGCATCTTCGATGACGAGGTGGTTCCGGTGGATGTTCCGGCAGAGAAAGGTAAAAAAATTACCTTTTACGCCGATGAGTGCTTTCGCAAGGATGCTTCCATAGAAAGCATGCGCAAACTCACCGCCCCCTTCAAAAAAGATGGGACCGTAACGGCGGGAAGCTCCTCGGGCATTACCGACGGCGCCGGCGCAAACTTGATTATGTCTCGCAAGCGGGCCGAGGAGCTGGGGCTGAAGCCGATAGCGTCTTTCGTTGATTTTCTCTTCTATGGATTAGAGCCGGCTGATTTTCCGGATGGACCCGGGTTAGCAATTCCCGTCCTTCTGAAGAGGAACAACCTGACCCTGGATGACATGAAGTACGTGGAAATTAACGAAGCTTTCGGTTGTGTTTGTCTGGCGGCGGAAAAGATGATGAATTGGCACGACCGTGAAAAACTGAACCCCCACGGCGGCTGCATCGCCCTAGGGCATCCCACCGGTTACAGCGGCGCCCGGCTTACCCTCCATCTGGCGCATACTCTAAAGAATGGGGAGTATGGGTTGGCGTGCCTTTGCGGGGGCGGCGGCATGGCAGGAAATATGATTATCAAAAGTGAGCGGGATCCAAATCAGAAGTATAAAAAGGTTATCGTGGGTCTCGATGAGAAGACGGGACACGTCTATTCACGTGAGCCCTCTGCCGAAGATCTGGAAAAAATTAAGAAACATCAGACTTTTTGATATATTAACTGGTTCAATAAAATAGAATAGGAGGCGGCGACTATGGAAATCAAAAAAGTGGTAGTTGTGGGTATGGGCCTGATGGGTTCGGGTATCGCCCAGACCTATGCCGAGGGTGGCTGTGAAGTGTACGTGACTGATGTAACTGAAGAGTTTGTCAAGAAGGGCATCGGCAGCATCGATAAGTTCTTGTCCAAGTCCGTCGAGAAGGGAAAGCTCACCGCGGAGAAAAAGGCGGAAATACTGGGTCGGATTAAGCCAATCAAGGGTCTCGAAGAGGCGAAGGACGTCGACCTGGGACAGGAGGCCGTTCCTGAGAGCATGGAGCTGAAAAAGAAGATCCATGCCCAGATGGACGCCGTGCTTCCGGCCCACGCCATCCAGGCCGTCTGCACCTCCGCCCTGTGCATCAGTGAGATCGGCTCGGCCACCAAGCGCCCCGACAAGGTCATCGGCACCCATTTTCATAGCCCGGCGCAGGTGATGAAGCTCGTCGAGGTGATTCGCGGTTTGAAGACGTCCGATGAGACGGTGCAGGCCATGAACGCGATTTTGCAGAAATGCAATAAGCTGGCCATAAATGTTGCCGACTCCTCGGGCTTTATCACCAGCCGCGTCTGGTGTCCCTTTGGCATGGCGGCCATCCAGACCATGGTGGAAGGAGTGGCCACGGCGGAAGATATCGATGCCGCCCTCAAGGGCGGGTTCAATCATCCCATGGGGCCGCTGGAGCTGATGGATGTCATCGGCCTCGATGTCATGCTCCATGCGGCGGAAGATCTGACCAAAAATTTTGGCCCGGCCTACGCGCCCCCGCCGCGCCTGCGCACGATGGTTGCCGCGGGGATGCTGGGGGTGAAAACCGGCCAAGGTTTTTATAAGTACCCCCGCAAGTAATCCGGCGGGGACACGCCTGTGTCCGGGGACGTAAGGAGTGGGGACAGATTTTAAATCTGTCCCCTATGCCCCCGGAATAAAAATGCCTTTCCAAGTCTTAGGGCCTGTTAGAGAATAATAGCCCGTTGTTTTATTTTGTTGTCGGTCCTTCGATAACAAATAAAACGCAATAGTTATTTTCTGACGGGGTCTTAACAAAATAAGAGTGAAAAAAATGAACTATCAAGATATCCTTTATGACATTGAAGACGGTATTGCCAGGCTCACATTGAATATCCCGGAGAAGATGAACCGCCTCAGCATTGCCACCATGAAAGAGGTAGTCGATGCCCTGAACCGGGCCAAAAATGACGAGGCGGTCCGCGTGGTCGTTATTCAGGCGGCGGGCGACAAAGCCTTTTGCGCCGGTGCTAATATTGCCGATTTTGCAGGGCTTTCCCCCCTGGAAAGCAGGGATGTTTTCCGGGCCTTTGCGGATTTATCGAAGGTCTTTGTTGACATGCATAAGCCTTCCATTGCCGCAGTCAATGGCCTGGCCCTGGCCGGCGGCTGCGGGCTTGCCATTTATCCCGACATTACCATTGCCTCCGAGCAGGCCAAGTTCGGCTTGCCGGAGATCAACGTGGGCATCTGGTCATGCATGGTGTCCGCGTCCCTGCCGAACCTCGTGGGCCGGAAAAAGGCCTTGGAGTTGCTGATTACGGGAGACATGATCGATGCCCGGGAGGCGGAAAGGATCGGACTGGTCAACCGGGTTGTTCCCCACGACCAGCTCGCACAAACCGTCACGGAGCTGGCGCGTAAAATCAGCAAGAAGAGCCCGGCGGTCATGCGCCTGGGAAGAGATTCCTACTATACTTTACTGGATATGGAGTACGGCAAGGCCCTGGAATATGTGCTCGATGTCCTGGCCCTTATTTCGAGCACCGAGGACCACAAAGAAGGGGTTGCCTCGTTCCTCGAACAAAGGAAACCGGTTTGGAAGAACAGGTAGGTGGGAAAATTGGCCGGCAAAAAAGAGGAAGACAATAAAGACCTGGTGCTGTTCTCACGGGAAGGGCATGTGGGCGTCATCACGCTGAATCGCCCGGCGGCCATGAACAGTCTCAGCGGCGCCCTATGCACGCGGTTGAGTCAAATCCTGGAGGCGGTTGAGCGGGATGACGATATCCACGCGGCCATCATTACGGGGGCCGGGGAAAAAGCCTTTTGCGCCGGGATCGATTTGCGGGAACGGCACGGCATGAGCGACGCGGAGGTCAATGACCTGCGGCGTTTTGTCATCTTCCCCGTTTTTCGCCAGCTTGAGGCCATGAGCAAACCCCTCATCGGGGCGATCAACGGTTTGGCCTTGGGCGGCGGTGCGGAGATCGTCCTGCTTTGCGATATCCGGATTGCCTCGGAAAATGCCAGATTTGGTCAGACGGAGGTCAAGTGGGCGATTATCCCGGCAGCAGGGGCCTGCCAGAGGTTGCCCATCATCGTAGGTGTGGGCCGTGCCAAGGAACTGCTCCTGACCGGCAGGATTGTAAATGCCGAAGAGGGAGAATGCATCGGCCTGTACAATCACCTGGCGACTGCTCAGGATTTGCCGGGTAAGGCCATGGAAACGGCCCAGATGATCGCCGAAAACGGCCCCGTTGCCGTCCGTCAGATTAAGAAGGCTATTTATAGGGGGACGGAGAATCAGTTGGCCCTGGCCTTTGATCGTGAAGCATCGGAGATCTGCTACCATACCCAGGACCGGCTGGAAGGGGTGGCCGCCTTTAACGAAAAAAGGAAGCCCAATTATCGGGGCAAGTAAAACAGACGCAGTCAGCCATAGTTTGTTTGCGCTAAAACTTATCGATAACGAGGAGGTTCTTGAACCATGGAAGACATAAAAACGATCGATATCATGAATTACCCGAATCAAGTGAAGGATGTACCCTATAATTTCAACGATTGGGAAGAGTGGCGCAAGGTCTGTACGACCACATTCAAACCCTTCTTCCCCCTGGGACGCTTCCCCCAGACCCCCGAGGAGTATGAGAAACATAAACACCTCTACGGCACGGCCTTCTATCCCTATGAATCCCTGGATGCCTTCATTGAGGCGATGGATAAGGAGGGCTACGACCGGGTCTGCATGGCAGCGGTGAAGATGTGGTCTTACCGCCGGACCTTTTCGCTAATCTTTGATTTTACCATCGACCAGGTGCAGGACCTGGTGAAAAGGAGCAAGGGCCGGATCATCGGCGCCGCGGGCTATAATCCCTACCGAATCAAAGAAAGTCTTTACGACATTGAAAAGTCCGTCAAGGAATACGGCTTTAAGTTCGTCTATGTGCACAGCATCAGCTTCGGCATCCCCTTTAACGATAAGAAACTTTATCCTTTATACGGGCTTTGCAGTTCACTGAAGGTGCCGGTTTCTCTGCAAGCGGGACATTCGGCCGAGGCGTTGCCCAGTTGGGTGGGAAATCCCATGTCCATTGACGAAGTTGTGATGGATTTCCCCGATCTGAAAATCAACCTGTCCCATACCGGTTTCCCCTGGATAAAGGAATGGATCGATCTGGTCTGGAAGCACGAAAACGTCTATGGCGATATCTCGGCCTACATGCCCGAGAATCTGGATCCCGAGCTGCTCAGCTTTATCGGCAGCGGCAAGGGCAACAGCAAGGTCATGTGGGGCACCAATGGACTGGGGCTCCGGCACGGGAAGCAGCAGATCATGAAGATGGATATGAAGGACAAGTACAAGGAAAACATCCTGCGCAACAATGCCTTAAAGTTCCTGGGGCTGGAAGGTTAATCCCGAAGGTGATCCCGAAAGGGGACAGATTTTAAATCTGTCCCCTTACAAAACATAGAAGGAGAAGAAGATGGATTTCGATTTAGCGCCTGAACATATTCAGATACAGGATACAATAAGAAAATTTTGCCAGAACGAAGTGACACCCCATGCCGAAGAGTGGGAAAAAAATGAATATTTCCCCCGGGAAGTCATCAGGAAGATGGGGGGACTCGGCTTCTTTGCCTCCCCCTTTCCCGAGCAGTACGGCGGGACGGAACTGGGCTTTCTGGCCAATATTATCGTGGCGGAAGAATTAGGCCGGGCTTCGCTGGGGTTGGCCTGCTGCCTGAATATGCAAAGCGGCACCTGCCCCATGACCCTGCTGTTGAATGGAAATGAGCGACAGAAAGAAAAATATCTGCCGGGCATCATCAGTGGTGAACTGCTGGGCTGCTTCGGCGTCACGGAGCCGAATGCGGCGACTGACGTGGCGGGCATCGAAACCAAGGCCATCAAGGACGGCAATGACTACATCCTAAACGGGTCGAAGATGTGGATCACCCACGCCTCCGTCTTCGATGTGGGGATCTGCTTTGCCAAAACCGATCCCAGCCAGCGCCATAAGGGCCTGTCGGCGTTCATTATTGAAAAAGGCATGCCCGGTCTGAAGGGCATTGCCATCCATGATAAACTGGGCGTCCGCAGCTCCGATACGGGCGAGATTGTACTTGAGGACTGCCGGGTGCCGAAGGAGAACCTCATCGGTGAAGAGGGGCAGGGCTTTAAGATCGCCGAGAGTGCGCTTACCTATGGCCGGGCCAATATCGCCGGCCGTTCCCTGGGGATCGGCCAGGCGGCGGTGGACGCCGCGCTGCGTTATGCCAATGAGCGGGAGCAGTTCGGCCAGAAGATCGGCGCCTTCCAGATGAACAAACAGATCATCGCCGACATGGTGGCGGAAATAGATGCGTCCCGACTCCTTGTCTACCGTGCTGCCTGGCTGCAGGACCAAAAGCGCCCCAGTTCCATGGAGAGCACCATTGCCAAGTTTTATGCCTCGGAAGCGGCGGTGCGGGCCGTCATCGGCGCCGCCAAGATCCATGGGGCCTATACCTATTCTTCGGAGTACGCCGTCGCTCGGTTGTATCGGGATGTGATGCTGATGACGGCAGGGGAAGGAACCTCCAATATTCAAAGACTGATCATTGCAAATAACGCGCTCGGCTGGAAGTGAGAAAGGATAGAGGTGATAAAATGATCTTACAAGGTAAAGCAGCGATCGTAACCGGGGCGGGAAGAGGCGTGGGCAAGGCCATTGCCCTGGAATTCGCTAAACAGGGCGCGGACGTCCTGGTTAATTACAGTGCCAGCCAGGGGCCGGCGGAAGAAGTGGTTAAAGAGATCGAGGGCATGGGGCGCAAGGCTCTTGCCTACAAGGCCGACGTGTCAAAAGAGCAGGAAGTGATCGGCATGGTGGCGGCGGCCATCGAGAAGTTCGGTAAACTGGATATCCTGATCAACAATTCCGGCAATTCGGCGCCGGCGATGATGCACAAGATGACCCTGGACCAATGGAACGCCGTTGTCGGCGTCCATCTTACGGGGACGTTTTTGTGCACCCGCGAGGCGGCCAAACGCATGATCGAAAGGAAGCAGGGCAAGATCATCAATGTGATCTCCGTGGCCGGCCTCCAGGGCTCCGTCGGTCAGTGCAACTATGCCTCCGCCAAGGGGGGTGTCATCGGTCTTACCAAGAGCGGGGCGAAGGAATTATCCCGTTACGGCATCTTCGTCAATGCCGTGAGTCTCGGGGTCACGAGCACGGATATGACCGCCAAGATCATGACCGACGAAAAGCTCAAGGAGGCGACCCTGAATCGGGTCTTGCTCCGCCGGATTTATGAACCGGCAGAGATCGCGCCTGTCTTTTCATTTTTGGCCTCCGATGCCTGTAACAGCATTCAGGGACAGGTAATTGCCGCGGACGGGGGCATTGCCGGGTTGGGGTAAGAAAGGAAGTCATGCCGGCGCTCTTTTTGGCCCCCGCTTGACGGGGGAAAGCCGGTATCCAGGGGAATATTATGGGATACGGAAATCAACCCCGGAAAGGAAAAATCACCGCTGCCGAAGCGATCGGGATGGTCAAAAGCGGGCAGCGCGTGTCCCTGAGTCCTGTTTGTGCCGAGCCGCTTAATTTAGTCAAAGAGCTGCTGGCGGCAAAGGGCGGCCTGGAAAATGTCACCCTTTACACCATGATGCCCATGGGGGATTGCGGGTACGCCAGTCCGGAAATGCTGCCGCACTTCCACGTGAAGGCCTTTTCCGTCGGTCCCCGGTTGATGGAAGCGCTAAATAAGGGCTACGCGGAGTATATCCCCTGTCATCTTTCCCAGATCCCGGTGCTTTTTCGTGAGCATCTGATCCAGCCGGATATCGCCTTTATTCAACTATCGCCTCCCGACAGCCATGGATACTGCAGCCTGGGGGTAAGCGTCAGCTATATCCGGCCTGTTATCGATAACGCCAAGGTAGTTGTCGCCGAGATAAACGAAGCGATGCCCAGGACCCTGGGCGATGCTTTGGTGCACCTCTCCCAGGTGGACTATATCGTGGAAGCGACGCATCCCCTTCCCGTCATTGCCCCCCCGAAGATCGGCCCGATTGAGAAAAAGATCGCCGAATTCACCGCGGAGCTCGTTCCCGATGGGGCTGCCGTCCAGGTGGGGATCGGCAACATCGCCGATGCGATCCTCCAGGAACTGACGGCGAAGAAGCACTTATCCGTGCATACGGGGACTTTCTCCGATGGCGTGATGACGCTGGTCAATGCGGGGGCGGTGGAAGCAAGGAAAGGCGAGCCCCGGAGCGGCCGGCTGACGACGACGGAGATTATCGGCAGTGCGGAACTCTACAAATTCTGCGATAATAATCCCCTGGTAGCCGTGCGGCCTATTGATTTTACCCATAATATCAATGTCCTGAGCCGGATCAATAATTTAATCAGCGTCACGGCCGGCATCCAGATCGACCTGATGGGTCAGGTCAACGCGGAGATGCGCGGTGAGACATTGGTGAACGGCGTGGGGGGGCAGCTCGACTTTCTGCGGGGGGCTTCCGCCTCCCCGGGCGGAAAAGGCGTTGTCGTCTTTCCCTCCACAGCGCAGAAGGACCAGGTCTCGCGCATCGTGGCAGAATTGGATGGGGGAACGACGGCGACCGTGGGCCGGGCGGATATTGATTTCGTGGTTACCGAGTATGGTGTGGCGCGGCTGCAGGGCAAGACGCTGGCGGAGAGGGCCGGAGAATTGATTGCCATAGCCCATCCCAATTTCCGGGAAGAGCTAAGGCGTGCATATAATAAGACAAAACGTTAGGAGGTAAAGGACATGAAAAAAGTAGTTATTGGTTCCGGCTCCGCTTTTTGGGGCGATATTTTTGATCCCGCCCTGGAAATGGCGCAGAGCGGCGAAGTGCAATATATGGGTTTTGATCATCTGGCGGAATTGACCATGGCGCTCCTGAATCGAATGAAAGAGAAAAATCCGGAAGCGGGGTACGTACCGGATATTGTTCCGTGGATGAAAAGACTCCTGCCGGTAACCACCAAGAATAACATCAAAATGATCTCCGACGCCGGGGGAGCAAACCCCGTCCAGGCGGCTTTGGAGGTGGCCAAGGTCGTTAAGGAATTGAACCTGGCCCCCATGAAGATCGGCGTGGTGGGAGGGGACGACATCCTGCCTTACCTCGACGAGATCCGGGCGCAGGGTTGGAAGTTCAAGAATCTGGATACCGGCGAAGAGGATATCGACTCCATCAGGGACCGGATCGCTGCGGCCAATGCCTATACCGGCGCCGACCTGATTGTCAAAGAACTGGCCAACGGCGCGGATATGGTTATCACCGGCAGAGTATCCGATAATGCCCTCTATGTGGGGCCCCTGATGCATGAATTCGGCTGGAAATTTGACGATCCGAAGTATGTGGATCTGATCGCCGCCGCCGTGACGGTGGGGCACATCATCGAATGTTCCGCCTGTGTCAGCGGCGGGATGTCCAATATGTGGAAGGTATCGGAGCGACCCTGGGATATCGGCTTCCCCATCGCCGAGTTCTATGAAAACGGTGATGCCGTTATAACCAAGCCCAAGGGATCCGGGGGCATTGTCAACCAGTGGACGGTTAAAGAGCACCTCCTCTACGAGATTGTTGATCCGGCCAATTATATGATGCCGGATGGCATCGGCGACTTTACGGCCTTACAGTTGATCGAAGAGGAGAGAAACCGCGTCCGGGTGATCAACATGAAGGGTAAGAAGCGTCCCGATACCTTGAAGGTCTGCATCGGTTTTAAGGATGGCTTTATCGGTGAAGGTCAGGTCTTTTTCCCCGGCCCCGATGCCCTGGCCAAGGCGCAGTGGGCGGCGAAGTGGGTAAAGGAGCGCTTCAAGAAAAGCGGCATAAATTTCCGGGAACTACGCGTTGATTTTATGGGTGTAAACATGCTCCACGGTGAAGCCGCGGCGATAGAAGACAGGGATTATAACGAAGTGGGTCTGAGGATCGCCGGACGGACGAATACCTATAAGGAAGCGGAAGCCGTGCGTCGTGAGGCTACTCATTTGTGGACCATGGGGCCCGTTGGTTCCAGCTTTGGCACTCCCATGAACGTCAGACCGGTTGTGGCGCTTTGGCCTTCGCTGGTTCCGAGGGATGCTGTTAGGATCGAAAGTCAGTTAATGGAGGTGAAGTAATCATGAAAAAGGTAAAGCTAGGGGAATTAGCCTTTGCAAGATCCGGTGATAAAGGGGACGTGAGCAATATTGGGCTTATGGCCAAGACCAAGAATATTTATGAATATTTGAAAAAAATTATCACGCCGGAAAAAGTGAAAGAATATTTTGGCAGCGAGGTAAAAGGCGCGGTGGAAATCTATCCCGTGGATCACCTCGACAGTCTGGAAATTATTTTGCGACAATCTCTGGGCGGTGGTGCCACCTGTACGCTCAGATTTGATCAGACTGGGAAGTCCAGGGGGCCGGTGTTGTTGGGGATGGAAGTACAGGTAACTGAAGAAATGCTGGAAGAGGCCAAAGCCGCTGATCTGGCTATTATCAAGCAATATGCTGTCACCTGACCGGCAAGTGGCCGTCTCGGTGTGAATAGACCGGTTGTCACCCTCCCGCTGATTGCCGCGGGAGGGTGAAGCCAGAGGATAGGAGTGAAATATGGATTTTGCATTGACTGAAGAACAAAACATTTTCCGGGACCAGATCCGGAATTTTGCCCAGACGGAAATCGCCCCCCTGGTCGACAAAGCGGAAGAAACGGGTGTCACCCCCCTGGAGCTCTTTCCCAAGATGGGAAAACTGGGTTATCTCGGCATTACCTATCCAGAGAAGTATGGGGCCGCCGAGGCCGATAAGATTACGGAAATGATCCTGATCGAAGAGTTGAACAAGGTCTGCGGCGGTATCGCCGGGGCCGTCAGTACGACGCACTCTGGCCTGGGGCTCCGGGCCATCAACAATTACGGCAACGAGGAGCAGAAGCAGCGCTTTCTCGTCCCCGCTATCAAGGGGGAAAAGATCGCCGCCTTTGCCCTGACGGAACCGGACGCCGGTTCCGACGCCATTGCCATGCGGACTAGGGCCGTCAAAGACGGCAACCACTATGTCATCAACGGCAGCAAGATCTTCATCAGCAACGGCACCTTTGCCGATTTCGTCACCGTGGCCTGCTACACTTCGGATCCGAAGACGGTGGCGAAACGGGGCCAGGGGATAAGCATGATCGTGGTGGAAAAGGGGACACCGGGCTTTAGGTCTCAAAAGTTGCACAAGGTAGGGAATAACTCGCAGGAGACGGCGGAGTTGTTCTTCGAGGATGTGCGGGTGCCGGTGGAAAACCTGGTAGGCGTCGAAGGACAAGGTCTGGCGCAGGTACTTGCTACGCTCAAGGCGGGACGACTCGCCTACGGCGCGCGGGCCACGGGGCTTGCCCAGGCCGCTTACGACATCGTCTTTAAGTACGCCCATGAGCGGGTCCAGTTCGGCAAGCCCATCGCCTCCTTCCAGGCGAACGCCTTCAAGCTGGTGGATATGGCCACCCAGATCGACATCATGCGCCTCATGACCTACCGCGGCGCGTGGCTCGCGGACCAGGGCGTGGATTACATGAAGGAGGCTTGCATGGTAAAGGTCTGGGCCACGGAGACCCTTCAGCAGCTGATGCTGAACGCCCTGGCCATCCACGGCGGCTACGGCTACATGATGGAGTACCCGATCCAGCGGATCTGGCGGGATGCCAAGATGCTCAACATCACCGAGGGTACAGCGGAAATGGGCCGTCTGGCCATCGCGCGGGAACTGGGGATCAAGGTGTGAGCGCCCCCAAAAGAGCTTGTTGAATAATTAGTTTATTGCAGCTGTTCAAAAATACTCAGATGCAAGGCCTCCGAAATCATGAGGAGTGAAGCGTACTTATGGTACGCCGCAGCGACGAAGGATGAGGGAACGCCGCAGATGGGCGTTTTTCAACAGTCTGCTAAGAATAGGAGGCTCGATCTATGGATATCAAGAAGGTTTTTGTCGCCGGCGCCGGCTTAATGGGGAGCGGTATAGCTCAGGTATGCGCCCAGTCGGGCATACAGGTGTTGTTAAATGATGTGAGCCAAGAATTTATCGATAAGGGAATGAAAAATATCGCCTGGTCCGTGGGCAAATTCGTGGATAAAGGGACGCTCAAGGAACCGAAGGAAACGATCATGGGCCGCGTCACTCCCTTCCTTGATTTCGCGGGGGTGGTAGAGGCCGATCTGGCGATCGAGGTGGTCTTCGAAAAGCTGGAGGTGAAGAAGGATATCTTTGCCAAGTTTGACCAGTTCTGCAAGCCCGGCGCCCTCATGGCCAGCAATACCTCCGCCATCCCGATCACGGAAATTGCGGTAGCCACCAAACGCCCCGAAAATGTTATCGGCCTGCATTTTTTCAGTCCCGTGGCGATGATGGCCACCGTCGAGGTGGTCAAGGGCGTGAGCTCCTCGCCTGCGTCCATGCAGCGGGGAGTTGATTTTATTCGCGCCCTGGGCAAGGAACCCATCCGGGTGGAAAGCGACGGCGCGGGTTTCCTCTTGAACCGCATCAACCTGGTGAGTTACGTGGAGGCCATCCGCTGTCTGGAACAGGGCATTGGGAGCCTCGAAGACATTGATAAGGGCGTGCGGCTCGCCTTCGGCAGGAAGATGGGACCCTTCGAGACGGGCGACATGGTGGGACTGGATGTGTCCTTCGGGGCGCTGACCGCCATTTATGAAGAAAGCAAGGACATCCGCTTCTATCCTCCGCAACTGCTGAGGCGCAAGGTCAAGGCCGGGCAATTAGGGCGTAAGACGGGCCGGGGCTGGTTTGTGTACAACAGCGACGGCACCCGGAAGGAGGGTTGAATGGCGGAACTTGTCCACTACGAAATTCAGGAACAGGTGGCGGTTGTAACGCTAGACAACCCGCCGATGAATGCCTTGGATGTGCCTACCAAAGAGAAACTCTGCGAGGTATTCATGGAACTGGATACCCGCCGCGCCGATATTCGGGCCGTGATCCTGACGGGGGGCGGTGACAAGGCCTTTGCCGCGGGGGCCGATATCAAGGCCTTCCTGGAGCTGCAGCCGGATACGGCCAAGAGACGCCTGATGCGGAGCCATCGGATGTATGGCGTCGTCGAAAACTGCGCATGGCCGGTCATCGCGGCGATCCACGGCTATTGCCTGGGCGGGGGGCTGGAACTTGCCCTTTGCTGCGATATCCGTTATGCTGAAGAAAATGCCCAGTTCGGTTTCCCCGAAGTGTCGCTGTCGATTTTTCCCGGCAACGGGGGGACGAGACGGGCCTTGTATCATATCAACCTGGGCCGGATGAAGGAACTGGTTTACACGGGGGAGATGGTATCCGCCACAGAGGCCCTGCGCCTCGGTTTGATCGAGAAGGTAACGCCGGCGGGGACGGTCATGGAGAAAGCGCGGGAGCTGGCGGCCAAGATTTGCAAGAGAGGCCCTCTGGGGGTGGCGGCGGCCAAAAAGGTGCTGAACCGCACGCGCGATCTCTCCCTGGAACAGGGGCTGGAATTGGAATCCGATGTGTGGGCCAGTCTCGCGGCCACGGAAGACATGAAGGAAGGGGCAAGGGCCTTTATGGAAAAAAGAAAACCAAAATATCAATGTAAATAAAAATGTAAATAAGAGGAGTAAGCCTTATGGCAAGAGAGTTGAACGAAGTAGTGGTAGTGGACGCAATCCGGACGGCCTTTGGCAAGGCCGGGGACAAGGGTATTTTCTGGAAGACGCGGGCGGACGATCTGGTTGTTGTCCTGCTTAAGGCCCTGATCGCCAGGAACCCCCAGGTCAAGCCGGAGATGATCGAAGACAGTCTCTGGGGCATCACCAACCAGATGAAAGAGCAAGGGGGGACCCTGGGAAGGGTCGCCACCATGCTGGCCGATTGGGGATACAGCGTGCCCGGCTGTTCCATCGACCGGATGTGCGCCGGAGGCCTCACGGCGGTGAGCTTCGGGGTGACCCATATCGCGACGGGTATGGCGGACTGCATCGTGGCGGGCGGCGTAGAGCATATGGGGCATCTGCCCATGGGCTTCATGCGCGATCCCCACCCCCGCTCCCTGGAAGTGATGGGGGGACCGACGTCCTTGAACATGGGGCAGACGGCGGAGAATATTCACGAGCGCTTTCCGGAATTCACCAGGGAGATGTCGGATCGTTACGCCGTGGAATGCCAGCGGAAGGCGGACGAGGCCATCAAGGCCGGTAAGATGAAGGAGATGATCATTCCCATCGAGGTGGAATTGGCCGATGGAACAAGGATTATCGCGGATAAGGACCAGCCGCCGCGGCCCGGCGCCACCATAGAGGGAATGCGGGACCTGAAAACGCCTTTCAAGGAAAACGGCAGCGTCACTGCGGGCAATGCCTCGGGCTTGAATGACGGGGCGGCGGTGACACTCCTGATGAGCGAAAAGAAGGCGAAGGAACTGGGGATGAAGCCGAAGATGCGCTGGGTCGCCTCAGCCGTGGCCGCCTGTGATCCCACGATCATGGGAACGGCCCCCGTGCCCGCTACCGAGAAGGTCCTGCAGAAGGCGGGTCTCACCATCAAGGATATGGATATTATCGAGATGAACGAGGCCTTTGCCGTCCAGGCCCTTTACTTCCTCGACCGTTTCGGCCTGAAATGGGATGATCCGCGGGTGAACAAATGGGGCGGCGCCATCGCCTATGGCCATCCCCTGGCATCCTCGGGCCCCCGCCTGGTAGCTTTCCTGACCGGTCTTTTCAAGGAAAATCCGCAAGCCAAATACGGCCTCGCCACCATGTGCGTCGGCCGGGGCCAGGGTTATTCGGTGATTTGGGAAAACCTTACGGGGAAGTAAAAGGTAATTTACGGGTTTGTTTTTGTTATTACAACGTTTTTAAGTCATCCCGCATCTTCTGTCATTCCCGCGCTCTTTTCAGTCCCTGCTTGACGGACCCAAAGGGCCTAAAGGGGACAGGCGGGAATCCAGATTTTTTAGATATCCTGGATTTCTTCTTACGGCATATTGTCGGGTGGGTAGCCTATCAGCCAACCCACCCGACATTGTTATCTGATTTTCCCTCGCATATCTTAATCTCCTGCTTAGTCAAGGATTTAATGGTTGATTTCTTTATAATATGCTACGATTATTTAACTTTAGACGTCCTAATGAAAAGAATAAGAGATGCAATAGAACTTTCTCTTGAAGTTGAAGAACCGGTATCGAATGAGTTTGTAGGTGTCAAACGTGTAAATTAAAAATGCGGGAAGTGACCCCAATTCCCCTCCGTCTTCGTCTTGGTTTCTTTTCCCTAAAGTACCATTGTTTCAAAATGTTAACTAGATAACAACTTGATTGTGCTATATAGAATTATTTTATGGCGATATTATTTTTTCTGTCTATTATACGTTATGCAAGAATAAAGCGGATAGATTATCAGCATGTCATATGTTGATCTGCTGTGGTACTATATAAGCTATCGATAGTGCACAAGAGAGGTGAAAAGCTACTGGAAAGAGCATTTAAAGAGGCATCTAAGCTGCCGGAGGTTGAGCAGAATGCCCTGGCAAAATGGGTGATGGAGGAACTCGAAGCAGAGGGAAAATGGGAGAAGGCTTTTGCAGGTTCAGAAGATATCCTTGGATAGAATTACGGACGAGGCGCTAGTTCAAAGGAGGTAAGTAATGGGAGACAAGGGCGGCAAGAAAGATAAGGAAAAGGGTCAGAAACAGAACGCCGAAAAACAGAAACAAAAATCAAATAACAAGCTTGATAAGCAGCCTAAAAGGAAGCCTTGAATCTTGGTATTTTGGGACAGGAAGGTGACAGGAAAGTGTCAGGTCTTGACGGGCTGTTGCCCAAATAATCATGGCGTAAAGTTAGCAAAAATGCTATAAGGCTGCAACATTAATAATGATATTTGGAGTCAACGACCATGATGGGAAAGCAGCCCCGACCCCAAACCAGCCTCTTCTATGTCGGCATCGACATCGAAAACCGAGTAAGGCAAAACCATCCATTGAGAAAAGTAGATGAAGTTATAGACTTCGACTTTGCTTATGCAAAAGTTAAAGACTGCTATGGCAACAACGGCAATGTTTCCATCCCCCCGCCGATCATACTGAAGCTGATGCTCTTGCTGATATTCTATAATGTGCGCTCTGAAAGGGAGCTGATGGACA
>Ga0082335_1000793_pt1 | contig 74577 bp, 35 predicted proteins | sample Subgrocontami58m_FD_72375 | JGI IMG/M metagenome (GOLD analysis project Ga0082335, IMG submission 72375) | Subsurface groundwater microbial communities from S. Glens Falls, New York, USA - GMW37 contaminated, 5.8 m (SPADES assembly) (version 2) ... | reverse complement strand
CGTTTAATTGGCGGGACCACGACACAGACCGGACTGCGTGTCAAGGCCACCCTGGTCACCAAACATTACGAAACAGGCCAGAAAGTCTCAGATGAGCAAATGCGTGGCCTCTGCCTGAAAACACAGCCTATGTGTCCGCGTTGGAATTACACGCTCACTCCTCGCGAAAATCGTAATTAATTTTTGCACGTGCCCTAAGCACCGGTGCCCAACTGCTGCCGTTGAAATAAAGCAACGTGAGCGTGTAAGGATCAATCCCTCTGATCGCTAGCGGATACCCCGGGAAAGCGACAAACGCACCCGCAGAATCGGATTCAGTCGCACCGGGAATCCGCAATGCGTAATACCCAGCGCCGATGTCAGGCAAGGCCCGTGGTGTGGGATTGCTGGCATAAATCGCAGCTGTAAGCGTCAACGGATTGGACCCTTGGTCGCTGATGCCGCCGTAGATCGCGTACAGGACGTTTTCGTTAGGGCTCCAGCCGTCCGCATAATATTGCTGGAATGAAACCGCATCCACGCTGACGGTTGTGGCGCCAAGAACATTTGGATTCCAAATAGTGAACGTTGCGGGATTCGAGACCTTCCCATCCGGGTTGGCCACCGTGATGGTTGCAGTGCTGAAGAATTCGGCCGTGGACGCAACGTCGGCCGCAGTGATTTCCGTAGTCATTCCCCAATTGTTGACGAATGCGGTTGGGCGCGGGAACCCATCCCAGAGAACCGTCGCGCTATTCTGGAAATCCGAACCGCCGATTCCCAAGGTGAAGGCGGGACCGTTCTGAACGCCTGACTGCGGACCGATAGCGAAAATGGAAGGCGGGCTGGTGATTGAGGGGCTCCACAATTCGGCCATAGCCAAGATGGAATCGTTCGGAACCCACCCTTCTCCCCCACAAATCAGTACTTGGCCGTTTTGCAGCAGAGTGGCCGTAGTATCATTAAACGGCGCTGCCGGATCCAGGAGACCACCACCCACGACTCCAGATGAGTTGAATTTGCCCGTTACCGGGTCATACAGCTCGGCGGAGATGGCCGCGGCGGTTGCCCCGCCCGTAATTAAAACCATGCCGGCGGGTAAAAGGGTGGCGCGATGGCGGTACCGAGGTATTCCCATGTCGCCTGTTGGTGAGAACGTGCCATTGCTCGGATCATAGATTTCAGCACTTGGTGAACCGGGTGGCGGAGGATTAAGGTTGTCGATGCCGGTCACCAGAACTGTTCCGTTTGAAAGCAAGGTCTCTGCATGAAAAAGGCGCGGCGTGCTCATGCTCCCCGTTGGAGTAAACGTGCCGGATACAGGATCGAAGAGTTCGGCGGTGGTTTGGGCAGCATCGCCGCCTGTAATGAGCACCTTTCCGTTCCGCAACAGCGTTGCAGCATGGAAATAGCGTGGAGTCGTCATGTTTGCCACTGGACTGAAGGTTCCCGTGGCCGGATTGTAGACCTCAGCGCTCGCGCCGTTGAAATAACCTCCAGCGATCAGCACTGTGCCGTCCTGCAGGAGAGTAGCGGTGTGTCCAGACCGGGGTGTGGAAAGGCTCCCCGTTGGCGAGAAAGTGCCCGTCGGTGCATCATAAACCTCGGCGCTGGCGTTGACGGTTGCCCCGTTATGGCCGCCAATCACAAGAACCTTCCCGTTATTCAGTAAAGTTGCGGTGGGCCATTCCCGTTTGCTGCTCATGCTGCCAGTCATGGAGAAGCTGCCAGTCAGCGGGTCATACCGCTCCGCGCTGGACAGATAAAGGGTGGGGCAACAGGGACTCAGCCCGCCGACGACCAGCACGGATCCATCTGGGAGTAACGTTGCTGCATGCCTAAACCGCGCAACGGACATACTGCCCGTCGGCAGGAACCCACCCGTGGCAGCGGTTGCCTCGCTGACAAACAGGAGCGCAACCCAGAGCATGATCACCCTCTCGATCTGAGCGCACACGGTCTTGCTTGCCGCGAGTGCGGCCACCCTTTCGATCCTGGTCGCCCGGATCGGCGGATCCATCGTGGGTTGTGTCTTCATGGTTTTTGCTTTTCGTTTTGAAACCTCAGGAGGATGGCTGAAATTCGGAGCTTCAAGCCAGATTGGATCGAGCGTTGGGAGGTTGGCATTGGCGCGTGGCCATCATTTTACCAAGCCCGCGACCAGTGGCGGTATCTACAAAACTGTAGAGGCCCTGTGATCCTTAATTTGGCGGCGGATCGTTGCGCACAGCGGCCGAAGGAATTTGAAAGGCGAAAAGAGGATACTTAACTCCAAAGCACTAAATCCGAAACTCGAAACAATTCCCAAAGCTTCAAATCCATCCAAAACCCAAAACAAGGCCCTCGCTGGCCGTTGACCCTCATTAGATTACTGAAATTCGAAATGCGAAGCTCGGAATTCGAACCAAATTCGAAGAAGCTAAATTCTCCCGCAGCTACTGTTCGCCCGGCTCCCGCGCACGTTCGCTCCCCCTGAGCAGTTACGTTTGGCCGGCAGATCCCTGCGCCAACTTCGTGCCACTCCATCTGCTACATTGTCTTTGCCGCGCGGCGGAGCTTCACCAGCTGAACAATAACGAAGCTATAGGTGCTCCAGACGATCGTGAGCAGCCCCAGGAGTGTCAGGACCAAAGGGAACGGCGCGTGGGGCGACCAAAGCGCTCTGGGAAATGGCTCCTCGACCAGGTTTCTCGGCAACGTAGCGGCGAACTCGGCTTTCGCCTGAGCGCCGGCCCATTCCGGCGGGGCTGTGACTTCGGCCAAGACCTTCAACACGCCATTGGTGGCGCCCGGCACCGATTCCGGAAATGAGATCGCGGCCACCCCCTTGTCGTCGGTGACAGTCGCGCCGATCGGCAGCCGGCCAAAGGCCCGTTCCACAAAAAAGGCGACCCGGGCGCCGGCCAGGCTGTTTGTGTTCACACGCAATGACGCAACGACCTCTTTGTCCTCGCCTTCGCCTCGAGCTGTCAGAGTAAAGCTGGGTGAAGCCTGGCGTGTCGCAGCCCCGATTCCCACCAGAGCAGCCAATAACAGCGGAAGAGCCAAAAAAGCCGGGGCGGTTTGGAATCGCCGGCGGGGTTTGGCTTTGGGAATGGTTACTTCCACTCCGATTCGTTCCGCGCCCAACTCCTCGACGCCTTCGACGGTTTCCCAGATTGAAATAATAGGGAAGAATTTCGCGAACAGGGTGAACAACATCATGAACGTCGCCAACCCGCCGGCTGTGACTGTCCATTCGACCCAAGTCGGATAGTAGTGAGGTATTGCGCCCGCCGCTTCAGGGTTGATATACGGCGTCATCAAGGTCGGAACGATGATCAAATATCGTTTAACCCACATGCCGATGTTAATCAGGATGGAAGCAATCACCAACCGGGGGATGAGAGTTTTCGGACGCGGGAGCCCTACGATCAACGCAGGAAGAAACAAGCAAAACACCGCCCAGCCCCAGAACATCAGCCCGTAGAGGTTGCGTCCCATGAGCAAATCGATCAGGCGCCGCTCGACCACTTCGGAGCCATACCAGGCCGTGAGATACTCGCTGAGAGTGAAGTAAATGTAGAGCAGGTTCAGCGCAAGCATTAGCCTCCCGAGATTCTGGAATTGACGGTAGGTCAGGTATTTTTCCAGGTGATAAGCTTTCCGAAATAGGACCATGGCTGTGATGATTGCTGCCGTGCCGGAGAAAATGGCGCCGATGACAAAATACGGGCCGAAGATCGTGCTGTGCCAGCCGGGGCGGAGGGTCATCCCGAAAATCCACGAAACCACGGTATGAACAGAAATGGCGACAGGTATGATAATGATCGACATCGTGGCGAGGGCGCGTTCGAGCAACCGTCTTTGCTCGGCGGTGCCCTGGTAGCCGAGCGACAGCGCTAGGTAAATCCGCTCTTTCCACGGCGCGCGGTCCCAAGCGGCCCGCTTGGGCGCGAGCATCGCCAAGTCCGGAATCATCGCCACGTACAAGTAAAGGAGGCTTCCTGAAAGATACGTGCAGATTGCGCAAACGTCCCACAAGATCGGGGAATTGAACCGCCCATGGAGAATCACATTCAAGACACGGTCTGGGCGGCCCATGTCGATAATAACCATAGGCGCGCCGACCATTAAGGCGAACACAGTAATGCCCTCAGCCATGCGCGTGATCGAGCGCCGCCAGTCAGCCTGCGTCACCCGGAGGATCGCCGAGATTAAGGTTCCGGCATGACTGACTCCGATGAAGAACACAAAGTTTGTCATGTAAGCGCCCCAAGACACGTACTCGCGCATGCCCGTGACCCGGAGCCCGTTTAGGAGTTGCCACGCATAAGCGGCTGCCCCTGCGAACATGACCGTGCCAAGGGTCAAGAGCCACAGCCTGCCCAAAGGACCGGAAGGACGAAGCGTTTCCAGCAACTCCTCGAGGACCGATTCCTGCAACCGGTCGTGCACCCCGTCCTGTTCTTTTGTCAGCGAACCATTGTTGTCGAGCATAAGTGCAGGCCTTCTTTAGGTCGTAGCTTTTTTCTTGAGAAGTGGTCCGGGGTATTGCCTGTCTTTGGGTGGCAGGTAATAGACACGCGGCTCGGTGCCTAGTTCCTCGAAATAGCGATAACCCGCGCGCTCTTCGAGCAGCTTCGACAATTGCACGGTTTCGTCCGAGTTGGTGACAGCGTCCTCGTTTTCATCTCCGAAATAGAGCGCCCCCATCGTGCAGCTTTTCGCACACATCGGCAGCTGGCCGGCTTTAGCCATGTCCGGGCAGAAATCACACTTCTCGACCGTGCCGACCCGGCGTGGAAAACCGGTTTCCGGCGAATAATCGCACTCGGTCATCGAACCATTCTGCGGGGCGCCCCAATTGAAATAGCGGGTTGAATATGGGCAGGCCGCCATGCAGAAGCGGCAGCCGATGCAGCGTTCATTATCTATTAGCACGATTCCATCCTGGCGCTTGAAGGTGGCGCCAACAGGACAGACCTTAGTGCAGGGCGGGTTATCACAATGAAAACAAGGCTTCGGGAACCAGTAAGGCGCGGTGTGGTGAGCGTCTTTCATACGAAACACCCGCAACCACTCGCGTTCCGGCGGCGTATGATGCATTTTGTTGCACTCCGTCGTGCAATTCTTACATCCGTCGCATTTGGCCAGATCAATGACCATCACCCATTTCCGGCCCGCCACCCCTTCGCGCACGGCAGGATCCCTTTTCGCCGCGATGAGCACGGGCTTGACTTGCTCGGCCTTCACTTGAACCAATTTGCCGTCCGTGGTCAGGACAGGCTTGAGAGCGTCAGCCTCGCTCGCTTCAAACTCGCAACCGCGGGCAAAGTGACTGGCCAACAGTCCTGCCCCGACGGCGCCAGCGGCAACGGCGCTCTTTTGCAGAAATTCGCGGCGGGTCTCGTTCATAACAGGGTGGAGCATTCTGGGTTTTTGGTTGGAAATCGCGGGCGCCATCTCTTAAACGGCGCCCCCTATCCGTTCCGTTTACACGCGCTGAAACGGATGCTTTTCCGGTTCGCCATCGGTGAATCTCTTGATGAAAGGCGAGAAGAGATCCATGGGCACCGGCAAAAACGTGGTGGTATTGTGTTCGCTGGAAATCTCGCGCATGGTTTGAAGGAAACGCAATTGCAGCGCGATCGGCTCGGTGCTAATCATGGCCGCGGCCTGGACGAGTTTCTCCGCCGCTTGGAATTCACCCTCGGAGTTAATGATTTTGGCTCGGCGTTCGCGTTCGCTCTCCGCTTGTTTCGCCATGGCCCGCTTCATGTCTTCGGGCAGGACAACATCTTTAACCTCGACGGCGGTGACTTTAATGCCCCAAGGATCGGTATGCCGGTCAATGATTTCCTGAAGAATGTGATTGATCTTGTCCCTATGCGCGAGCACCTCATCCAGTTCCGCTTGGCCCAGCACGCTGCGCAAAGTGGTCTGCGCTATTAAGGACGACGCCTTGAGATAGTTCTCGACCTTGACGACCGCTGCCACGGGATCGACCACCTTGAAATACACGACCGCGTCCACTGTCACTGGCACGTTGTCGCGCGTCATCGACTCCTGCTCGGGCACATGAATGGTAATCGTGCGCAAATCCATTCGAACCATGCGATCGATGCCCGGAATCAAAAAGATCAGGCCCGGGCCTTTGGCGCCTAATAACGATCCAAGACGAAAAATCACGCCGCGCTGGTATTCGCGCAAGACTCGGAAGCTTTGAGAGAGCAGACCCATGACCAGCAGCCCAACGACAATGAGCATGCCTATGTTTGAGATGAGAGAAAGTTTTGACATAAGATTAACATCGATTGCTGCGTTTTATTTGACGGATTGGGAACTCAGGCTTTCGCCCGCGTGTTTGCGAAGGCTCGCGCGGATGCATTCATTTTTTGAGAGTGCGGACATGGCTGATAAGGGCCTTGATCTCACGATCGGTCAGTCGTTCAGCGGGTTTCATTTTGACTTTGTCTCCGTCCTTGCGCCCCTCTTTGACGGCCTTGAACATCTCGTCATCACTGAATTTCTCTTGCACGGCCGAATCGGTGAGATTGACAACGCCGGCTTTTTTTCCGGCAGGCGTCTGGCCACGCCCGTCTTTGCCATGGCATGACGCGCAGTTTTTGCTCCAAAGTTCCTGCACATCGATGGCATGGGAAGACGCCTGGCCAACGGTGATAAAGGCTATGCCGATAGCCACGGTCATTTTCATTTTCATATTTTTCTTCACTGCTCGCGTAGCGGTCATCGTTTCTCTTTGCGTCGTTGAGCCTGATCGCATGGGGGATGCCAAAGAAAAATGCGTTCACGGCAATAAGTTCAGTCCGACTGCGACGCATTATGTGATTAAGCCTAAACTGTTGGTGGCTTGAGGCATTAGGCGTGGGCACGCTGCTGGAAAGAGTAGATTACAGAAAACTACGAACTCCCTCCGTGTCACAAGGCTGTGACAAACCAGAGCGGACCGCTCGCCCGATCTGATAGATTCCCTACGAACAACCATCAAATGAATAGTCCGTGTTTCCGCTGAACACCCGTGCGCTGTCATCGAGCGAAGGAGCCACTGGCATGGGCCAAACCTCTGCCACCTCGAAAGAACGCAAGCATCCCGGGGGGCCAAGACGCTGGCATGAATCGCAGTCCTTTCGCGGAGAGAACAGGCGGAGACCGCATTCACGAAAATGTGACAGGGCGTCGAGCCTGACGTAGATAACGAGCGAGAAGTGACCTTGGCGGCTGCGCGTCATTCCGAAGAAGAAGCTAAATGCCGGCATCCGTGTGCCGGAAATCAGATGGATTCAGCCCCAATTTCTTCAGCAGGCGGTAAAGCGTCCCCCGGGGAAGTTCGGCCTCGCGGGCGGCTTGGGAGACGTCGCCATCGCAGAGGGAAAGCAAATTCCGGAAATACTCTGTTTCGAATTTGGCGAAATGACGTTCCCGCGTTTGGAAAAAGCCGGTGCCCCGCTTGCCATTGTTATTTCCAGCCTGGGCGACGATCTCATCGGGCAAGTCGTCAATGGTCAGGGACTTATTTGCGGTGAGAGCGATCATCCGCTTCAGCACATTTTGAAGCTCACGAACGTTGCCTGGCCAAGTATAGCTTGTGAACACTTCGATGACTTCCGGGACAACAGCAAGCCCTGGCTTGTCCATCTCGGTTTCGTAACGCTGCAGGAAGTGCTGCGCCAACAGCGGAATGTCCTCGAGCCGCTCCCGCAACGGCGGCAGCTGAATGGTAATCACGTTGATGCGGTGAAAGAGATCGAGGCGAAAGCGGTCCTTCTTCACCTCCTGCTGCAAGTCCATGGAAGAAGCCGCGAGAATGCGGAGATCCAGCGTAATCTCTTTCGTTCCGCCCACCCGCCGGATTTTTTTCTCCTGTAAAACTCGGAGCAGTTTCGGTTGAAGCCGCAGGGGCAGCTGGCTGATTTCATCGAGAAAGAATGTTCCGTGGCTGGCGAACTCGAGCAGCCCAAGGCTGCGGGATTGCGCCCCGGTGAACGAACCGCGCTCATGGCCAAAAAATTCGCTCTCCATCAATTGATCGGGGATCGTGCCGCAATCGACCGGAACGAATGGCTCCTTGCTGCGCCGGCTCCCCTGATGAATGGCGCGCGCCACCAGTTCTTTGCCAGTGCCGGTTTCGCCAATGATCAGCACGTCGACGTCGGTGGGCGCCACTTTTTGTATGCTCGCGAAAACATTCTGCATGGCGGCGCTTTTCCCGATGATCTCCCCGAAGGCATAGGAACGCTCGATTTGCCGCCGCAGCAGGAGATTCTCATCCCGGAGCCGTTTCCCTTCGAGCAACCGGCGCACAAGCAAAAGCAGGTCCTCGGGGGCAAACGGCTTCACGATGTAGTCCGCCGCGCCAAGCTTCATGCATTCGATGGCCGTTTCCACCGTGGGAAACGCTGTCAGCACCAGGACAGGCAGCCCGGGGTCGTGCTCGTGAGCCAGCCGGAGCAGGTCAACGCCGTTGACGCCCGGCATGCGAATGTCCGCGATGACGAGGTCGAAACTTTCTTTGGCGATCCGTTCGGCAGCGCGCGCGCTTTCGCTCTCCACATCAATTTCGACGTCGGGAATCTTTTGCAGCGTGTCGGCGCAAACCTCGAGCATTCCTTGTTCGTCATCGACGATGAAAATCTTAGTCTTGGCCATAGGGCCCCTCCTGGAAAACGGGCTGACAAACGGGCAGCTTCACGATCACGCGGGTTCCTTGCCAGACCCTGCTTTCCAATTCAATTTTGCCGCCGTGACTCTGAATCAAGCCGAGACAAATGGAGAGGCCCAAGCCAGTTCCTTTGCCCTCTTTTTTCGTCGTGAAAAACGGTTCGAAGATTCGTTCCCGAATTGCATCAGGAATGCCATCGCCAGTGTCCTGGACTGCGATGCTAATCGCCGGACTTCCATCCGGCAGGCTGCGGCCGCCCAAAGCGGAAACCTGCAGCCAGCCGCCCTTGGGCATGGCGTCGAGCGCATTCAGAAAAAGATTCAGAAAGACCTGCTCCATTTCATAGGCATTCGCGGTGACGACAGCCGGCTCGCCCGAGAGACGGTCTTCGAGGCGGACGCCTTTGGCGCGGGCGCATTCCTCAACCATGGACAACGATTTTCGAACGGGCACACGCAGATCAAGCGGCACGCGACTGCCCACGGAGGGCCGGCAGTAGGAAAGCAAGCCTTGGGCAACCCGCGCCACCCGGGTGGCCAGGTCGCCTATTTTCTGGAGTTCGCGCGTGTATTTGGGCGGAAGGTCGCCGGGGCCGTCGCTCAGCAGTAATTTCACTTTGGCGCTTATGATCGCTATAGGATTATTGACTTCATGAGCCACCTGGCCGGCTAGTTCTCCGACCGCGGCCAATTTTCCCGCCCGCATCATTTGCGTTTGCGTGATTTTTTGCTGGGTGATGTCCTGGGCCAATTCAACCGCCTGGACGATTTTCCCTGACATATCCATCAAGGGCGCGGTGGTGATTTGAAAAATATGTTCCTGGCTCGCTCCGCGGAGGAGCGAAGAGGGGCAGGCGTCGGGCGGAACGCTCAATTCTGTCATTCGCACCAAACCATCCCGCAACGTTTCCAGGGCGGGGGAATTCGGCCGGTCGAGAGTTTCACAGGCTGGGCAGTCAGTCCCGTTTGGCGAAACGAACCAATCTCGCCAACGGCTGCTCACCCAATAGGGGGTTCCGCCGCGGCCGATCACGCGCAACCCAGCGCCAGTCGTTTCGAGGGCGCGTTCCAAGAGCTGGCGGTCAGCCAGGGCGCGATCGATCATAGCTTCGAGCCGGCGCTCGTTGTAGCGCATCCGTTCGGCGAGGCTCGTCACGAAATAAGCTGTCAGGCAAAGAATAATCGTTTGCAGCAGCGCGCGACTGATTGCGTAAACTGGTTCATCAGCCGCGTGCAGCAGCTGGCCGCCTTTTATAAGGTGAGGAAAGATCGATAAGGTATAGTGGTGCAGCAGTCCCGCGTATTCGGTCCAAATGAGCAAGGAGAAGGAAACGCTTCCCGCCGCAGCCAGGCCATAGCATTGGCGGCGGGAGAGCAAAATGCCGCCGATGATGACGTGGAAAATCATCACTGTGGACAACGGATTCTCGACCCCGCCCGAGTAATGGAGCAGCGCGGTCAGGATGGCCAAATCGAGGTAGCCCTGGGCTGAGAGCATGGCGGAGGCCCCCTTCTCCCATTGTTGGAACCAACCATAGACGAGATTGCAAGCGCCGAGCGCCGCCACGGTGAACACCAGCGGCCACCAGACCTCTTGCGGAAGCACTTCAAAAACCCGCACCGTAATGAAAATCAAGAGAACCGAAACGATCACCGCGATCCAACGCATGGCGATGAACCACCGCGCGTAAATTCGGGTTCGTTCACCTTCCGTGATACGCCGCTGTTCGGAATCCTGTTCCGCCAGAGGATGAGCCACCAAAAAGCTCGGCGATGATTTCAATATTTGCCAAGCCACGACCCCCCCGACCAAGAGCGACGAAAAAATTCCGCGGGCGATATGGAGCAAGTGCAACTTGCTTCTCTCCATTCCGCTGAGCCAGCCGCGTTCGAGGAATTCAAAAGCGGCGAAAATGAAAACAATGACGAGAAGCGAAAAATAGACCGGACGGCAACTGGGCAACCGCCCATCAGGATTCTGCACGGGGATATTCTTCTGCTGAACCGCTGATTGGTCGGAGCCGCTGGAATTCATGATGGCTCGATTTCCAGGCCGAGAGCGAAGATTTCAAGGCTCTGAAGGGACAGCAGCCAAGCGGGAGGGCAAGCCTGCTGATCCAAATCGAGTGCTTAAAGCAAAAGAAAAAAGAATTCAAGGGATAAGTCCATCGTACGATCTGGAAAATTGTAGAATCGTGTCTTTGCTCAAGGTCGAACGGCCAACTGGCGTTTCTGCAGCACTTCGTAAGCGAAATTGTCGAGCACGGTGGCATCGATCGGATCGCCGTTTACAGGCAGCGTCAGGACGGGCAGGCCTTCCTTGGCGGCAATATGAAAGAACTGCGCTTCGGCAATTTTGTTCGGCATGCACTCAAGCGGCCCGATGCTAATCGCGGCATCGATGTCGCGAGCGCGCCATTCATGAAGCGGATTGCCGATCGTGAGCACCGCTTCACCTTCCAATTCGTCCCGCAAGTAAGGACGGGCGGTTTTTAACATTTCGGCGGCGCTGACGCGGTTGGGCCAGCGCAACGGCCCGGCCATGGCGCTATAAAGACGATTTTGAATGCGCGATCGGACTGCCTGAATCAAGCGCTGCGAAATTCCCCCAGGCCCATGCTTCCGGTTGCACTCATCGACATACTCGAGCCATTCGTTGAACGGGGCCAGCTTCGCCCGAAATCCCCTCGCCTCCAATTTTTCAATCAGCCCATCGTTCGCGAAGGGCACGAGCCGCACATAAATTTCCCCCACGACGAGGATGGTTGGCTTGGACGAACGAGCGCGACCTTGGGCGAATTCGGCCGCCGCCTCGCGCAGCAACCGGCCAACGCCAAATAATTTCCCGGAGGCCACTTGTCCCAGAGACGAGGCGATATGGAGTGGGCCGGCCGCGTGGCGTTGCAGCAACTCGAGCAATTCGGCGATGCGGCGTTGATAAATCTCTTCGGCCAAACCAGCGGCGTTCTCGTCCGGACGGCTGTCGTGCAGGGCTGCCAGCAAATAATCCGCAGCGACGAATCCCGCGAGCAAGAGAATGGTGAATCCCGCGGGCAGCTCCGAAAAATAATTGGAATCGGCCGGCGCCCACACCCGGACGCGCTCGCCCCAGCCGAGTTGGGCGAGAATTACTTTTTGGAGCAAGTGGTAAATGCCAAACCGGCACGGGCCGCAACTGCTCGGCATGACTAGCGCAAATTTGTCGGCGGTTTGCTTTTCGTGCTGCAGACGTTCCAACAAACTTCCCAGCGTCAGGCAGAGCGGAATGCATTCCTTTCCCGAAGTGAACCGCCGGCCGATCTGGAGGGATTCTCGGCCCGGCGGAGCGAGCACTTCCACCTCCGCGCCCCGGCCGCGCAAGCAAGCCGCGACCACGCCGGAGCCGACGCCCAGAAATGGGATTAACAAACGTTCGCGAGAACGGAGCAAATCCTCGAGCCGGATTTCCGAGCGTTGAAATGTTTGCAGGTCGAACCGGCCGCGCGCGTCGTCCGCGCTCTCGACGTGCTGCCGAACACAAAACAGGAACGCTTCGATTCTCGTCTTCGTGCCGGCATCGCCCGAATGGCCGTCCGTCTCGATAATGGCAAACGGTTTTCCCTGCATGATCGAACTAAAGAAGTGCAAATTAAAACTGTCCGGCCCGCAGGAATAGTTGCTGCAGTAAACCGAATAAAGGCCCGGTGTTTGGCGAATGAGCTGAGCGGCCCGCAAAATCTGCTGACCGTAAGCCCAGTACACCGCCGGAAAAACCGGCGCGCTGTCAGCGACTGGAAAACAGTCCATCGGAATCGCCATTACCCCTTGCTCCCGCAGCAGCGAAGGGACATTCGAATTCAAAACTTTATTGTAAATCGTGTAGGGCCGGCCCACCACAACCACGGGCGTGATCGCTTCGTTCCGGCAAAACGCGAGGGCGCGCTCGCCAATCTTTTGCGCGCCTGCGGCAAATTTCCGTTGAGCAGTGCAGCCCGATTCATGAGCCCCCTTCCAAGCCAAGTCAGGGGCGCCAAGATCGACCGCGAGCGACCGGCAGCTCTCGAGAAAGGGCGCGGAATCCAAGCCGCCGCTTAAATCGATCACGGGTGAAATCAATCGTCCGGCAAACCGTTCGGCCAGGTCCCACCGCAAGATTTCCGGACTGCCTTGCACGATTGGGCAGGCGCCCGAATGCGGCTCGTCGCCGCAGCGCGGCAAACTGCGCAACATCGGAATGAAGATGAAATCGGAGTTCAACTCGGCAAGCTTGCTGCCGACGCCGTGGAACAGCTGCATGGGGGCGCAGAACGGCACGTTGGCTTGGCGGATTCCCGTCTTGAGGACAGATTGGTCAGCAGTTTCAGCGAGCAGCAAATCAAACCCGAGCTCGCTGAGGAACCCGGCGAAGAACGGAAAGAGCCCTTTCAGCATGAACTCGCTCGAAACCGCGATCGTCCGCCGCCCGCGGCGTTCTAAAAAAGGACGCGCGAGTTCCTGCGCCAATTGCTCGCGCTCCTGCATCGGATTCGGCGCCTTGGCCGTGAGTTTTTTCTGGCGCGTGCCTTTGTCGTAAAGCGAACACGCGCCGCCCCACGCGAATTGCCGGCGTTCCTGCGAAACGACGGTCTTAATCCGGTTGATGCGACATTTGTTTCCCGCGCCGCCGCAGCCAACCTGCGCGTGGCAAATGAACGTTTCTTTTTTGTCGATGCGCGCTTCCAGGAATTTTCGCGGCTCGGCCGGCGGCCTGCTTTTCCATGGCAACTCGCGCTCGGCCAATAACGCAATTCCGAGCGCGCCGACTGTGCCTGGGTTCGGCGGAACGATCACCTGGCTGCCAGTCTGCCGCGCCACCGCCGCGGCGAGCGCATCTGCGGAAAACGGCATGCCTTGGCAAAAAACAACCTGCCCCACCGACCGGTTTCCTTTCACGCGGTGGAGATAGTTTTGAACGATCGAGTCGTACAACCCTGCGATGATGCTCCGCGAATCGGCCCCGGCGGCGACGGCGTCGTCGATCACCTCCGCCATGAACACCGAGCAATGTTGCCCGAGTGAAATTCCCTCGGAAGCAGCGAGCGCTTCCTGCGCGAGCTGGCCGACGTTCTGCACGCCGGAGAATTTCCTCCCTTGCTCCTCAATGAATGATCCCGTTCCCGCGCTGCACGCTTCGTTCATCGCGCAATCGATGACTTTTCCTGCTTGCAACCGGATGTATTTCGCGTCTTGCCCTCCAATCTCAAAAATCGTATCGACCCGGCGATCGTAATGCAGCGCTCCTTCCGCATGCGCGGCGATCTCGTTCAAAACGAAAACGGCTTCCTCGCCGAAGCAAGTCGTCAACAACGAGCCAACGATTTCGCGCCCGCTCCCAGTCACGCCGAAAGCAAGAACGTCGCATCTTCCCGGAAACGCGTGGCAGAAGTTATCGACGAACTGGCGCAACAAATCTTGAGCGGCTGCGACAGGATTGCCATCGGTTCGGCGGTACGCTTCCCAAATCGGTTGCCGGTTCACCGCATCCATCGCAATCAGCTTCGAGCCTGTCGAACCGATATCAAACCCGAGGATAAGCTCGGCTGGCGCCGGGCCGGAAAGGACCGCGAGCGATGCCGTCAACCGCTGAACCTGCCCAAGCGATTGCGATAACGCGGGGGTTTTTTCCAAACGGTTTTTCGCGCTGTGCTGCCATAGCTCATCCAAGGCCGGTTTGGCCGCCGGTTGCTCGGCCGCAGCGAGGGCCGCTCCAATCGCTTCAAAATGCCGGGCGTGTTCTTCGGAAACGGCGCACAGGGTCATTCCCTGCCGGCCGAGCGCTTCTCTCATCGAGTTTTGGACGCGGAGCGAACGGCTGACTCCGCCAATCAAGACGACGCGCTCCGGACTCAGCCCTGGTTTGATGAGAGTCAGAATGTTGTCGCAAACGGCATCGAAAAGACCCGCGAGAATCCGGCCGCGATCCTCGCCTTGGTTGGCCAGGTGCGTCATGTCTGTTTTCAAAATGACGGGACAGCGTCCTGAGAGCGGCGCCGCTTGATCCACCGACGCACACAGCCGGCTCGCCTCTTCCACCGTCAGCGAAAAGCGCTCGACGAGCTGGCGAAGAAAATTGCCCGTTCCTTGCGAACAGCGGCCATTCTCGCGAAAGATTTCGGGCCCACCACCGCGCAATTCGAGCACCGAGAATCCCCGGCTGCCGATCGACACGACCGTGCCTGGCTGCTCGCCCAATAAAAATCGATACGCCAGCCGCTGCGCTTGTTTAATCGGAATCCGAGGCAAACTCGAACGGACGCTCAGTCGTCCGGTTACAGCGGCGGCCTCGACCGTTGCCCAACCGATTTGCTCGAGCAAATCCCGGAGCACCGCAGCAGGATTTTTCCCGTGCTCCGCGATCAATTTCCGGCCCACGAATGCTCTTCCGTCGCGAGCCCGCCAAAGCTCGGCCACTTTTATCGTCTCAGCTCCCAGATCGATTCCGGCGAACTTCGCCAACTCGTGCGTGGCAGGAATCGCGCCGGGATTCGCGCTCCCCGCAGACCCGGCTGGAGGACGTTCCGGAAGGCTCGCGGAGGATTCAGCGGACGCATTGGAATGAAAGAGAAATGATTTCATAGCGCGATTATGTGGACGGCCGGCTCGCGAGGGCGCTCCGCCCTCGTGGCTGGTCCAGGCGGAGCCTGGCTCGCCCCGCCTGCGCCAAGTGCAGCCGCTGGGGCGAGGCTACGGACAAGCCGCCAACGAGTGTGCACCACGGACCCTTTCCTGGAACCGATCGGGTCGGCTTGGAGGGGAGTTTCCGTTTTTTATTTCGGCGGCGGGAGCTTGTCCGCGAAAGAACTCACACATTCATCATCTCTCCAAGCACCACATCGCCTTGATGGTCATCAATGTTTCCCCTGCCCTGCCCGCTTAACAATTTTTTCGTGCCCGCCGCGCCGACAATTCCCCCTTTACTTCAATTGGCTCGGACCATCGTGACGAAGCGTGAACATTCGCCAGTTGCAACGCCTGGTCCGCCTCCTTACGTCGGCGGCTACAGTGCAATGCCTGGTCCGCCTCCTTACCTCGCCGGCTACAGCGCAATGCCTGGTGCGAACCGTCCGCTCGGAGGCTACGGCTGGTTGATGCTGCTGCTGTTGTTTTTCTCGCAGGTCCAATTCGCCCAAGCCATCCCCGTTCAGCTCGAAACTCCTTCCTTCCTTTTTTCAATCCAACCGGACAACGGCAAATGCGAACTGCGCGGCCGCGATTCGAACGCGCCGTGGCGTTCTTCTGCCGACGTCTTTGGCCACGTCAGTTTTCGCCAGGGCGGCCAACCGGGCAGCGCAGCTCTCGCCCAATGCGAGGTGACGCGAGTTGATGCGGGTCTCAATTTGAAATTCCTGGCCGGGAACAAACCTGAAAATTTCATTCGCGTTCTGTTGCGCCCTAATAATGACGGCCGCGCTCTTGCCGTTTCGTATGAAGCCGCTCCAGGGGTCGAAATCGAAAACATCCGCCTGCTTGATGGATTGTTAACGGTCACCAGTGCGGCCAACGGTTACGTCGTTGTTCCCGCCCGCGAGGGATTGTTGATCCCGGCCGATTCGGGGAAGATCTTCTCGCATTACTTCGACACCTCTGCCTACGAGGGTTGCCACATGCAAATGGCGGGCCTGGTGAATGCGGGCTCCGCGCTGCTGATCACCTGGAACGATCTATACGCCGGCCTGGAATTGAACAGCTCGGTTTCAACAAATCCAGCCCCGCAGAGAATTCAAGCCGCCGTCGTCTTGAAGAAAACAGCGCGTTCGTTCCAGATCGAATTTCTCGGCCAAGGCAGCTACGTCGAAATCGGAAAAGCGTATCGGCGCACCGCCACAGAAAAGGGGTTGCGAATCCCGTGGGAAAATAAATTGCGCGGGCACGCCGAACGGGCGCGGCTTTTTGGCGCCATCAATTTCAAGCTCTGGAGCGCGTTGGACCGGCGCATGGACGAATCGAGCACGCGTGAAGAACGGATCCGGGTGAATTGGACCTTTGATGAGGCCGCGCAAGTGGCGGAGCATCTCAAGCGCGATCTCCAGCTCGAGAAAGTTCTTTTTATCATGGGCGGCTGGATCCATCGCGGTTACGACAACCAGCACCCGGACATTCTGCCCTCCGCTCCGGAATGCGGCGGCGATGCAGCCTTCGCCGACTGCGCGCGCCGGGTCCGGCAATTGGGTTACGTTTTCTGCCTGCATGACAATTACCAGGACATTTATCGTGACTCGCCGTCATGGGATGAACGTTGGGTCGCGAAAAATCGCGACGGCAGTTTGATGCGCGGGGGGCATTGGGCGGGCGGCCGCGCTTATTTGACCTGTTCGAAGCAAGCTTTGGAATTAGCTCGCCGCCCGGAAAATCTACAGGCCGTTTTAAAGCTGACCGGAGCCGGCGCTTATTTCATCGACACGACCTATGCCGCGGGTCTGCAGGAGTGCTTCGACCCGAATCATCCGCTCTCCCGGAGCGACGATTTGAAATGGAAACAAGCCATCTCGGATTATGCCCGGGAGCTGTTTGGGATTTTCGGAAGCGAATGCGGCCGCGAATGGGCCGTGCCGCACAGTGATTTCTTTGAAGGTTTCAGCGGCGTCAGCGGCCGTTCTTATCATGACACAAATTTAGTGAACAAAGTGGGCGGGGTGGTCGTGCCCCTTTTCGAACTGGTCTATCACGATTGCATCGCGATCTACGGGAAATACGGTTACGACCCGAAGCATTCTGCCGAGTATGTGCTGCGCCACCTGAGCCTGGGCCGGCCGCTCCATTATCATAGCGTGCCGAGCCACCTTTATTGGAAGAGCGCCACGGGAGAACGGAACAGCGATGAGCCGGCGGCGGTTTTCACGCGCGGCAACGGCGGGTGGACGGAAGGCCTTCATCCACTCGACCGTTTCGTAAAGAACACCGCGGAAATCCTCGGGCCGCTCAATGAACTGACAGCGATGACGCTGTTGGAAAATCATGAGTTCCTCACCGCCAACCGCCAGGTCCAGCGGAGCACATTTGGCAGCGGCGCAGACACAATCGAAGCCGTCATGAATTTTGGGGCCGAGCCGTATCGCTATTCCGCGCGCCAGCGCGAGATCATCATTCCGCAGTACGGCTTTGTCATTGATGGGCCGCACTTCGCAGCGTTCCACGCGCTCAAATGGGGCGGACTCAACTACGAGCAACCGGTCCTCTTCACTCTCCGCAGCCTCGATGGAGAGCCGCTCGAACGTTCCCGGCGCGTTCGTGTCTTTCCTGGCTTTGGCGAACCGCGCCTGAATTTTCGTGGCGTTGTCCGGTCGATTGCCAAAGAGGAAATTTTGCAGTTTTAATTTTGAAACAGCTCCTTCTAAAAGTCGTCGCCTGCGAGATCGCGTTTCGTGAAATCTGCCGAGCCGCTGCCCAATGCCGGCAGCTGATCGATTTGGAATTCCTTTCCCAAGGCCTGCACGATGTCCCGTGCTCGGGCGGCGCAAAAATCCAGGCGCAGATCGATGCCGTTCCCGCGGGCCGGTACGATGCCATTTTAGTGGGCTACGGCCTGTGCGGAAATTTGATTTCGAAACTGAAAGCCCGCCATACCCCGCTGGTCATTCCCCGGGCGCACGATTGCATCACGTTCTTTGTCGGTTCGACGCAGCGGTACCTTGGGCTGATGGACCGGCATCCTGGCGCCTATTATTACACGTCAGGATGGCTCGAATGCGCCCAACGCCGTGGAGAAACGCCGGGAAATTTCCTGCCAGCTCGGGCTGGAGCCATCGGGCAAAACTCGGCCACGTTTCAGAATTGGGTCAAAAAGTATGGAGAAGAGCGGGCTCGCGCGCTGGTCGAGGTGATGCAGCGCTGGACGGAGAATTACACGCATGGGGTCTGGATCGATTTTGATTTCCTCAAGTCGACGCCGTTGCGGGACCAGGTGAAATCCATCTGCGCCCATCAAAGCTGGGTGTTCGAAGAAATTCCGGGAGATCTTTCGCTGCTGCAGCGGTGGCTCGAGGGCGATTGGGACCCGCAACTTTTCTTGACGGTCCAACCTGGGGAAGAAGTCGTCCCAGCGCACGATGGAACGATTATTTCCACGCGCCCGATTGCGCCGGCCCAAACGCCGTGCACGAAAGAAAACATATGAATGATTCAGAATTACTCAGCCAGCTTGCCCAAGCGGTGATCAGTTTAGACCAGGCCCGCGTCGAGCAACTCGCGGCCGAGGCGCTCCGCTGGATTCACCCCGCCCAGGTCATTGCGCATGGGCTCTCGCGCGGCATGCAAACGATCGGCGAGCAATTCAAAACCGGGGAAGTCTTCATTCCTGAAGTCATGGTCGCTTGCGATTGTTATTATGCCGGGCTGCAAATGGCCAAGCCCCACCTCAAGCAACAGGACAAAGATTGGTTCATCGGCACGATGGTGATCGGCACGATTCACGGCGACATCCACACCGTCGGCAAGGACGTGGCGGTTCCCGTTTTCGAGGCCGCTGGCTTTCAGGTGGTCGATTTGGGCGTGGCCGTTCCGGACGATCGATTCGTGCAGGCCATTCGCGAGCACCAGCCTCAAATCGTCGGGCTCGGCACTTACATGACCCCCACCTTCATGCACACCCGCGAGACGGTCGAAGCGATCAAGCGCGCCGGCCTGCGCGATCAATTGAAAATCATTTGCGGCGGACCCTCCGTGAACGCGGATGCGGCCCGTCGCATGGGAGCGGACGATGCCACGGACAACGCGTGGGATGCAGTGGAAAAAATGAAGGGGATGCTCGCTGAACTCAACCAAAGACAAACACCATGAGCCAAATCGTTGATGATTGGGTGAAGCGGCTGAAGGATAAATTGCCGCCCATCGGAGAAATGACCCACTGGGAGCGGCTTGCCGCCGCTTTCGAACGCCGGCCCACCGACTTGGTTCCGGTCGCGCCCCAGCTGGATTATTGGCAAATCACGCACGCCAATTATACCCACCAGGAAATTTATAACGACGTCGATAAGACGACCGACGCGTGTATCCGCACCTGGGCTGAACTGAGAACTGACGCCATCTGGATGTACATCGATATCGGGCACCAGATCGAAAATTTCATCCCGGCCGAAAAACGGGCGGCGCATTTCATCCACCGCGGCCCGAAAGATTATCTGATTTACAAGCCGCTGGCTGGAACGCTCGATGAAGCGATCGGGCTGTACGAATCCCGAGCGTACGAGCGTTATTTGGAGGGGTCGCGGCCCGTCACGCATTACACGCCGCACATGCTCCAATTGCTCGAATTCCAAGAAAAAATGAATCGGCAGGTCCCGGTCATTGTTGGGGCGGCCACGCCGACCAATTACGCGGAAACGATCGTTGAAGTTCAGCATTTCGTGAAGTGGACCATTACCGAGCCGAAGGCCAAGGTTCATCATTATCTGCAGCTCTGTCTCGACGAGCGATTGGCCGCGCTCGATTTTTACCGCGAGTTCGCCGCGAAAAATGGTTGCGAATTCTTTTGCGGGTTTGGCGGCGCCCGCACTTGGGGGCCGCGCCAATTGGCGGAGTTTGGAGAGTACGACCGCAAGTTCATCGAGAAAGCGAAAACGATTTTCCCGCATGTCTTCTGGCACATTTGCGGCCACAACCTGCCCGAGGCGATGCAACTGCTGGCGGAGTGGGACGGGTTGCAGGCGGTCCAATATGACATGCCGTATTATTCCCAGGCCTTGAGCTGGCCCGAGTGGTGCGAATCCGTGGCGCGACTGTTCGCCGGCAAACGCTGCGCGATGAACGCCCCGACGACTCAAGCGTGTTGTTACGAAACGCCGCAGCAGGTCGAGAAAATGGTGAGCGAATTCATCGAAGCCACCTTGCCCCACACCACCGCTGTCGTCATGCCCGGCTGCGAAATTGATTCCTACGCCCCATTGCAAAACGTGCGGACGATGATCGATGCCGCGCGCAAGTACCGCGGCTCTTCCAAATCCAATCGGCTGTGAGGATCGTAGCCGCTGTGAGGATCGTAGCCGCCGACGTGAGGAGGCGGACCGAGTCCATTCACCAACGCTTTACCGGGTGCTACAGCAATGTCCCGTGCAGAATCAAGTAAGCGATGCTGAAATAAATCACCAGCCCGGTGACATCCACCAGCGTCGCCACAAACGGAGCGGAAGCAACCGCGGGATCGAATCGCAGTCGTTTCAGAACGAACGGCAACATCGATCCGGCCAAACTCCCAAACAACACCACTCCGATCAAACTGAACGCCACGGTCGCCGCGACTAATCCGTAGTGGGGGCCGTAAACTTTCTCTTTGTGCGGCCAGAGGAGAATCCGCACGAGCGCAATCACTGCCAGCACGCATCCCAACGAAAGACCTGCCAGGAACTCGCGACGAATCACCCGCCACCAATCCTTCAAACTGAGTTCGCGCACGGCGAGTCCGCGGATGATCAGCGATGTCGCTTGCGAGCCCGAATTTCCCCCGCTCGAGATGATCAACGGGACGAACAACGCCAGCACGACCGCTTTGGCAATTTCGTCTTGGAAGTAGCCCATCGCCGTGGCGGTTAGCATCTCGCCAATGAAGAGCATGGCCAGCCAGCCCGCTCGTTTTCGGATCATCGAGGTCAGCTCGATTTTCAAGTAGGGCGCGTCCAGCGATTCCATGCCGCCCATCTTTTGGATGTCCTCGGTGGCTTCCTTTTCCGCAAGGGTAAGCACGTCATCGAACGTCACAACCCCAACCAATACCTCACGTGAATCCAAAACCGGCAGGATCGTTCGGCCATATTTTTTGAAAGCAGCCACCGCCGTTTCCTGGTCGTCCGTCGCGCGCAACGCCACCAACGGCCGGTGCAGCAGTTCGCGCACAGGTTTGTCCAGCTCGGTCACGACGAGATCCCGCAAACTGACCCAGTTCACCAGCCGGCCTTTCTCGTCCACGACATAAAGCTGGTTCATCACATCCCGCTCGCCGCCCAGTTTGCGCAAATGCGCCAGCACCTCGGCCACCGTCCAGTTCTGGTGGATCCGGACATATTCCGGCGTCATCCGCCGGCCGATCGATTCTTTCGGATAACCGAGCAGTTCGATCGCGACTTTGCGTTCTTCGGCCGAGAGCAGGTTCAGCAATTTCTGGGTGACAGCGGCGGGTAATTCTTCGAGCAGCGCCGTGCGATCGTCGGGCGGCAGATCATTGAGGAGAGCAGCGACACTTTCATTTCCGAGCGCCTGGACCAGGCTTTCCTGGTCCTCGATCGTCAGATTCTCGAACACGTCCGTGGCCAGGTCATGCGGCAGGATGCGCAACAGAACGGCTTTGTCTTGCGGGCTGAGATCGGCCAAAATCTCGGCCAATTCCGGCGCAGGGAATTCACAAAGAATTTTCCGGAGTTCGGCAAAGTTGCGCTGCCGGATTAATTCCATCAGCTCGGGTTTGAGCAGATTGCCGATCATGATTAGCTGGACAGAAACTTAGCCGGCGTGCTGGATTCGCGGCCCGTGTTCGCGTTAGGCCGAAGGCCGGAACAGTTTTTCGAATTGGTTCCGCAAGGTTTTTGATGATTGCCGATTAACGCTTTCTCCGCGCCTTGTTGTCCGGCGAGGGCGCTTTGTCCAAATCCCTCACCATTTCGCGGAGAAGCTCTTTCTGTTTTTCGCGGCTCCGTTCCCGGGTGCTGCGAAGGTCAACCAGCGCAGAGAGGAGAGCCAAGCCAGTGAAGAAGAAGCAAACGAACCAATAAAGCAAGAATCTTCCGCCGTTCAGGTCGGATTTGAAAATGGTTTCCCCGCTGATCAACAGAAACGCTGAGATTATCAGGGATACCGTTCCAATCGAACGGACAGTCAGCAGTCGTGCCCAGCCCATGAACGCACGGTAGCCTAACCCCATTAGAAAGTCCAAAGCAGCTCCAGAAACGCGGCCTTCAGGCTGCAGACACAGCAACTCACTCAACAGGTGCAACGCCTCGCCTGCAGCGTAAACGCTGCGTTCCTGCTGAAAGTCCCAGCCGCACTCACTCGGAACGCGGCCTTCAGGCTGCAGACAGAACAACTCACCCAACAGTTGCAACGCCTCGTCTGCAGCGTAAACGCTGCGTTCCTGCCAAACTACGATGCACGTGCGCCTGGATTTGGCATTGCGTCGGGTTAACTCCGTGGCGCGTAAAAGATTGCTCGCGCTTTAGTTGTCCGGACATTACGGTAATTTTCATCGCCAATCTTTGAATCCAGCTTCCATGCAAATCGCTCAGCAGCTCGCATTATTCCTCGAGAACCGCCCTGGAATGCTAGCGCGCGTCTGCGATGCCCTTACCGAAGCCCGGGTCAATATCTGGGCGATCTCAAGCAGCGACACCGTCGATCACATTGTCGTGCGCTTGGTGGTGAGTGACACCGCGCGTGCCCGCCGCATGTTCGAGGAACGAGGAACCTTGGTTGTCACGAGTGACGTGCTGATGATCGATGGGACGAACAAGCCCGGAACGCTGGCGAAAATTGCGCATCGACTCGCTGACGCGAAAATCAACATCGATTACGCTTACTGCGCCACCAGCCCTCGAGCGCAACGCGGATTACTCATTCTCCGCACCTCGAATCCGAAGAAAGCGCTCCAGGTTTTGAATGTCGACTTGTGAACCGCCGATTTTCAGCTCTCGCCCTTCTCGCTCTGTCCCTTTTGCTCCCGCGCGTCACGCCGGCAGCCGAGGCTCACACCCAGCTTGGGATTCAGGGAACGCGCTTCACGATCAATCGCCGCGACACATTTCTGTTTGGGATCAGTTACTACGGCGCGCTCGGAGCAACGGATGAGGTGTTGCGCGGCGACCTGGCTGAATTCCAACGACGCGGCTTCAATTGGCTGCGCGTCTGGGCGACCTGGGCCGGATTCGAAAACGATGTTTCCGCGGTCGATGACAAAGGGGAACCGCGCCCGGAATTCCTCACTAAGCTCGAGCACCTGCTTCAGGAGTGCGACCGGCGCGGGTTGATTGTGGATGTGACGTTGTCCCGCGGGAACGGCGCGACTGGCCCAGCCCGCTTAGGCGATCATGCTTCCCATGTGCGAGCTGTCCGCATGTTAGTCTCCAAATTGCAAGCATGGCGTAATTGGTATCTTGATCTGTCAAACGAACGGAACATTCGAGACAAGCGTTTCTCTTCCATCGAGGACTTGGCGGACTTGCGGAAAATCGTCCGCGACCTAGATCCGGAACGACTGGTGACCGCCTCCCATGCTGGCGACTTGACGCGGGAAGAACTCGGGCAATACCTGAAAACCATTCGAGTCGATTTCATCAGTCCGCATCGGCCACGGCAGGCTGGTTCCGCTGAGCAGACCGAAGCGCAGACGCGCCGTTATTTGGAATGGATGCGAGAACTCGGGCGCGTGGCGCCGGTTCATTACCAAGAGCCGTTTCGACGCGGCTTTGCCCAATGGAATCCCAGGGCGCGGGATTATGTCACCGATCTCAAAGGCGCGGAAACTGGCGGGGCTGCTGGCTGGTGCTTTCATAACGGGGACGAACGGAATAAGCCGGATGGCCGGCCGCGGCGGTCGTTTGATTTGCGCGATGGCAGCTTATTTCAGCAGCTTGACAAGGAAGAGCAGCAGGCGCTCGAGGAACTAAAGCGGAGGATGCACCGGCCGGGCACGCCTTGATAGGAATGGCAAATGGGAGATGGCAAATGGCAAACATCGAGTCTTCAATTCGCAATTCGTTAATCGGCAATCGGCAATCGGCAATCGGCAATCGGCAATCCAAAATCCAAAATCCAAAATCCAAAATCCAAAATCCAAAATCCAAAATGGGCCTCGTCCCTTTACAGTCCCCAGTTCGGCTCGTATCTTTCGGCCCAGTGATTTCTGTCCAAACGAAAACTCGCGTCGTGATCGGGATGAGCGGAGGAGTTGATTCCTCGGCAGCGGCTGCGCTCTTGCTCGAGCAAGGTTACGATGTCATCGGCATCACCCTGAAGCTTTGGCCGCAAGACTGCGTTTCACGAGCCGAGGACAAGTGTTGCGGGCCGCAAGCGGTGATGGATGCGCGCGCGGTTTGCCATCGGTTGGGCATTCCGTTTTATCTCGTGGACGAAGCAGAAGAGTTCCAGCAGCAAGTGATTCATTACTTCGCGGCGGAGTACAAGGCCGGCCGAACGCCAAACCCATGCGTGATGTGCAACGAGAAATTAAAGTTCGGCGCCCTGATCAGCCGGGCGCGCAAGCTGGGCGCGGATTTCGTTGCCACCGGCCATTATGCCCGGATCGAGCGGGACGACCAAACGGGGCGGATGCTGTTGAAGCGAGGCCGCGATCCGCGCAAAGACCAAAGTTATTTTTTATTTTCACTCAAACAGGAACAACTTGCTCGAACCCTGTTTCCGCTCGGTGATCTGCAGAAAGCTGAAACCCGCGAGGTCGCCCGCAACGCCCATCTGAAAACGGCGGAGAAAGAAGAGAGCATGGAGATCTGCTTTGTTCCGGACAACGATTACGGCGCTTTCCTCACGAAGGCGAAGCTGGTGGAAAAGCATTGCGGCGACATCGTCGATCAGCAAGGACGCATTTTGGGGCAGCACGAAGGAATCGAATTCTACACGATCGGCCAGAGGAAAGGCCTGCACGTGTCGCACCCGACGCCGTTGTATGTGATCGAGGTCGACGCGGCGCGGAACCGGGTGGTGGTCGGCGATCCGTCCGCGCTCGAACGCGACGCTTTCCGGGTCGAGCGCTGCAATTGGATTCCTTTCGACGAACTGGCTTCGCCTCTGCAGGTGCTGGCGAAAATCCGTTACAATCATCCGGGCACACCAGCGACAATCATTCCGCTCGAGAATGGGATGGCCGAAGTGAAGCTAGCAGAGCCGCAGCGCGCGATCACCCCGGGCCAAGCCGCCGTTTTCTTTCAAGAGGACTTGGTGGTGGGAGGCGGCTGGATTATGCGCGGATGACGCTTCCGGCCGCTAAATGAAAATGGGCCGATGCTGATTCCGCGTTCCGGTGTTTTTCAGGTCGAACGAAGTTCCGGCGCGGCCGGTCAATTTCGCGATGGTTTGCTGCCAGACCGGGAGCCGCTCTTGCATGTGAATTTTCGAAATGTATTTCCAATCCAGCGGAGGTTCCAAAACCACTTCCCCATTTTCTCCAGGCTGCTTGACCAGCGCATTCGCCGCGTGAACGGCGGTGACCGTCGAAAACAACTGATCCGAAGCGCGGGTTGGTTGGTGGTGGAACGCCACGCCTTCCACGATGGAAGCGGGCAGACCCCAAGTGGCCAGTAAACAAGCCCCGACTTCGGCGTGCGACGCGCCGAGTTTTTCCTGCTCGATTTGCCAGAGCGGCGCCTGGCTCGTTTGTCGCGCGTCCCAACATTCGCGGTACTTGCTGAAATGCGAAACCAAGACAAGTTTGCCGACATCGTGCAGAAGGCCGGCGGTGAAGGCTTGATTGGTTTCCTCCGGTGGGCGGGATTCCACCTCCGCGATGGCGCGCACGGCTTGCGCGGTCAAAAGGCTATGATTCCAGAGTTCCTCGACGGAGTATTCCCGGATCTTGAGATTGCCGAATAATGAAAAGACCTGAACGGACAGGACCAGCGATTTGATCGTCGCGATGCCGAGATACGCCACGGCTTCCTCGGAACTGCAAATGTTCCGGGGCAAGCCGAAGAAGGTGGAATTGACCACTTGCAGAATTTTCGTGCAAAGCCCGATGTCTTTCGAGATGACGCTGCTGATTTCGCTGATCGCCGGAGCTTCTTTGGCGAGTTCAATGAGGATTTCCTTGTAGAGGGCGGGAATGCTTGGCAGCGACTGGACTTGAGCGACCAACTCGACGACGGCTTTGTTTTTCAGCAGGTCCTGGAGGGCAAACGCTCTGAGAAGCGCATCCTTCAGCTGGAAGATAGCTTCGGCCTTGGCGAAGTGTTGGTGGGCTATTTCCATCGCGCGCAAAATATCCGTTCGATCCAACGTCTCAGAAAGGATGAACCGCAGCGCGTTGGGGGAGTGGTGCCGGGTTTCCTTGAGAATGTTTTCACCGGCTTCGCCGGGCAACCCGAGGTCCGAGACGACGGCGTCGAACGAATTCTGTTCGATGAGACTGAGAGCAGCGTCCGGATTTTGAACGAATAACAGTTCCCAACCCGGCCGCATGTCAGCAAATCGCCGCTGCAAAGAAAGCAATTCGGCCGGATCAGCTCCAACGAATAAAATTCGCTTCATAGCCGGTGGCGTATCGGCAGGAACCCCAGCGGACTTGAGCCGGAACGCAACCGAAATTTTCCATCGGAAACAGGTTTGACAGCAGCCACCCGCTCGCCTAGACAAAAGGCTCTTGTCGGTTCTCAAAACGATATGAATCCGCTTCTTCCCCAGGAATTGGACGCGCTCCGCGAGATCGCCACGCCTACGGTTTCGAACGCGATCGAGCTGTTCAATCTCCGTTCCCGCAGCGAAGGCTTTATGTCACCTGAAATCCGGTGCTTGTTCCCGGACTTCGGGGTGATGGTTGGCCATGCGGTGACGGGCCGATTTGCCGCGCGCCAGCCAGCGACTAAACCCGCCTCGCGCTACGATTTCTGGAAAGCTATTTTGCAGGTTCCGGAACCGCGGGTGATCGTCCTGGAAGACATGGATCAACCTGCGGGTGTTGGCGCTTATTTCGGCGAAGTTCAGAGCACCATCCACAAACGGCTCGGTTGCGTCGGGGTCGTCACCAACGGCCATGTCCGCGACCTGGATGAAGCGCACGCGCTCGGGTTTCATTATTTTGCGGGTGGAGTGTGCGTGTCGCACGCTTACGTTCATCTGCTCGATTTCGGCGGGCCGGTTCAAGTCGGCGGCGTGACCGTGCGGACGGGAGAGCTGATTCATGCGGACAAACACGGTGTCTTGCTGGTGCCGCCGGCGATTGTCAAAGAATTGCCGAAAGCCGCGGCCCAAGTCTGCCAGCGCGAGCGGGAGATTCTCGATCATTGCCGGTCCGCCGAGTTTTCGCTCGAAAGCTTGAAAAAAATCTATGAAGGCTAGATTCCTTCGGAGCATTCCGCCTCAAGGAATCTATGAGTGAGGCGCGGGCGGAAAATGCCGCTTGGAATCGAGGGGACGATTTTTTTGGTGAACTCGCCTGGTCTGAGGCGCGCCTCACTAGCCAAAGGGATTTGAAATTCTAAATGAGATGCCTAAATCCGAAGCACGAGAACGTCGAAAGAAGAATCTATGCGTAACCCAGGCAATCCAATCCCCGTCCGGCCTGAATCCGTGGGGAGATCACGGGCGCCGAAAAACTCCCCACAGATTCAGAACAACGGGAATTAGAAGAGAGGGCTGCCAGCGAAAAGGTCACTTCGAAATTGCCACAGCCAAAACAAAACTATCGCCGGCCGTTTGACCTTCATGGAAAGCCATGGCTCGTTTTGAGCATTTGAATTTGTTTCCTCCTTCGCTGAAGCTTCGGAGACAGGCCGAATTCCGAGCTTCGTATTTCGGATTTGAGCAATCTAAGAATCTGAGAGGTTTTGCGATGAGAACGTCGAAAGAAGAATCTAAAGCAGCGTCTTGGTTTTGGCTCCTCCTCGCCTTCGGTGGCGCGTTCTCAAGCCGAGCTGGCGCGTTGCCCGACCTTGTCGTGCCGGAAGGCATCGGCGTGAATATTCATTTCACGCGCGGCCACGAACGCGACCTGGATCTGATCGCCGCTGGCGGATTCAAATGGATTCGAATGGATTTCTCCTGGGGCGGCACCGAGTCGCGCAAAGGAGAATATAACTGGACCGCTTACGACGAACTGACCGCGAACCTGGAAAAGCGCGGAGTGCGGGCGTACTACATTCTCGATTATTCAAATCCGCTCTACGAGGAAACGGTGGTGACCAAGAACCCAGTCTATGGCGGAGAGCAACGCGACACCGCTTCTCCGCAACATCCCGAAAGCATTGCGGCGTTCGCTCGCTGGGCCGGCGCCGCGGTGCGCCACTTTCACGGGCGCCAGATCGTTTGGGAAATTTGGAATGAACCGAACATCACGTTTTGGAAACCGAAACCGGACGTGGCCCAGTATTCGGCGCTCGCCCTGGCCGCCGCCAAAGCCGTGCGTGAAGCCGATCCCGAAGTGGTGTTGGTCGGCCCGGCCAGTTCCGGTTTTCCGTGGGAGTTTTTGGAAAGCTTCCTTGCTTCCGGCATTCTGCAGCACCTCGATGGCGTCAGCGTGCATCCCTATCGGAATTATCAGAAAGCTCCCGAAACCGCCGCGGAAGATTACCGCCGCCTGCGGCAGATGATCGAACGCCACGCGCCGAATCCGGAGAAGGCCAAGCTGCCCATCCTCAGCGGCGAGTGGGGTTACGCATCGCACACCAAAGGGCTTTCGCTCGAAACGCAGGCAGCATTCGCCGCGCGTCAGCAATTGGTGAATCTGTCCGAACGCGTCCCGATTTCAATTTGGTACGATTGGAAAAACGACGGTCCTGATGCCGGCGAGCGCGAGCATAATTTCGGAACGGTCACGCAGGAGTTATCGCCGAAGCCGGCTTACGTTGCGCTGCAAACGCTCGCCAAACAATTGGCCGGGTGCCGGTTTGTTCGACGCGAACCTTTGCCAGACCAGAGCGATTATTTCTTTGTTTTTCGCGATGCGGCCGGCGCCGAACGCTGGGCGCTTTGGGCAACGAAGGAGAAGCACGCGACCCACTTCACCCTGCCCTCTGGAGTGAAGACAGCAACCATCACCAACAGCAGCGGGGAAAAAGCGCTCATGAATCCTGAAGGCGCTTCCTCCTTCTCGATCGATCTGGAACTCGCGCCGAAATACGTTCGATTCCAGTAAACCAGATTTCGTAGCGCGGGCTTCCAAGCCGGCGGGTGCGGGCGATTTTCCAATCGCTGCGTTGAAGGAGGAGCTGGAAAGCTCCTTCGACCCGCAGACAAGATTGTCTGCGCTACTCGGCAACTAACATGAACGAAATGCCACCTCGACCCAACCGCAGCTGGGATGTCTTGTGCCATCTCTCCGCTCTCGCGATGTTCCTGGCCATTCCGTTTGGAAATATCCTGGGGCCGCTGGTGATTTGGCTATTGAAAAAGGACGAACTCGGTTCGGTCGATGCCCACGGGAAGGAATCGCTCAATTTCCAAATCTCGCTCAGCCTTTATCTGCTGGCGTTCGCCGGACTGACGGTGATGTTGATGTTCATTTTGATCGGATTCCTCATGGTGCCGATGCTCGTCGCCCTGGCGGCAGTGATGCCGATTGTGGACACCATTTTTGTGGTGATCGCATCGCTGAAAGCGAGCAACGGCGAATTCTTTCGTTACCCGCTCACGATCCGGTTGATTCGTTGATGCGCCTCCTGGCCTGTGGAGTGGCCGAGGTGACGGTTGCCTGCCTCCTTCCTCGGCGGCGACGCGCCAGCTTTATGTCGGCGATGATTTTCGAACCATTCACAATGCCCACTTCGCTTCTCCAGGCCAGAGCAGGTTCCGCAGTTCAAAAAGTTCCCACGCGAACGGGACATAACCGAGGTATCCCAACAACGGCATTTCAAACACATGCCAGAACTCCGCGCCAGGCGTGTGATAAATCCATTTCGGATACGAATAAAAGTTCCAGAGCTCCCAGAAAAATCCGCAGCACAAAGAGCCCAACGCCAGAAGGACGAAAGACCGCCAATCTCCGCGGGCGAAATACCGGAAGAAATTCGGCCGGCCCAGCCAGATATTGATGGGCTCCAAGATCAACACCAGTGCGCCCCAGACCCAGGGGTAAAACCAGCGCGGCCAAGCCAGGGTGCAACCAAGAAACAACCAACCGGCCACAAACAACCCGCGGAGCAAACCGGGAGTAGGCCGCCATTTCGGCCCGTTCGCAAATGCCTGCGTGGCGCGGAACGTCGCCAGCCATTCGGCGGTTTCGAACACCGCCGGCATCACCGTCGAAAATGAAATCGTGCTCAGCGCGAAATATTCCAAACCGCTGAAGTGTTCCCCGCCCAAATATTCCCAGTTCCGGGTGCGGCGATTGATCAGTTCGAAAATCCACCATGCCGGCGCGGAGATGGCGAATAGGAGCAGAAAATCACCTGGCGCTCGTGTCAGCAGTGAGTTTCCTTTTCGAGACAAAACCAGTCCATCCATCGTGAGAATGTAGCCCAGCCAGAGCGGGAAAAAGAGATACGCCGTGCGGAAATCTGGCAGCAACCAATTCAACGGCCAGAAAACCGCGATCAGCACGAGCCCAATCAGGCCTTGCGGCGATCGAAGAAAGTTCCTCATGACGGCGCACGGCAATTTGCCAAAAATTCAGGATTCGAAACAGCGTGAACATTTCGGGAGTGAATTTGTCAACACCCCGTCTAACAGCCTGTAAAAAAACCAACTTGTTTGAGCGGCGACCGCCCGTCTTGCCGCCGTTCAAATTGGGACAACGATTATTCAGTCATAGCGAGAGATCAAATGGAGGACCATTCATGAATAGAATTCTCAGGATCATTGCCACCGCCGGCGTGCTCGCCTTCTGCGGCGCGCGCGCGCCAGGCGCGGAACCCACCGGAACAGCCGCCATCCCCGGCACGCCCGGAACGGAAGTCTCCGCGTCTCTGCCGTTGACCGATGTTGTGCTTTATTCCAGCGGCGTCGGGTTCTTCGAACGCGAAGGCCAAGTGGAAGGCGACGCCAGGATCGATCTCAATTTCAAAACGGAAAACATCAATGACCTCCTCAAAAGCATGGTCGTGCAAGACCTCGATGGCGGCCAAGTCCGCGCCGTCACGTACGGCTCGCGCGATCCATTGGCTAAAACGCTCAAAAGCTTCGGACTCGATCTCACGGCCAATCCCTCCTTGGGCGATCTGTTGAATCAGGCGCGGGGCGAGCCGATCGAGGTGTTTTGGCCAAATCTTGTGACCGGCACGATCATTGGCGTCGAGGACCGGATCAAGCCGGCTGGAGACAATAAGACGGTCAAAGTGGCCTATTTAAATTTGCTGACTGCCGAAGGCCTGCAGTCGATCCCGCTCGAGCAGACGCAGCGGATTCAGTTGCTGAACCCGCGGCTGAACCAGGAATTGCGCCAAGCGCTCGAGTCACTGGCGAACGGGCATGACACGCAAAAGAAAAGCGTCAGCCTCGCTTTCCATGGCAATGGCAAGCGCCGGGTGAGTGTCGCGTACATCGCCCAAACCCCCGTTTGGAAGACAAGTTACCGGCTCGTGCTCGACGAGAAACAGCCGGCGTTCGTCCAGGGTTGGGCGGTCGTGGAAAACACTTCGGACGAGGATTGGCAGAATGTTCATCTCTCGTTGATTTCCGGCCGGCCGATTTCGTTTGTGATGGATATGTACCAGCCGCTCTACACCAGCCGGCCATTTGTCGAACCCGAGCTTTATGCTTCGTTGCGCCCGCAAGTTTACGGCGATCGTATTGCCGGAGCGGAAGAACGCGAACGGGCCGTGGCCTTGAATTTGCCCACTCCAGCAATGCAACCTGCTGCTCCGGGAGCCCGGGCCAATAGCTTCGGCGGCGGCTTTGGCGGCGGAGGAGGCATGGCGGCGGGCGGTCCCATCCGGAAGGAGGCCATGTTCGCCGCCCGCGGACTAGGCGTGCAGGCCGGCGCCGCAGCCAGCAGTGACATGCTCAGCGAAAAGTTGAGTCGCGAGATACAGAATTCCGGGGTTGTCTCCGCTGCTCAAGGACTGCAAACGGGCGAATTATTCCAATACGCCATCAAGGCGCCCGTGACTCTTGCCCGGCAAAAATCAGCGATGTTGCCGATTTTGAATGACAAAATAGAAGGCCAAAAAGTGTCGATCTACAACGAACGCGTTCTGGCCAAAAACCCGCTGAATGGCTTCCGCCTGAAAAACACGACTGACCTGCACCTGATGCAAGGCCCGATTACCGTTTTCGAAAATGGAACGTATGCGGGGGACGCCAGGATCGAAGACATGGCCCCGAAACAGGACCGGCTCATCAGCTACGCGATCGATTTGGAAACCGAAGTCGAACCGGACAACGGCGAAGGAAAACAGGAGTTGGTCAGCGTAAAAATCAAAAAGGGAACATTGGTCGCGCTCAGGAAATTCACCCAGGAAAAGATCTATCGCGTCAAGAATCGTGGAAAAAAAGCGAAGACAGTGCTGATCGAACATCCCTACCAATCGGATTGGAAATTAATTGAGCCGGCCGAGCCCAAGGAGCGGTCGCGCGATGTCTATCGGTTCGCCGTTGATGTCGGATCAGGCAAGAGCGATAAGCTGCGCATTCTCCAGGAACAACAGACCAGCGAGGCGATCGAGCTGACCGGAGGACTGACCCCTGATCAAATTACTTACTATTTAAGGGCGCAAAAGATCAGCCAGCGAATCAAGAGCGCGCTCGAGAAAGTCGCTTCGATGCACGACAAAATCAATCAAACTGCGGGTGAACGGACCCGGCACGAACAACGGATCGGCGAGATTACGCAGGAACAAGCCCGGATCCGCGAAAACATGGCTCGATTGAATGCCAGTTCCACGTTGTATGCCCGCTACGTCCAGGAACTCGATCAGCAGGAAACGGAGCTTCAACAATTGCGGCAGCAGATCGCTTCGCTCAAGAGCGAGGCAACCAAGCAACAACGGGAGCTCAATCAATTCCTGATGAGTTTGGACATTGAATAAGCTCCGTGCAGCCGCCGCCGTGACAGCTTTGTCTTCTCCCTCTCCGCCACTGGTGGAGGAGAGGGCTGGGGAGAAGAGGCCGATTTTCGGCGGATTCCCCTCTCCATGAACCAGAGCCCCTCACCCTAACCCTCTCCCCGTGCGATTTGAGAAGTGGAATGGAACACGCGGGGAGAGGGAAGGGAGAGGGGAATGTTCAGCGGTTCAATGTGCGAAGGGTTGCTTCGGAAGATTCTCTCCTCAATCCTCTCCCCGCTCCTTCACCGCGGGGAGAGGAAGAAGAAGGATCTGCTAATTCAATGGCAGAGGGGAGATGCCCTCACCGGGGCTTTGGCCATCTCTTCAGAGCGGCATCGCGCTCGAGGAAGGTTGGATGGGAATAATAGACCGCGCTGAAGAGCGGGTGTGGAAAGAGATTGCTGAGGTTTTCCTCGTGCAGTTTCCGCAGCGCCGTTCGGAGGGAATCGCTCTCGCCCAAAACAATGGCGGCAAAACCATCCGCTTCGTATTCATAATGGCGGGACAACAGATTCCTCAACGGAGCGGTCCAAAAGCCAACCGTGCTGCCGAGCAGAAAAAACAGCAAAAACGCGATGGCAACGTTTCCCGGTAAAAATCCGAACGCTTCGTAAAACCACGCCTGACCTGCCAGAAAAAAGAGGACGTAAAACCCGGCCAGCGAACCGCCGCTGGACACCAGCAGCAATTTCATGATGTGCCGTTTTTTGAAATGGCCGATTTCATGGGCCAGCACCGCTTCGATTTCAGGTTCGCTCAATTGTTGGAGAAGCGTGTCAAAAAGCACGATTTTGCGGAACTTCCCCAGCCCGGTAAAAAATGCGTTCGAGTGCCGGGAACGTTTGCTGCCGTCCATCACTTCGATTTGCCGGGCGATGAAGCTGGTTTTTCTGGCAAGCGCAAATAACCGCTCCCGCAACGGCCCTTCCGGCAAAGGACTGAACCGATTGAACAACGGCAAAATGAATTTAGGCGCGAGCACGATGAGCAGCAGTTCGACGGCGACCAGCGTCGCCCAACCCCAGAACCACCAACTCGTCGCCGCCCACGTTGCCCATTTCAGCAGCAAGAGCAGGAGCGGATAACCGAGCGCGAATGCGAGGATCATCCCTTTGAGCCGATCGAGCCACCAGAGTTTTTGTGTGGTGGTGTTAAAACCGAAACGCTGTTCGAGCCGAAATTGCGCATACCAATCGAGCGGGAGGCCCAAGAGGGAAAGCGCCGTCGCCACACAGAAAACAAAGAGAGCTTCGGACCACACTGCCGCTCCCACGCGACCTGTCCACGAATTGTGGCTGGCAGGCAGAACTCCGCTGAATAAGATCACGCAGAGGGCGACTGTGCCCCAGAACGTCTCGACCTGTGACAAACTGTTTTTGGCTAAAGTATATTCCACCGATTTCCGATAGACCGCTGGTTCAACCAACCCGGTCCATGGCTCAGCCAATTCCATCGAGCGTTGTTGCGCGTGCCGCCGGTTCAGCCAGGCCAAAAACAATTCCGCGGCTGCCCGCGCCAAGACCAAGCCCAACGCCATCTTTGTTACGAGTTCCCCAGACATTGTTTGTTGATCCAGGATGCTTCGCTCTGCACGCCTGCGCGATCAAGAGTGACAAGCGCGCCATGCCATCTTAAGCGTTCCACCGAAATGCCCAGCGATTCTGATGTCCGCCTGACCAGCGCCTTTTCCATTGTTTTGCTGCTGGTCGGCGCCGTTTTCATTTGGCTCATGTTCGCCGAATCGAGTCGCTTGGGCAAAGCAGTCCGCGTCGAGGACGAGAGCCTCCAGATGTTAGTCGAACAACACAGCGACCTCAAAGCGCGGAAAGAACAAATGCGCAAGAGCGCTGAAGGCGACTCTGAGCTCAACCCGTCCCCGGGCGAGGCCACTTTGAAAACGGCAAAATGAGCTCGGACCGCAGCGTTTACGCTGCAGCCAAGGCATTGCAACAACCCTCATCAGGAACGCAGCGTTTACGCTGCAGCCAAGGCATTGCACCAACCCGGCGGTGTTTACTCCCCGGCTCCACGCTGAAGCCTGCCGTCCGATAATCTGCGGTTGCGCCTCTTGTCTGCGCCTCGCGCCAACGCCGCGATCATTGCGAGCCACTCGAAAAATTCCTACAGTCGCGCAACCATTTATGCGCAATTACCCCGGCTTCATCTTTCTTCTCCTTCTAACCTATCTCATGATGCCCGGGCGGGCGCGCGCCGACATCGGTCCAGAAGGGGCCGCCCTTTTCCTTAAGTTCGACTCGGCAGATCCGGCCTTGCAATTGTCCCCTGGGATCAAGCGAGTGGACGGGAAGTTTGGTCATGCCCTCGAGTTTACCGATGCGCTGCAGCACGCGGAGGTTAGTTTTTCCCGCCGTCTGAATGGCATTTCCGCGATGACTGTTGGCGGCTGGTTCTTCCCTCGCCGAACCGCGGAACAATATTTCGTTTTCCGCGGCGTGCCGCAAATCAGCGAGCGAGGCGACCGGATGTTCCCGCCGGCCAGAGGCTGGGTTGATTTTCTTCTCGGGACGGATCATCGGGGATTTTTCATGGGGACAATTCACGGGAACAGTTTCATGCCGTTCCCGCATGTGACGGTGAATGAACTTGGGATTGAGGCTTGGTGGCAGATGGTCGTGGTCAAGGATGCGGAAGGTTTCCAAAAATTCTATTTGAATGGGGCGCTGGTTCACACGGATCGCAACGCGACGAGCGCAGGAAAGAAATGGCCGTTCGTCGATACGGAACAGGGCGAGCCGATTCGCCTGGCCATGCCCGCTGGCGGGATGATTGGAGAGGTCTGGATTTTTCCGCGAGAGGTGTCAGCCGAGGAAGTCCAGCGCGATTACACGGCGAAGAAGGATCGGCACACACCTGCGTTTCCAGGAAGCCCGGTGCTGTTGCGCGAAATGAACAGCCATCCGATGGCTGGTCTTTGGAAAACTCCGCTCACAAAAGAGAATTGGCCTCGAGAACGAGCGCGCATCGAGCAAGGCGCTTTGAGCGTCCTCGGGGCTTTTCCAACCCGCCCAGTGCCGCTCGATCCGGCCTTGATTTCTGAAACCGATTGCGGCGAGTACGTCCGGCGCAAAATCTCTATCCAAGTTCAACCGGACGATCGGATGCCGGCCTACGTGCTCATTCCAAAAGCGCTCCTCGCTGCGCGCGCCAAAGGCGAACGGGCGCCAGCGATCATCTGCTTTTATGGGACAACCTCCGGCGCGGGAAAAGAAACGACGGTCGGATTATCCGGGCGCTCGCCTGGAAGCGAGGGCCATCCGAATTTGGCCTTTGCTGTCGACATGGTTCGAGCCGGGTTCGTGGCCTTCGCAGCGGATTATTTGCGGGATGGAGAGCGGATCAAACCAGGGCGGCGTCCCTACGATACGACCGATTTCTACGAAAAATTTCCTGATTGGTCGCTTCATGGCAAGGACATCTGGGACACGTCGCGTGCGATCGATTATTTGGAAACGCTCGATTTTGTTGACTCGAAGAAAATCGGAATGACCGGCCACTCCTACGGTGGCCATAGCACCATCTTCACGACGGCCTTTGAGCCGCGCATCCGCGTGGCAGTGGCGAACGGGCCGGTTTCTGATTTTCTCCATCACGGAATGCACTGGGCTGTGCCGAAAGGGGGCGGGAACAGCCAATCATTGCCCGCGATGCGGCCTTATGTTTTGGACCACACGCGGCCGATCCCGGTAACGTTTTATGAATTCACTTCGTTGATCGCGCCACGGCCGTTGCTGGTCGGCCAGGCCGCGGGCGAACGGCGCCCGATGGAAGAGGAGAATGACGCGGCGGTCAGCGAGGTTTACAAGGCTTTGGGGCACGCCGATCGCGTCCGGTATCATTGGTATGCGGGCGATCACGATTATCCGCCCGAAGCGCGGCAGGCGGCGGTGGACTGGTTTCGCCGGTGGTTCGCCGAATTGCCGTGACAAAAAAACTGCAGCCACGCGTCGCGGCTGCAGCTTGAACTGACCTGAGACCAATCAGCTATTTCTTCGGAGAGGGCGAGCTGGTTCCCGGCGAGCTCGTTCCCGAGGAAGGATTGCTTTCCGGAGAAGCGCCGTTCTTGTCGTGGCGTCCGCCCCGATGATTCTTGTCCTTGTGAATGCCCTGGCTGTCGATGTCACTGGATGACGAAGGGCTCGTGGTCGATTGGCTGTCCAGTCGTCCGGCGCCCCAGGCGCTCGCGGGCATGCTCGGCCAGTTGTTCTTGTCGAATCCTTGCATCGATTCCAATTGCTGCTTGCTGGCGTTGAGGACGACGAAATCTTTTTCGCCCGCTTGCGTCAGCAGAGTCGTTGGAACGGCGATGAATTTTTCGCCCGTGCCGAACAACGTGCCGCCCGTGCCGAGCACAGCGTAGCTGATTTTTCCGCTCTGCAAATCGATCGCGAGATCTTTGATCTTGCCGAGTTTTTCGTCCTGCTGATTCTTGACTTCTTTGCCGATCAGATCGGAGGCTTTTTGGATTTGATGAGCGCTCGCCGTCGCGTTGTTGTCGGTCGAGACGCCGGCTGACACTGAAGCGTTATGATCGCCGACACCGGCGGCGCCGGTCACGCTCTTGCTCGAGCTGGACCCGGAGGCATCCTGGGTGGTGGAGCTGCTCTTGCTCGAGTTTTGCTTGTAGGAAGGGGAGCTCTGGTCAGCGCCAGAGGTCCGTTGCGCTTGCAGCGGCTGGATGAAAGCCAGCATTGCAGCGGCTGATAATAGGGCGGTGAATTTCAATGAACTTTTCATGTGTTCTCCTTGTTCTGGGTTTTGCTCGCCTTCGAAATCTTTGTTCAAAGGACGCTATAAACAATCACACCGCGACCGATTTCCTATCGGGAGAAAGCCCGGACTTTTCATCCAACAAAAGCTGAGAGCTGTTCGGGGCGTCCCGGAGCCGCTGCGCGTCCCAGCAACGGGTCCCTTTTGGACAGCGGGAAAACTTGAGCTATTATTGGGCATGGACAACTCGGGATCCAAACCATCGTTTAGCCTCCCATCACTCATCGCGGTCGGCGCGGCTATCGCCAGCTTCGTGGTCGGCGCATTCTGGGGTTTTGTGCTCGCGCTCATCGCCATCTTTTTTGGCATGATTGGCGTGCTGCTCTCCTTCTCGTCCCGAATCCGAGGAGGGTTTGTCAGCTTCTTCTCGTTGGGCGCGGGTCTCCTTGGAATCATTGCCGCGCTCTTCAAAGCCGTCATGTGGCTTGGCAGATAATCGTTGGAGTTCGGACTGAGGCTCGGCTAGATTCCTTGAACCTCAAAAGTTATTGCATTTGAGTCGACTTTTCAGCCTCATCGATTTCGGAGCATTCCGCCTCAAGGAATCTATGAAAGCACGTCATGTTTGCTCATCACATTATCTTGTCCGGGCTCATGTTGATTTTAGGCTCCCGCGTCGCGGCCGGCCAAACCGAGAACCCTGCCAACGGCCAAACAAACAGCCTGCGCGCGGCCGCCGCAGACATGACGGATGAATTCTTCGCTCCCGAGCACGTCCAGAAAATCGATCTCGAGATCGAGCCTAACGCGCTCGAGCGACTGCAACGGGCCTTGCCGCAGCGAATCTATGTGCCGGGAACTTTTCGCTGGAACGGTCGAGCGCTGCAAAATGTCGGAGTACGCTACAAAGGGAACAGCTCCTCCGACCCGCATGCCCGCCACAAGCGAGGGTTTCTCATCTCTTTCTCCGAATTCGAAAAGAAACAGCGTTTCCTCGGGTTACGGCACGTTGCCCTCGATAACGGAATCCAGTTTGGCAGCCTATTTAGCGAACGGCTGATTACCGATGCCTTGCGCGGCGTCGGCGTGCCTTCTTCCCGGTGCAACTACGCCCGGGTTTACCTCAACGGGAAATATCAGGGAGTCTATGTCAACGTGGAGCGGATCGATAAGACCTTTCTCGGCCGGCATTTCGGAACGGAACAAGGCGCATTATTGAAGGCGGATGAAGGCGGTCCGGGCGCTGATCTTCGAGCTGTGCCAAACGATAGCCTTTACGAAAAAGCGTTTGAACTGCACGCCGGGAAGAAGCGTGATGCTTTCACGGCTTTGAACGCTTTCATCCGCACGATTAACGCGCCCAGAACGAGCGTGGCGGGTTTGCGCCAGAGTTTTAACGTAGACACATTCGTCAACACCATCGCGGTGCTGCTCTTGGCCGGCGCCTTCGACCAATACACCGGCTGGGGGCCGCATAATTATTACCTGTATTACAATCCGACCGATCAACGCTGGAACTACATTCCGTGGGACCTCGATGTTGGGTTCGCCGATCGGGCGTTTGGTCACATTCCTGTCCTGGAAGGTTGGAACGCCGCGTGGCCCGCTCCCATGCCCGGACGGCCGTTGATGGAACAGGTGCTTTCTCATCCTGAGCTGCTCCGGCAGTACCGCGAACAAGCCGCGGTCATTCTGGAAACCTGGTTTCGTCCGGACGTGCTCGTTCCGAAGCTGCGCGCTCTTTACGGCCAGATTCGGCCGGACCTGCAGGCGGATCCGTATCCGGCACGCCGAGCCACCGTTCCTTCCGATAAAAATTATGAAGACATTCTCGAGAGCATGGAAAGCTTCATTCGCAAACGGTATGCCCTCGCGCGAGCCCAACTGGATGCTCCGGGACCTCGACCGTCCGAACCGCGCCCGATGCCAGACGAGGGACCTAAACCTGGCGCGCCATCCCTTGACGCTCCGACAGACCTCCGCGCTGTTCAAGTCACAGCTTCGAAGGTGGAGTTACGCTGGAAAAACCATTCGGATCGGGCCGTCGCGTATGTGGTCCAAAAAGGCATCGGCGCGGATGAGCAGAGTTTCGCCAATGCGATCGGGCAGGCTGGCGCGGACATCACGAGCGCAGGGGATGATCAAGTCGAACGTGGGAAAACCTATCGCTACCGCGTGTATGGGGTCGAAGCGACGCCGCAGGGGCCGCGCGGCACTGGTGTGTCCAATGTCATCACCGTGACAATTCCCGACCGATGAAGCGGAGTCTGGCGGCCGCCATTACTTCCTGGTTTCAACATCCTGCAGCTTGAAGAGGAGCTTTCGGATTATGATCATGGCATAAACCGTCATCGCGAAAATGAAGATCTTATTATTGAACGTCCACTCGATGCCGCGGGCAAGCTGCTGGCCGGTAATCGGGCTTTGGCCCAGGACATTCATCCAAAGCACACGGCCAACCGACAGGAAGAAAGATAATCCGACAACGATGACCGAGCTCCTTAAAAGCAGCGTGAACACATACGCCATCTTGCCGATGGTCAATCCGAAGTTATACGAAGGCTGGTCGAGGAAATGTTGGAACCGGTGCATCGCGTGTTCGAGCAGGGTGTTCAATTCCTCGGCGCGCGTAAAATCCGAGTCGAGCGGCCCCGGAACGCGGCGGATCATTTTCTTCAAGGCGCGCCGTTTGTATTTGCGGTCGAGTCGCCCGGCCCAATCTTTGAATTCCTTCTGCGGATCGAGGTCGGCGTGGAGCCGGTAAACGATCGAGTCGTAGAGAAAATTCGCGCGGAAAATTCGCACGGTGTCCAGCGTCATCGGGAGATTGTATTTCTGGCTCAGCATGATGACCTTCATCCACATTCCGCCCGAACACTTGTCGTACCATGGCGCGCTTTTGCTCTTGTGGGCGATAAAGCCTTCCCGATAAATGCTCATCAATTCGACGGAGAAGGTCTCGACGTCGAAATGCGGGAGCGGCTCGAGCATGGCGATGGTGGTCCGGACCATGGCGTTGATGTCGTCCTGGACCATGAACCGGTTGAAAGTCAGAAGCTGCCGGCGCATGCGCGAGGAGACGGCGCCGCACGAGCCAAAATCGATCAGAACCAGCGTATTGTCCGGACGGACGATGATGTTGGCGGGATGAGGGTCCGCATGGAAGAAATTGCTCTCGAAACATTCCCACCAAAAGATGTGCAGCATCCGGCGGGCGATGGTTTCGGGCCGGAACCCGCGGGAGAGAAGATCATTGAGGCTTTTTTGGTCCTTCCGTTCGAGCGCATAAAGCATCTCGGTCAAAAACACCCCCGCGACAAACTCGGTCACGAGAACGTCGAAATTTGACAGGTCATGATAGACACGAGGGGCTGAGACATGTTTGAACTTTTTTGCATCGCGCCGAAAGATCGTGGTGTAGCGGCCCTCCAGCGTGAAATCGAGTTCCTCGCTCAACATGCGCGTGAGCTCCAGCTGGAAGTTCGTTGTCAGGCCCGCTCGAATAAACCCGATCATCTCCGCAATATTGCAAAGCCAGCAGATGGCTTTGAGGTCCGTGGCCATGTGCAGCGCGATCTGCGGGCGTTTTACTTTTACGGCCACCAATTCGCCTGAGTGCAATTTCGCCTGGTAAACGCAGGCGAGTGAAGCTGACCCGATCGGCTCGGGATCGAATGTTTCGAACACCTCGCTTAACGGTTTGCCAATCGCCTTTTCGACCGTCGCAATGGCGTGATCGATTTCGAACGGCGGCACCTGATCGAGCATCTTGCTGAGTTCATCGCAATACTGCGCGGGCAAAAGGTCCGCGCGAACGGACAGCTGTTGGCCGACCTTGATCGCGGTGGGGCCCATCGACTGGAGCAGTTCCCGCAATCGCACGGCGCGTTCTTCCGGGACACGCTTTCCAACGATATTCTGAATGGCGTTATACGCGAAATAAACCAGCAAGCGGCTCGACCAGGCGAGGATCCGCGCACAAACCCGCAGAATCGAAGTATCGAACCCGCGCTTGGGCGGCAGCGACAGCGTGGACGCTTTGCTCGCCCCGAGGTTAATTCGCGTGCGGCGCGGCAGTGAATCGAGCACCGAACGGGCTTCATCTAAATCGAACGCGCTCTTATCGTCAGCGCGAGAGACATCTTGGATCGACGGCATAATGGGGTCGGGCAAATCAGGACAGGTTACGCGAGGATTCCGTGCGCAGCAGGGGCAAGCGCGTCCGGGGTGGCCGTTCGGATGGAAACCATTTCATTGCGTTCGCGCGGGTCGAGCTGCGCCGCCCGGCTATTCCTCGGCTGCAACCGGACCAAATAAAAGCCGCGGCTGGGACAAGGCGCAGACATGTGTTCGGGTTCGGAAATTTCATACCAGAGAAGTGGCAGGCTATCCAACGAATAGATCGTTACGTAAATGAAATGGGTTTCGAGGAGCCTGGGCGAAATGAGCAAGCGCAGCTGTTCTCCGCGCTCGATCGCGCCATACTCAAAGTGCGTTTCCGGATTGCCGACCGGAAGGTAAATCCGTTCGACGAACGAGCTTGGAAGCCAGTGTTGCAGACGCAGCAGGCCGTAAACGTGGAAAGCGAGGCAGTAATAGACGCAGTTTGTTTTTGATTTCAGCGAGGAATAAAAAGCATTCGCATCGGCAGGGATGCTCGCTTCCACAAGCGTTGTTTTTCCGTCCACCCGCACTTTCGGGCAAAGAGCGCTCGAGCCAGGATTATAAAACCGCGCAACGATGCTATACTGCCCCGGCGCAGGCACGGTGAACAATTGCCAGTCCGCTTCCGATTCCTGCAAGCAGCTGATCGTCCCGATCGTTCGCCGATCCGGGTATGAGTAAACGACAAAAAACCAAGCCTCAGCCGCCGCCCGCGCGGTCGAGATTTCAATCTCCAAGCGTCGCTCGATGCGTAATGGGCCGGCCGTGGCAATGACCGCGTGCGGATTCCAACGCGGGCCGCTTGTCAAAATAAAGGGCAGCGCGCCCGGTTGCTCGATGAAAGCTTTCGAAAACATCTGCCAACCCGCGGCCTGTTCCGGCTTCCGGCGCAGATGGCGCGCGGCGAGGATTTGCGCGACCCACCGCGTCAGTTGGTAAAAGCAGAAGCTCAGCAGCGTTGCGGGAGCCATCCAAATGGCGCGCCAGGGGAATCGTTCGGCCGTTCTTCGCGTTGGGCGGCGCATGGAATTATTCTTTTCGTTGCGCGGCGTCGATCCAGCGGCCGACGAACTGGCGAATGGTTTCGGGCTCGAATTGATTCCGCGAAAATCGCGCGAGCACAACGAATGACTGATTTCCCGGCCGCACGATCAAATCAAGCGGGTAAGGCCGCGGGTGATCCTGGCGTTGCGCCGGCCGGACCGATCGCTGGACTTCGCGAATCCCGTCGATTCGCAGCGGTTCGGCTTGCGGTTGATAATTGAGGCGGACCGATGCGAGTTGGTGGGCGTGCGGCAGGTTGCCAGCCGCCGCATGCCAGCCGTACGGAATCGCCTGAGCAGCCATTTGATTGAATGCCGCGGAGAAAACTGCGGCTGTGTCGGACCGATTTTCTCTGCAGGTGATTCCCAGCGGGACGTCAAACGCGAAGCAGCCAACGGTGGTGAAGAACTTTTGCTGGCCAACCGCTCGCCCGTGCCAGCGATGAGCAATCACCGGTCGCGGATCTTTGGTCCAATCAGAAAGAGCACGATACAAACTCGCTGCCAACAGCTCGAAGGCGGGCGGCGCGCTGTCCCTTAAGAATTCAATTTCCTCTTCCGAGTCGAAGGATGGACACGCGCAATTCTTGTCAAAAGGAAGAACCGTCGAGGGGTTGCGGCCGTTCAAAAACTCAACCTGGCCGGGCGAAGACTTGGCGGCCAGTTCGGCCACGGCTTGCAGATACGCTTGAAATGTCACAGCTGGCAGCGCTGCGTCCGGCGCGGCATAACACTGGAAAAGCTGTTTGAGCAGGATCCCGGAGGAAAAGCCGTCCCCGATCAAATGATGTGAAACGAGGAGCAGTTCGTGCGTCGCTTGGCGGAGTGACGCAACTTTGATCCGGGCGAGCGGCCAGCGCGCGGGATCGATGGCGGTTTGCATCTTCGCCAACTCCGCCATCACCGCTGTTTCCTGGTCGACGTCGGAAAGCTGGCTCAGATCGGCCCAACCGAATTCGATATCCTCCCCCGAGGGCAGGACCACCGGATTGAAATGCGGCGCGGCCTGCGACCGGATGAATGAAACGCGCAGCTGATCGTGCCGCTCGATCACACGCCGCCATGCGTTGCGCAGTCGATCCAAGTTGAGCTCACCATCGACGTGAAAACGGATCCTATGCTGGAGATACCACTCTGGTTGCGTTCCATAGTTCGCCAGAAAAATGTTCTGAGCCGGCGAGAGCGATTCATGGCCAATCCCGTTGCTGGCCGGCCCCCCGATCGAATACCCCAACTCAGCAGCCAAACGGATTGTGTCGGGCTCAAGCGCGGGGCGATCGGATGACTTATCTTCCCAACGCCGGGCCAAGCTCGGCTCGATTGCTTTATGGGAGAGGAAATTGGGATCGCCAATCGAAACCGAGACGGAATGGGGCCCATCCGTCATCCGGCTGCCCTCGTACGGATTGAGCAGCGCGGGTTGGAATTCGATTTCGAGAAAATCACAAATCCTGCGCGCAACGAGTTCGGGTTCGCCGACCAACTGTTCGTACTGGATCTGGAGCTGTTGGTTTTCGGCGACCGTGCCGAGGAAAGCGGTGATGTTCGCATTGATTTGTTTCCAAATCTCCTCAGCCGTTTTCGACGGATCAGCGCTCCCAAGCCCGAGCAGTTTTTCAAAGCGATTACGCACGAACGATTCGATGACCGCTCCCGGATGGCGCGTGAGAAAAATGTAGCGGGCGTGAGGAAACAACTCTTTGGCCCGTTGCAAAATGGCGAGGTCGCGGCCATACGACGGCGACTTATCGACGAGCATCCTGCCGCCCGCGGTCGCGTGCAGCCACTCGTAAATCCGCGCAGTCGAAAAGTTTTTCAGCTGCAGGTCCGCCAGGATTTCCCGGGCTTGCTCGGCGCCGGCACTTTTCAATTCCATGACAGCGCGAACCAAACCTTCCGACAGAAACTTAGCGCCGCCTGCCAGCGTTTCCGCGCGGCTTTTGAGGCTGTCGAAGGGCAGAAGGTGAAGCTCGGGTGGGCAGAATAATTTCGAATGCCCCGCCAGCATCACGCGAAGGAGGGTCGATCCAGCGCGCGGTGTTGAGAGGAGAAAAACGATTCCGGAGCCGATTGCCTTCGCGGGTTCGGGCGTCGGCGCCACGGTTGTTTTTGGGGGCGGCGCAACAACAGTCTGCGAGTTATCCGGGAGAACACCGCGGGCAGTCGCGGCTTGATTTTCCAAGTAATCCGCCAGCGCGTGCAACGTCGCCTGGCTTTGAATTTCGTTGGCATAAACGCTCAAACCGTACGCGTCCTGAATTTCCTTCAGCAACTGCATCGCTTTGATCGAATCGAGCCCGAGTTCTTCGAGCTGACTCTCCGGATTGATCTCGGCTGGCGCGACGTCGAGCAACCGCGCAATCTGGTCGAGCAAAAAATCGCGCATGGAGGGGGGCGAATTCTCGGTCACGATTGGGACCACCGGAGAGGCGGGAGCTGCTGGCGGTTGCGGGAGGGAAGCACTGACGGTGTTCAGGTCATTTGCCACGGCGTCGGGAACTTCACGAAACCAATAGCGGCGCGGCTCGAAGGGATAGCACGGCAAGGAAACTGATTTGCAGGAGGCGCCCGCGGACAACGCATTCCAGCCAATATCAGCGCCGTTCGCCCACAACGCGCCCAGTTTGTTCCATTGGCCGTTTTGCCAGAGATCCAAGAAATAGCGCTGGTCTTCCGCGCCTTTGCCGAGTTGCAAGCTGGCGTTCTTGTCGGCGGCGCCGCGCCAGCACCCTTCTCCCGTGGCGGAGCTCGTGGCGAACGCGTGCAGTTTGTTGCGCAGCGCAGCCCGATCGCGCGCGACAACCGCCAGGCGTTGGTCCATCGCTTCGCGCCCGATCCGCAACGTGTGCGCGACGTCCACAAGCGAAATGTTTTTGTGCGAAGGGTCATCCAGCCACTGCACGAATTGAGCTGCGATGGCCTTGAGCCGGGACTCAGTTTTGCCAGAGAAAAGGAACAGCTGCGGCGAGCCGGGCTCAACTTCGGGATTGGCGCTGGCTTGCGGAAATGATTCGAGAACGACGTGGGCGTAGGTGCCGCCAAATCCAAACGAGCTCACGCCGGCGCGGAGCGGCTGGCCGTCGGGCGAATTCCACTCTTGCAGCGAACGATTGATGTAGAGCGGCGATCCTTGCAGCTGGATGAGCGGATTGATTTCGGTGAATCTCGGCATCGCCGGAATCTGGCGGTGCTTCATCGACAGCACGGTTTTGATGACGCCGGCGATGCCCGCGGCGCCTTCCGCATGGCCGATGTGGGCTTTGGCGGAGCCGACGGCGCAGAACTCCTTCTTGTTCGTAAATTCCTTGAAAGCCATTTTGATCCCGCCGATTTCAACCGGATCACCCAGCTTGGTGCCGGTGCCATGGGCCTCAAGGTAAGAGATCGTTTCGGGGGAAATTCCCGCGTCTTTCCAGGCTTGCAGAATGACTTCGGCTTCGAGCTTGGGACTGGGAGCTGTGACGCTGTTGGTGTAACCGCCATGATTAACGGCTGACCCTTTAATCACGGCATGGATTGGGTCGCCATCCCGGATTGCATTCGCCAGCGGCTTCAACAACACGCACGCGACCGCTTCTCCGGGAACGTAACCGTCCGCTGATTTATCGAACGAATGACAGCGGCCAGTCGGGGACAAAGCGCCGATGCTGCAAAAATACACATAATGATCGGCGCCAAGCAGCAGGTTGGTTCCGCCCGCGAACGCCATTTCGCACTCGCCGTTGCGGAGGGCTTGGCAAGCGAGATGGAGCGCCACTAAAGAAGAAGAACAAGCCGTGTCCAAGGCGAGGCTAGGTCCGCGCAAGTCCCACACGTAAGATGGGCGATTCGCCATCATGGTGGTGGCGTTGCCCGTGCCATCGAAAGGCTCAACCGGTTTGCCAAAGCGGGCCATTTCCGTGGCGTAATCGTGAAAACAAACGCCGATGTACATGCCCGTCCGGGAACCGCGGATCCGCCCGCCATAGCCGGCGTCTTCGGCGGTGGCATGGATGACTTCCAGGAGCAGGCGCATCTGCGGATCCATCAGCTCCGCTTCGCGCGTTGGGATCCGGAAAAAGCCGGCATCGAATCGATCGACGTCACGAATAAAACTCCCCCACTTGCAATAGGTCTTTCCGGGCGCCTGCGGGCGCGGATCGTAGGAGGGCCGGTAATCAAAGTGATTGGGCGGAATCTCTCGAATGAGATCGGCGCCATCCTTGAGATGAGCCCAAAACTCTTCCGGATTTGCCGATTCAGCAAATCGCCCGCCCAGGCCGATGATGGCGATGTCGCGTGTTTCTCTTTCGACCGGCGCAGGCCGCATCAAGCGCGGGCTACTCGGCGCAGCCGATTCGATCCGAGAAGCGCCGTTCGACGGAGCCACCACCGGTTCTGGCAACAGCTCCTCCGGCGCGCTGGGCGGGGTTGCCTGCAATAGATTCGGGCTTGCCACCTGGGCGGCGGGAGACAATTTGAGAAAAGCCGAAAACCGTTCGCGGTGCTCGGTAGCGAAATAGCGGGCCAACGCTTCAATGTTTTGATGTTCGAAAAAGAGCGTTGGATAAAGCTCGATGCCAGTGGTCAGTTCCAATCGCTGCGCCATTTCCACCATCGCAAACGAATCGACCCCCAGCTCCATAAAATTCAGGTCATGTTCAATCGCGCCCGCATCTTTCCGCGTTGCTTGGGCAAGTTCATCCGCCAGGAAGCTTTCGATCGCGGTCTGCAGCGTCTCGCTGGACACTTCTAACAGAGCCACCGGCGTTCGGGCGCGTGGCGGAGCCGAGGGTTGAACGTCGCGAACGATCGGCGCTGGCTGGGACGGCTTTGCCACGACAGCTGCGCTCGGTTCGGCCAGCGCTCGAAGCGAGAACCGTTTTCGTTTGAACTGCGTCGACGGTTTTGGCCAGCGGCTTTGCTGGTAACCGTTTTTCCCCGGATCGAACTCTTCCAGGATGACGTGGCAGTTCGTGCCTCCGAACCCGAAGGACGAAATGGCCGCGCGCCGAAAGCCATCGCGAGGTTCCCAAGCGCGCAATTCGCGGACGGGATAAAAGGGCGATTCCTGAAAGCGGAAGCGCGGATGCGGTTCGTCACAATGGAGGGTCGGCGGAATTTGGCGGTGGCCCAGGGCAAGCACCACTTTGATGAAACTGGCCACGCCCGCGGCCCGCAGCAAATGGCCCATGTTCGACTTGACCGATCCCACCGCGCAGTACTGGCGGTCAGGCGCGGTTTTCCGGAAGACTTGAGTGGCCGCTTTGATTTCGATCGGATCGCCCAGCAACGTGCCAGTCCCGTGCGCTTCCAGATAAGTGAGCGAGTTCGGATGGATGCCGGCTTTCTTGTGAGCCAACTCGATGACTTCCATTTGAGCGTTCAGATTGGGCGTCGTCAGTCCCATGGTGTGGCCGTCGTTATTGATGGCCGAGCCGAGGATGATTCCCGCGATTGGATCGCCATCGCGCAAAGCGGCCTCGAGCGGTTTTAAAAGAACCAAACCGGCGCCTTCTCCGAGGACAAAGCCTTTCGATTTGCGATCGAAAACGCGCGCCACGCCATCGTCCGTGAGCACGCCAGCCTTGCTGAACATCACATGCACGGACGGGTCAGTCAGAAGTTCGACGCCGCCCGCTACGGCCATTTCACTCTCGCCCGAGCTCAAGCTCTGGCAGGCCGCGTGAATAGCGACCAACGAGGAGGAACAGGCCGTGTCGATCGTGCAGGCGGGGCCGTGCAAGTCGTAAAAATCCGAGATCCGCGCGGCCATCATGTTCGGGGCGTTGTTGACGATGGCGCGCTGCAAATCGGCATCGGTCACCAAATCGTAATGCTGCTGCAGGTAGGAGGTCTGTCCGCCACCGATGAAAATTCCCGTTCTGGTTTTGCGGAGATCGTCCTTGCCGAAGCCGGCGCGATCGAACAATTCCTGGCTCAGTTCAAGAATCAGCCGGTGTTGAGGGTCCATGCCGCGCGCGGTGAGCTCGTCGATTCCAAAAAAATCGGCATCGAACCAATCGAACTGATCGAGATACGCGCCCCACTTCGAATAGCTTTTCTTCGGGGCCGCTTTGTCCGGATGGTAAAACGCTTCGAGTGCCCAGCGCTCGGCGGGCACTTCTCGAATCAGATTTTTTCCCGCCGCCAAATTTTCCCAGAACGCTTCGAGGCTGGGTGATTTTGGGAACCGGCAAGCCATGCTGATCACGGCGATTTGCTGGCGGGCCATTCGGCGGGCGGGAGGCGCGCTCTGTTCGGACATTGTCATCGTCAGCTCCGCAACCGTTCGAGCCGGGCGGCCGTTGGATTTTTCGGAAACAATTTCAATTCGCGGCGACGCTGCAAGGGCTGAAGCTTTCGGTTCAGCAGCGGGTTCGCTCTGCGGAAGTGAACCTGCGAGATGACGGGCCAAAGCCCGCATGGTCGGATATTCCATCATCGAAGAGGGATCGACCGTGATGGAAAGCTGGTCTTCCAATCGTTTGAGGATGTCCATCGCGGCGATGGAATCGACCCCGTATTCTTCGAGAGGTGTTTCAGGATCGAGGTCTCCTGGATCAACTTTCAGAGCCTCGCAGAGGGTCGTTTTGAGCGTGGCCAACACCTGCTCTTCCGGATCTCCCGCGTGCGCCGGAGATTGATTGGAAGGTTTGGGTTGCGGCGTGAGGCTGGCGATCTGGCGCAATTTATCTTTGTCTCCGGACATAACCACGATTTGGCTGTGATTCATCGCGAGCACGGTTTCAAACGCGGCCAAGCCGGCGGCATCCTCGAGCGGCGCCATTCCCGTGGCTTGCCGCATTCGAGCTGCCAACGCGGGTGGCATGCGCATTCCGCCATTGGCCCAGAGCGGCCAATTCACTGAGAGCGTCCGGCCCGTTCGGCGGCCAGCGCGGCGCTGGCTTTCCCGCCAGGCGGCGAATCCGTCTAGAAAACGGTTCGCAGCTGCATAATCGGTCTGACCGCGATTGCCGGTGACCGAAACGAGCGACGAAAACAAAACGAAGAAATCGAGGGCCTCAGCTCGGGTCGCTTCATCCAGATTGAGCGCGCCTTGGATTTTCGGAGCCAAGACTTGCTGGAAGGCGGAGAAGCTCTTCTTGAGCAACGCGCCATCGTGCAGAACACCGGCCGCGTGCAGAATGCCATCGATCCGCCCAAATTGTTTCTTCGTTTGCTCGATCAACGCTCGAGCGTCGCCCAGCTTGGAGATGTCAGCGGGAATATAGAGCGCATCGCCGCCCAATCGCTTCAGCTCAGCCAACGTCTGTTCGATTTGCGCCGACTGACTCGAACGGCCTGTCAGAACAAGCCGCGCCGCGTGCCGGCTCGCCCAATGTCTCGCGAACATCAATCCCAAGCCCCCCATTCCGCCAGTGATCAAATAAACCGCATTTTTCCGGAACGGCGACGCGACAGCTGGCGCGGCGTCGATTTCGAAGAATTTGCGGATTTGCCGGCGGCCTCCCGAATATTGGACTTCGCAATCTACCGGGCCGCGCGCGGTGGAATTGTTTTCGAGTTCGGCCAGCTCTCCCAATCCAATTTCGAGCGGGCGACTGGCCTCGGGCAATCCGATCGTGGCGCAACAGCAATTCGGATGTTCCATTCGCACGCTGCGGGCGAACCCGCTCATCGTCTCAAAAATCGGCTGGCCGGCTGGATAAAAGCACAGGAGCCGCAGCGGAGATTTTGGGGCGCGCTGGAGAAACTGCTGAACCAAGTGAAACATCGAAAAGATTCCGCGCTCCTGCAGCTGTTCGACGCCCTCGAGGGACGACGACGCGAGCGACCAACAATGAAAGATCGCGCGGGGCAATTGCTGCTCCTTTTCGAGCGCGGCAAAAAGGCTGGCGTAATCCTCCGGATCTTTTGGGGCGATCTGAAACAGCCGCTCATTGATTCGCTGGAATGAGCCGCCCGGCCGGACAAACACCGCATCCTTGAATCCCGCGGGCGTTTCCTGTGGCTCGTCTGCGAACACCAGGATCGGTCCGGCGGGAACTGATGGAGCGGAGATTGCCGAATCGATCCATTGCGGCACGGCGAACAAGACGGGAGCTCCCTGCCCTTGCTCGGGCGTCGCAGATGGCGCGGGCCGCGCTTTCGCATCGCCGGCAAAGGATCGAGCCATGAAATTTTCGAACAGCACCAAGGTCCTGCCTTCGCGATCCAAAATCCGGACGTGATACTTTCGCAGGTTGACGTCGTTCTGCTCGGAGTTGGCTGGAACCGAATAGGCGTAGCACTCGCGCTCGAGCGGCGCGAACCACTTGATCGCGCCCAAAGCGAAAGGCAGCTGCAGACCGAAGTTCTCCTCGTTCCCGAGTCCGAGCCCGCTCAAGGCCTGCAGCGCGCCGTCCAAAATTGAAGGGTGCAATCCGAATTCACGCAGCGTCCCGCCGACTGCTTCAGGCAATTGTATCCGAGCAAGCGCTTCGCCCGGATGCGCCCATAGTTCTTCGACCAAAACAAAGGCCGGCCCATAACCGAAGCCGAGCGCTTTGGCCTTTTGATAGAAGTCCGATTTGCTGAGATGGAATCGGCAGCGGTTTTGAATCGCGCGAAAATCGAGGCGCTCCGCCGCGGTCGGTTCTGGAGCAGTTGCCTGAATCGCCCGGCCTTGCGAGTGCAACGTGGGAGAACTCTCCGGGCCCGTTTTGGTAAAAATTTGAAATGCCCAAGAGCCAGGGCCCTGTTTGAAACGGATTTCGAGTGAAAGCGGCTTTCCGGAAAAAACGATCGGCTGGAGCCAAACGACATTTTTCAGTCCGACCAGCGGAGCAGCCGCTGATTCTTTGAAGAGCGCTTCGGCGGCAACACGCGCCAATTCGAGATACGCGACGCCCGGCAAGACGGGTTGTCCAGCGACCTGATGATCGCGCAGGAAAAATTCCGAACCGGTCAGCACGCCGGTGAATACGCCGTCCTCGGTGGAGGCGAGGCTGATCATGCCATGAATTTTCGCGACTGGCGCAAGCCGCGGCGCTGCGTGAGCGGCTGGCGCCTCTTCCGTGAACCAATACGATTTCCGTTCGAACGGATAAACAGGCAGCGGTGAGCGACGCAAATTTTTGTCCGGATGCAGCGGATGCCAATCAATCACTCCGCCCCCGACCCAACTGGCCGCGAGTCGGAGCAACTCATCGCGATTCACCACCCCAGCCGCTTGAGCAGCCATGGCATCCTTTTTTCGGCCGCGGAAGACCGCTGAATTCTTCGACCCGTCCAAAAAGGATTTTAGTCCGTCCAACAGATTAGCTGTGCTGTCAGCCACAATCGCCAAACGTTCCGCGAATTCTTCCCGGCCGATCTGCGATGTGTAAGCCAATGCATCGAGTGGCAAGTCTGGGTTCCCCTCGAGGTGCGATTTGAGATTGCTGGCGTACTCCCGCAACCGGTCTGGATTCTTTGCCGACAAAACCACCAGTTGCGGTCCTGAAGTTTTCAGCGCCGGCCCGGGCGCGGAGAATTCTTCGATCACGACATGCGCGTTCACTCCGCCGAACCCGAACGAGTTAACCCCGGCGCGGCGAGGAATGGCCTTCCCCGCGGCGTCCCGCAGCGCGTTCCAGGCGGTCGGCTGTCGAACGAGATAAAACGGAGAATGAGCGGCATGAATGGCCGGATTGAGCTCCTGAAAATGCAGCAACGGCGGGAGTGTCTTGTGCCGGAGAGCGAGCAGCACCTTGAGCAGTCCGGCGATTCCAGCGGCGCCTTCCAAATGGCCGATGTTCGTTTTGACCGATCCCAGCCCGCAATAACCTTCCTGGGTTTGTGGTTGGCCGCGCCGCTGATGGATTTCGGCGAAGGCTAATTTGAGCCCCTCGAATTCCACCGGATCGCCCAACTTCGTTCCGGTTCCGTGCGCCTCGATGTACGTGATCGTGGCCGGATCCAGCCCAGCTCGTTCGTGCGCGGTCGCAATGCACTCGGCTTGCGCCCCGGCCCGCGGCGACGTCAGCGAACCAGAATCGCCGCAGTGATTGATGGCCGAGCCGCGAATCACGCCGTAGATCTGGTCGCCGTCAGCAATGGCGCGTTCGAGCGGCTTCAAAAAGATTGCGCCGACGCCTTCTCCCCGGACGTAGCCGTCAGCGCGGCTGTCGAAGGCTTTGCAGCGGCCTTCGGGCGAGAGCATTCCAGCTTTGCTAAAGGCCACGAAGGCGAGGGGCGAAAGAACGGCGCTGACGCCTCCCGCGATGGCTAACTCGCAATCGCCGTCATGAATCGCCTTGATGGCCCGATGCACCGCCACCAACGAACTCGAGCAAGCGGTGTCGACCGGCTCGCTCGGGCCGCGCCAATTGAAGAAGAATGAAATTCGGTTGACCAACACGCAATGGTTGCAGCCGGTCGAGTTGTACGCTTCCACCGTTTGGCGCTGCCGGATCGAAAGTTGGGCGTAATCATGGGCCGCAGCCCCGAAGAACAGGCCCACCGCCCGGCCGGCCAAATCAGAAGCTTTATAACCGGCGTCTTCGACGGTGTGCCAGACGGTCTGCAGCGCCATGCGCTGCTGCGGGTCCATCGATTCAGCCTCTTTGGGAGAAATGCTGAAGAACCGCGCATCAAACTGATCGATTCCATCCATGAGGCCGGCCCAGCGCGGTTGGTGCGTCTTGAGCTCCTCGGCCAAACCTTCGAACCCGGCCCAGAATGCTTTCCGTTGTTCGGGGATTTCAGAGATGAGATCGCGGCCGGCCACGAGGTGCGCCCAAAACGCGGCGAGGTCAGGCGATTTGGGGAACGCGCCGCTCATCCCGATGATCGCAATCGGCGGATAAACAGCTTCCGTTCGCGCGGCAGGAAGGTGATCGATCACGAGCGGCTGACGAGCTGGTGTCACCGGCGGGATTTGTTCGAGTGGCCTTGCTTCGGCTCTGGCAGAACTGAGTTCGTCACGCACGAGGAGCGGAGAGGCGAGAGGCGCTTCGTTTTCAGGGGCGGCGCGCCGCGGGATCAGCCGATTTTCGTAGATGTTCCGCAAAGCTTCTTCAAATTCGCCCGCAAAGAAACGAGCCCAGCCGCCTAAGGTATTTTGATCAACCAGATCCGCTGCGGTGATTTCCAATTTCCATAGGTCCTCCAATTTGGCGGCCACATCATTCAGCATGATCGAATCGAGGCCGTATTCATCCAGCGGTGTGTCCGAGTCCAGATCAGCGCGATCGACTTTGAGTTGGTGGGACAGCAGATTGGCGAGTTCCTCTTTCACGAGCGCTTCGAGCTCCGCGGTCCCGTTCGAAGCGGCGATGGTTCCGTTGGGAGAAGCGGTGGCCGCGCGCGGGAGCTGAATCGTCAGGGCCTCCCGCGCTTGGATCGCGCCAGTTTCACTCCCATTGCCAGTCTTCGCGCTCATGAGCAATTCGAGCGCTGCCGCCTTGTTCAACTTTCCTTCGCGGAACTCTTCGAGAATACGTTTTGCTTCGGGATTCATGATTTATTTTTGAGCAAACCCTAAGGTGAATCGCCATTCAGAGCGGACAACACCTCAGCAACACTGAGATTCCCCGAGCTCAGCCGATCCAACATGGCGCTGAGATGTTCGGGGTCTGCCGATCTCGACGGCGGCGGCGCGCTCGACGGCTCGGCCGGCTGCCGCTCCGGCGCTGAAACCCAGCAGCGTTCCTGAGCGAAGCGGTAGCCCGGCAGCGAGGCCCGAGCGCAACGATCGTGGCGGCGCAGCCAATCCCAATCCAAATCCTTTCCCGTGACCCACCCGGCGGCGAGCTCGTGGAGTTGCTGGTTTTTATAAAGCCGCTCCGCTCCGTCGATATCCCCTGTCTGAAGCGGGGCCGGCATAAAGCTTTTCCGCGCCGAAACGGATTTACCGGCCAATACAGCAGGATCGGGCTCGCCCTGAAGCCATTGTTCGAGCTTAACGCGCAACGTCGCGAAGTCGGGCGCCACAACGGCCAGCCGCTCGGGGAATTGTTCGCGGCCGACCTGCAAAGTGTACGCCACCTCAGCGAGAGTTGGCCGAGGCGGACGCGGAATTCCGTTGGAACTTTCGGCTGAGGCGACCCAATCCACCAACACCCGCGCCTGAGCTTCTAATTGATCTGGCGTTCGGGCCGACAGGACGATCAGTTCGTGTTTCCCGAGCGCGCGCGGTTCCGCTTTTGAAACCTGGAATTCCTCGAGAACAATGTGCGCGTTTACTCCGCCGAACCCAAACGAACTCACCCCCGCCCGGCGCGGCAGGGGCGCTCCGGTTTTGTCGAGCAGCTGCTGCCAGGGGCGAAGTTGGTGCTCGATGAAAAAAGGCGAGCCACCCAATTCGATGAACGGATTCAACTCCTGGAAATTGATGGTGGGAGGAATCTCGCGGTGGTGCAAAGCCAGAATCACTTTGATCAATCCGGCGATGCCGGCGGCGGATTCCAAGTGGCCGATGTTCGACTTAACCGACCCCAACCCGCAGTGCGGCGATCGATCTGCTGGTGGCGCCGAATCACCGCTCAGTTTCGTGAACGCCATCTTCAGCGCATTAATCTCGACCGGGTCACCCAGCGCGGTCCCGGTTCCATGGGCTTCGATGTAACCGACGGTTTCGGGCGGGATGTTCGCTGCGCTTAAAGCGCGACGGATCACCTCCGCTTCCAAAATCGGGTTCGGCGCTCCCAGCGATTTGGTCCGGCCGCCGTGGTTCACCGCGGCGCCTCGGATGACGGCGTAAATATGATCGCCATCAGCGACCGCCTTGCTCAGCGGTTTCAACAAAAGCGCTCCAACGCCCTCGCCGCGCACAAAGCCATTCGCCCCTTTGTCGAATGCTTTGCACCGGCCATCCTCCGCGAGCATGCCCGACTTGTTGAAGTAAATGAAACCGGTCGGAGTCAGGAGCAGGTTCACGCCGCCCGCGATGGCTTGATCGGATTCGCCCAGGCGAATCGATTGCACAGCCCGGTGCACCGCCACCAAGGAACTCGAACAGGCGGTGTCGACCGGTTCGCTCGGCCCTTGCAAATCCAACAAATAAGAAATCCGATTCGCGAGCAGGCCAAAAGAAACGCCCGAGCCGCTGTGCAGTTCGACGGAATCCAAAGTTCGCTGCATGATCTCGTGGTAATCGCCGTTGCTGATCCCGACGAAAACTCCCGTGCGACTGCCCGCCAAACTCGAAGGCCGGTAACCGGCGTCTTCAATCGTTTTCCAAGCGGTTTGCAAAAACAACCGGTGCTGCGGGTCCATCAGTTCCGCTTCGCCTCGCGAGATGTTGAAAAAGCGCGGATCGAATTTGTCCGCATGCTCGATGAACCCGCCCCATTTGATATTCGTTTTGTTTTTTTCCTTGTGCGGGTCGCCGTAAATTTCTTTCCAGTTCCACCGGTCCGGCGGAATTTCCGAGACGAGATTCCGGCCGAGGCGCAAATTCTTCCAAAACGTCTCGAGATCGGGTGATTGCGGGAAGATGCCGCTCATGCCGACGATCGCGATCGGTTCAGCGCGGTCGACTTCGAGACGGGCTACGGCTTCGCGGGGCGCTGGCGCAGCAGCCACAACCGAAGCCGTTCGCGCTTTCAAAATTTCAGACGCGGGCGGCGCTTGCGCTTCGCTGGGCCGAGCCGGTCGAAGATTCTCGAATTGAGCGGGGAACCCCTTCAGCAGAAACCCAACGAAATCAGCGACAGTCTTGTGCTCGAACAGAACGGCTGGGGAAATGTTCAACGAGAACCGTTTGTTCAAGCGCGAACTCAGCTCGATCAGCGACACCGAATCGAGCCCGAGTTCGGCAATGCTCGAGTTGGCCAGAACCGTTTCCTCGGGCGCGCCAGTTAATTTGCAAATCTCAGCCGCGACCGCGCCGCAAACCGCATCAGCGAGCGGCGCAGCTTCACCGGTTTGGTCATGCCCCACTGCGGCCGGCGCGATGCCCGGCTTCCCCGGCCTCATCGAGCTTTGAAACAATTGGTCGGTTTTTCGCGAATCCCCAGCGGCCACGACAAATTGGCCGGACCGCGACGGCAAGAGCAGCGCCAGGGTTTCTAACGCTGCTTCCGCTGGCAACGGTTCCAGGCCGAGCGAACGCATGACTTCAACCGTCCTCGGACTGAATCGCCGCGCGCTCTTTTGCCAAAGCGCCCAGTTGATTCCGATCGCGCGCCCGGAGCGCCTTCCGGCTTTCCGCCAGCGCTCGCGCACCTCGACGAATCCATCGACGAAGCCATTGGCGGCGGAATAATCCGATTGTCCTGGCGTTCCCAAGATGCCTGAGAGCGACGAGAACATGACAAAGAAATCGAGGGTTTCATGTTGAGTCGCCAAGTCCAACGCGATGGTCCCTGCCACTTTGGGGGCCAGAATCGCCTCGAACGATTGGCGCGACTTCGTGGCCAGCAGTTCGTCTTGCATCACGGCCGCGCAATGGAACACGCCGTGAATCGTTCCGAAACGCGCCTTGGCTTGGCGAACGGCTTCTGCGAGCGCAGCCGAACGGGTCGCGTCAGCTTGGAAATATTCCGCTTCCGCGCCCAAGTTGCGGATTTTTTCCAAAGCCAACCTTTGAGACGGGCCGAGCGCTGACCTGCCAATCAGCGCCAACCGCGCTTGGAAATGTTCGCCCAAGAATCCAGCCAATTCCTGGCCCAACTCACCCAAGCCGCCGGTGATGAGATAGACCCCTTGTTTCCGGAGTGGCGCTGATTCGCTCAGTGGCTTCGCACCTGCTTTGGCGATTGTTAAAACATGGCCAGCGAGAGTTCGACTTTCCGCGCCGATAACAGCGGTTTCCTCGAACCCGTTTTCGCGCAAAAGCCGAGTCCAAGCTTCCGCCGAGATCAATGGGTAGGAGGGCCGAAGCGCCGGGTCGGCAAATTTCCACCAGCCTTCCGTCAGCCCGAAAACTAAATCGCCCCACGGCTGGCGCGAGGTCCCTTCAATGAAAATCAGCAAGCCGCCCTCAGCAAGCAAAGCGCGAATATGTTCGAGCGACTTTCCGAGTTTCGCCGTTGCGTGGAGAACATTTGTGGCCACGATGATGTCCCACGAATGCGCGGAATAGCCTTGCTGGATCGGGTCAATCTCGAGGTCGAGCAAGGAGAATTCGACGCATGGAAAGCCGCGGAATTTTTCGGCAGCCCTTCTCAGAAACAACGGCGAGATATCCGTAAACTGGTATTTGATCCCGTGATGGGGCAACTGCGAAAGCAAATGAGCCGTGGTCGCGCCTGTGCCAGCGCCGAGCTCGAGAATTCGCACCGGGCGGTCCGCGGGCAAGCGTTGGGTAATAACTTTCACACTCTCACTGGCCAATCGATTCAACGCCTCGAACAACGGTGATTTTTGATAGAGAGTTTCGAGATCGTCGTACGTCCCGCCAGGAAAGAGCAGTTCTAATGGATCAATCCGCCCTGCCAGCACCTCCGCCAGATTTTCCCCACAACGCCCAATAAGCCGAAGCTCGCTTTCAACCTGCGGGTAAAGTCGCAACAGTTCGTTCCATTGCGACTCCGGCGGTTCCTGCGCAGGGCTGCTGATGGCGCCTTCCGCCGTTCGGTCGCGAACATTTGCATTTTCCAGAATCTCACAGAGCCGGCTAAACAATCGTTGATGTTTCTCCGCCACTCCCAGTTGTTGCCTGAGTTCCTCCGTCCCGGAACCCAAGCCGCTCACGCGAACGCTCTCCTCGCGCGAATTGAAAGGTGGAAGAGAACGCGGGGAGAGAGGCAAAGGAGAGGAGAACGTCTCGCCCGGTTCGAAAGCAAAACCGAGCTTTCGAAACGCGCGCTGAATGTATCCCGCAACCAGTCGTTCGAGTTTCGGAAACAAATCCTGATAAACAGACAAGCCAAGCTCGGTTTCGAGCGCGGTGAGCCGAGCGACTAACTCTTCGGAAATATCCGAAGGCAACACTCGAACCGGGGCTAGCGCGCCAGCCTCTGCGGCAAATTTAAAACCAGGTTCCGACGACTGCTCACGAACCAGACGGCGGGTCAGCCGTTTTCCATTTTCATACCGGACCTCCGGAAGAACATCCGGAGCGCTGAGTTCCTGCAGCACTACATGTGAGGCAAAGGCGTGATTCTCGCCAGACATGACTTGGACCGACTGCAGCACGATCTTGTTATTTTCGTTGCGAATGCTCCTGGCGAAACCGGCCGCTGCGGCTGCACGAGGACTCGGCTCCGCGTCGCCATTGAAATACAACACGCGAATTGGCTGAGCGGCCGGAGAAGCAAAGGCTTTCCCGAGCGCAAACAAACGAATGAGATCGGCTGAACCGGCCATCGCAACATCGGGCGCGGAGGGAGAACCTGTGTCAGCCAGAAACAAAACGCCATCGGGCCGCGTCCCGCGTTTATCGAGCAAGGAAAAGAGCCGCTGCCAATCTTCGGGTTGATCCGGACGAATTTTGTATTCCGAGCCGGCTTCCTCCGCAAATTCAGGTCCTGGCCGCGCGCAGATGATGTGAGCAACGCTCGACGGCAGCGTCTGCTTCCAAGCGTCGACCTGTTCCGGTCCCGAACCGAACAGAAGGACGCGCTCGAGAGGAGAAGCCGGCGCAAGTTCTGGAGCGTCCGCCCAATCAGCGCGGTACACCATCATCTTTGAAGGTGAACTGTCGAACACCGTCGAGAGCGACTCCGCCACAAAACGAACCGTGTAATCGCGCAGGCTCACCAACACCTTTCCTGAATCGTTCGTGATTGAAATGTCGAAACTTTGCACGCCCCCTTGCTGGGCTTGCTTCGAGATTGTCTGCGAAGGCACGGCGTAGGCAAAGCCGGTCGGTTCGAGTGGTCCGTAGATTTCGAGACTCCCAAGCGCGTACGGCAAATAGGGAACCTTTTCCCCGCCATCAGGCCGTTGAGTTAACCCGAGCGCCGCTTGCAGAGCGCCTTCCAGCAGGGTGGGATGAAGGACAAATTCAGCCGCGCTGCCGACCAGATTTTCCGGAATGGCAATTCGCGCGAGAGCTTCCTGGCCGTTGCTGAACAATTCGATGATCGGCTGCATGCGCGGCCCATAATCAATTCCGAACTTGCGCATGGGGGGATAAATGTCGTCCGGACCGATGCGCCAGCTGCAACGATTCCGGATCTCGGAAATCGAAAGCGCACTCGGCGAACTGGCAGTTCCATTCCGAATGCTCACCTGGCCGCGCGCATGCACAATGGGTTCGCCCACTCCCTCGGTGATGATCTCGAACTCCGACGCGCCGCCGGCGTCGCGGAATTGGAGGACAACCTCGAGCCCGGCTTCGGCAACGCCGATCGGCCTGAGCCAAGCCACATTGGTGAGAACCCTCGACACGCCATCCCGCGAAACGCCCGCAGCCCGCGCCAATTCCAAATAGACCACGCCCGGAAGAATTTTTTTTCCGCCCAGGACGTGGTCCGCCAGAAAAAATTCGCGGCCGGTCAACCGGCGCCGGAATTCTCGAACCATGCCATTCTTGGTTTGGTTGGATTCCAGGCTGGCTGGCGTGGGCGAACTGTTGCCCAGTTCGCTGCTGGCTGGCGTTTCCGCTTTCTCGAGCCAATGCCGCGTTCGTTCGAACGGATAACTTGGCAGGGGCGTCATCCGCGGTTTTTCAGAATTGTAATAGGCGTTCCAGCGGATGGGACATCCCCAGGCCCATAATTGGCCAACCGCTCGGAGCAGCGCCTCTTCATCAGCATTATCCCGAGCCGTGGTTTCGACCCAGCGAAGGCGCTGATTCGCTGCTGCCTTTTGAAAGAGCGCAGCCAGTTCCCGTCCCGGGCCCACCTGGAGAAAGATCGGGGCGCTTTCTCTCGAAAGAATTTCCATCGCGCGCGAATCCAAACTCGGCGGCGGGAAAACACGGCCGAGCTTGGCGTATTCGATGACACGTCCAGCTGCGCTTTCGAGCGACAGACCTTCCGCGAAGCAGGCCGCGACCCATTCGCCCACGCCGAACCCGAGAATTTTGGCGGGCGGGTTTCCCAACAAACCGAGCCAAACTTTGGCCGACGCATATTCGCACGCGAACAATGCGGGCATCCCCAAAATTGGGTCGGCGAACTTCGCTGTCGGCGTGTGCGCTGCTTTGGCCTGATTGAAAACTGTTCTGAGGTCCGCGCCCACAAGCGGGGCGAAAATGGCGGCGCAATCATCGAAATGTTTTCGGAAAACCGCATCGCGATGGTACAGCTCTTCAAATCTTCCGGGGAAGCCAACGGAATCACCCGGAATAACCAAGACCACTTCCGGAGCTGCGCTTGGGGCCACTGCCATTGAATTAAGGAATGCACCCGGTTTGTCTTCTCCCTCTCCGCCACTCATGGAGGAGAGGGCTGGGGAGAGGAGGCCGATTTTCGTGGGATTCCCCTCTCCTCGATCCTCTCCCCGCTCTTCCGTTCGCGGGGCGAGGAAGAAGAAGGAGCGTTCAATGGCAGTCGTGCTCGGGGCTGCGCCCGTCACGAGAGTTCCGCTCTCGAGCGCCTGCACCGCGTCACTTAACTCCGTCACCACGGCAAACGCACGATGATCGAAATGTTTCCGGCCATCCTGCAACGTGCGCGCTACGTCCCGGAGCGCCAGACCCGGATGCTTTTTCAAGTGCTCGGCCAGGAGCAGTTTTGACTTCTGCAAAGCCGCCGGACTCGCGGCTGATAACGGAACGAGATGCCAGCGCCGAACAGTTGGCGGTTCTTCCCAAACGGGCGGTTCCTCTAAGATGAGATGCGCGTTCGTCCCGCCAATTCCAAATGAACTGACGCCAGCCCGCCGCGGTTTGTCCGGCTCGGTGGGCCACTCGCCGAGTTCGGTGTTCACGTAGAACGGCGTTTTGGGAAAGTCGATGTGCGGGTTGGGCTGTTCGAAATGCAAACTGGGAACGCGCGTGCGATGTTTCAGGCAAAGCACGGCTTTGATCAAACTGGCCACGCCCGCGGCGGTGTTGAGGTGGCCGACGTTGGTTTTTACCGAACCGATCGCGCAACGTTGGTTCGCGCAGCCGTGCCGCTGGAACACTTCCGTCAGCGCTTTAATTTCGATCGGATCGCCCACGCGCGTGCCGGTCCCGTGCGTTTCGACATACCCGATCGAGTCAGCGCTGACCCCGGCCCGCTGCAACGCGGCGGCAATGACCTCCGTTTGGCCCTGAACACTCGGCGCCATGTAATCGACCTTTAACGAACCGTCATTGTTGATCGCGGACCCTTTGATCACCGCGTAAATTTCATCGCCGTCATCGATCGCATCTTGCAGCCGCTTCAAGACGACTAACCCGAGCCCATTGGTGAAAACCGTCCCCTGCCCTTTCGCATCGAACGCGCGGCAACGCCCATCCGGCGAGAAAATCATTTCCGGCTGGTGCATGTATCCTGAAACCTGCGGGAACAGAATCGACGCGCCACCAGCCAGGGCGACTTTGCATTCAGCCCGGAGCAAACTTTCGCAAGCGAGATGGACGGCCACCAACGAGCTGGAACAGGCCGTTTGGACGGTGAAGCTCGGGCCCTTCAAATTCAATTTGTAGGAGAGACGAGTCGCCGCGAAATCTTTGTCGTTCGACGTATACGCCAGCGACGCGACAGCCGCCGAAACCGATTCGGATAACGCTCGGATGTCTTCGTGGTAATAGGTGTTGCCGCCGACGCCAACAAACACACCGACCGCGCCGCCATGCTTCTCCGGAGCGCATCCGGCGTGATCCAGCGCTTCCCAAGCGCATTCGAGGAGCAGTCGTTGTTGCGGATCGATCAACTTGGCGTGAGCCGCGTTGTAACCGAAAAATCCAGCATCAAAGAGGTCCGCACCCCAGATGGGCCCACCGGCTTTGATGTAATTGGGATTTTTTAAAAGCTCCGGGTCAACCCCAGACTCGAGCAGTTCGTCGTCGGCAAACGGGCGGATCGCTTCGACGCCGTGCTTCAGGTTCTCCCAAAATTGGTCGATCGTTTTGGCGCCGGGGAAACGACCGGCCATGCCGACAATTGCGATGCTCGAATCGCCATCGCCAGGTCGACCATGCGAAGCGGCCCGTGCCGTTGAGCTGACCGACGCCTTCAGGTCCGGGGCGATTTTCTTCGTGATGAACTCGGCGAGCGTGTGAATGGTTGGATAAGTAAACAGATCGAGCAGCTCAATCTCGTAAAATGGGCGGATCTGCGCGACCACTTGAGCGGCCAGCAAGGAGTGACCGCCCAATTCAAAAAAGTTGTCGTGAACTCCGGCGTTTTTTTTGCCCAAAGACCCCGCCCAGATTTCCGATAATTTCTTTTCGACCGCACTGGTCGGAGGAACGTAAACCTGCGCCAGGCCAGCGCGAGTTTCGGCCGGGACCGGCAGCGCTTTTCGGTCGAGCTTTCCATTCGGCGTGCGCGGGAAGTTTTCAAGAAAGACGTAGCCATTCGGAATCATGTAGTCCGGAAGCGTCTTGGCCAAAAAAACCCGCAACTCGGAAATGGACGGCGCGGGCGAAGCGACCGGCTTGATATAAGCCACCAAGGCTTTCTGGCCGGGTTGATCCTGGCGAAGACAAACCACGGATTCCCGTATGGCAGGATGATTCGCGAGAGCTTGCTCGATTTCGCCCAGTTCGATCCGGAAGCCGCGCAGTTTTACCTGGTGATCAATCCGGCCGAGGAAAAGCAAGGCGCCGTCAGATCGATAGCGCACGAGGTCGCCTGTCCGATAAAGCCGCGCGCGAGGATCTCCGCTGAACGGATCGCGCACAAATTTCTCGGCCGTCAATTGGGGCTGTCCGCGGTATCCACGAGCCAGCCCTACCCCGCCGATGAACAGTTCTCCGGGAATGCCGATCGGCACAGGCTGGAGTTGATCGTCGAGCACGTAGAACTGGGTATTGGCAATCGGCGCTCCGAGTGAAATGGGGTCACCACCCGGTTTGATACGGCAGACAGAAGACCAAATGGTCGTCTCGGTTGGGCCGAACATGTTCCAAAGTTCGCGGCTGCGTTCGATCAATTGGTCCGCGAGCAGTCGGTCGAGCGCTTCTCCCCCGCACAAAATTTTCAAGTCGAGAGGTTCGTTCCAACCAGAGTCGATCAACAGTTTCCAGGTCGCTGGCGTGGCTTGCATCGCGGTCGCGCCGGACGCTTTCATCCGGTTCAGCAGTTTCGCGCCGTCTCGACATTCCTCCTGCGATGCGACGACGAGTTGCGCTCCGACAGTCAAGGGCAGGAGAAGCTCGAGCCCGGCGATATCAAATGACAAGGTCGTGACGGCCAAAAAAACGTCGGAGGCGTTCAAACCCGGTTCTTTGGCCATCGAGAGAAGAAAATTGGCCAAACCGGCGTGAGTGACTTCCACGCCTTTGGGCCGCCCGGTCGAACCGGACGTGTAAATCACATACGCGAGGCTTTCCGGATCGATAGGCGGGCACGGTTCGGCGGTGGATTTGAAAACCGGCGATGCGAAATCGACCAGCAAGGTCGGAACTTGACTCGAAGAAAACTTCGCTTGGGTCGCGGCATGCGCCAGCAGCAGGTGCAGCCCGGAATCCTTCAGCATGTAATCGAGCCGCTCAGCAGGGAACGACGGATCGAGCGGAATGTAAGCGGCGCCCGATCTCAGCACAGCCAGCACCGACACGACCATTTCCGCGGAACGTTCCAATCCGATGCCGACGAACGAGCCAGGGCCGATGCCTTGGCGGCGGAGGGCATGGGCCAAACGAGCGGCCAACTCGTCCACCTCCGAGAAGCTGTGCTCTTTATTTCCAAAAACCAGAGCGGTTCGATCCGCATTTTTGCGGAAGGCCTCCGCAAGCATTCCGACCGCCGTCAGATCTTTGCCAACCGGCTGGCGCGTTTGGTTCCATTCTTCCAAAACCCGCTTCCGCTCCCACCCAGGCAAAAATTTATAAGCGCTCGCCGGTCGCTTCGGATCCTTCGTGATCTCGGCCAAAATATTCCGGAAATGCTCGGTCCAGCGAAAGATCGTCATCGGCTCGAACAAGTCGGGATTGTAGCGGAAGGCAGCTTGGAGCGAATCGCCCAGCTCAAAAATATCCAATGCCAAATCGAATTCGCCTTCCTGATGAAGCAAGGCGAATGGCTCGACCGCCCCCGGGTCGAAGATTGAACTTTGCAGATGGCCCGAGTTGTCTCCCGCTCGCATCCAGTTCTCGAAATTGAATTCGACCTGAAAGAGCGGCGAGCGGCTCAGGTCGCGTTCGAGTTTCAATCGTTGGACCATCAACGGAAACGGAAATTCCTGGTGATCGAGCGCGCCGTAAACCCGGCCTCGGATATCGCTGAGCAGCGTTTCGAACGTTGGGGCACGCGAAAAATCCGACCGGATCGGCAGCATGTTGACGAAGTAGCCGATCACGTTTTCAAACCCGGGCTCCGTCCGGCCCATGACGGGCGAACCGGTCAGGATGTCCGTCTGGCGGGAATAGCGGTGCAACAAGAGATGAAACGCCGAGAGCAGGACCATGTACGGCGTGGCGTTTTGGGCGCGGGCCAATTCTCGGATTCGAGCGGTCAAGCGCGCGTCGATTTCAAATCGCCAAGCTTCGCCCCGGAAGCTTTGCACGCGCGGCCTGGGGCGGTCCGTGGCGAGTTCCAAAACCGGAATGTTTCCGCCCAGCTGTTCCTGCCAATAATTCCAGAGCTGATCTCCCTCAGGCCCGGCGAGCAGCTGTTGTTGGACAGTGACGAAGTCCCGGTAAGCTCGGGGCGGCGAGCCGAGCGGCGCCTCACTACCTTCTCGAGCGGCTTTGTAGCCGGCGAACAGTTCTTCCGCGAAAATCTTCGCCGAGACACCGTCGAAAACCAAATGATGAACCGAGAGCAATAACAGATGGTCCTCGGAAGATCGGTCGTAAATCGTCGCGCGCAGCAAAGGACCAGTCTCCAAATTGAACGGCTGCCGATTGGCGTCGCGCAAATGGCCGCGAAATTCTGATTGCGAAAGCCCGGCCGCATTTTCGCGGGCAATGGAGATCGAAAGTTGCGGAAGCGTCGTTTGCACAGGGCCGTTCGTCCCGGCTGAAAAAACCGTGCGCAATGCCGGATGCCTTTGCACGACGCGGTTGAGCGCCTGAGTCAGAGCTGCCAGGTCAACCTCTCCGCGTAACGGAAATGGGAAGGGCAAATTGTAGGCGTAATTGCGCGGCGCCATTTGGCTCAAGAACCAAAGCGCTTGCTGGCCGTGCGCCAGCGGAAAACTTTCGAGAGGTTGAGTGGATTCGCTCCCGCCGCGCTCGAAACTTTCAAGAGTCGTCGAGCCTGCTGCTGGTTTCTCCACGGCCCCATTCTTGTGGGGAACCGCGCCATTCGCGCCCGGCCCGCCGCGCTTTTCTTCCGAGGCACACCTGGTTTCGGACGGCTTTTGATGAGCGGCGCAGAGCGGCCACAGCACCGCGGCCAGGCCATCGAGGTTGGTTGCCGCGGCCAACTGCTGTAAGCCAACCCGCTCGCGGAGCAACCCGCGCAACCGCCTCAACAATTGGACCAAAATGATTGAGTCGACGCCAAAGCGCGTGAAGTGCTCGCTTGGATCGAGGCGTTCGACCGGGATTTTCAGCACGCTGGCAAACCACCGGCGCAATTCGTGAACCAGATCTGCTTGCGACCGGCTGTCGAGACGGAGCGAATCGATCGGCTCGGTCAAACCGTCCTTGGAAGCCGCGAGCCAATACGAATCGCGCGCAAAAGGGTACGTGGGCAACGCCACACGCCGGATCTCTTCCCGGTGCAGATTTTTCCAGGCGATCTCAGCCCCGTTCACCCAGCACTGAGCGATTTGCGCGAGGTCAGCGGTTCTCAACAATGGCTCGATGCGCCGGCCATTTTCCGACGGGCGCGAAGCGTCTCCGCGCCACACGCCGTCGGAAAGTGACCGTTGTTTCAGGAAACGATCAAGCCGGTCGAGCAGTTCCGTTTTCGAACAGGCGAGAATCACCAACCGGTGGTCCATCGGCTCACGGCCTTCCTGCAAGGTGAAAGCGATCTCTTCCAACGTGGGATGTGAATCCAAATCCGGCTCGTGCAACCAAGCGCGGAACCGTTCCACCAAAGAATCAAGCTGGGCTTCGGTCTTGGCCGAAAACGGAAACAGCTGGGGCGTTTCGCCGCGCGCCTGAGTCGCAGCTGCGGGCGGTTCTTCGAGAACAAGAAAGACATTCGTGCCGCCGAAACCGTAAGAGTGAACTCCAGCGCGGCGCGGCATTGGATTCGCGCTGTTGCACGCGGGCCAATTCGTCGGGCGATCGACAATATAAAAGCCGGTCCCGTCCAGTTTCAGTTGCGGATTGAGTTCCTCGAAATGAATCGTCGGCGGAATTGACTGCCGTTGCAGCGCGAGAATCACTTTGAAAATCGCTGCCATGCCGGAAGCCGCTTCGAGATGACCAACGTTCGGTTTCACGCAACCGATGCCCCAACGCCGGTTTGAACCGTCGCCATTCCCAGATTTCCCGAACGCGAGCTTGAGCGCTTCCATTTCGACCGAGTCGCCAATCGCAGTCCCGGAACCATTCGCCTCGATGTATTGAATCGTGGCCGGATCGATGCCGGCGCTTCGCATCGCCGCGCGGATGGTTTCGGATTGAGCGGCTGGATTCGAAGCGACCAAGGAAGGCCCGCGGCCGCTATGGCCAGTGGCGGACGCCAAGATCACCGCATAAATCGTGTCGCCATCTTTTCTGGCCGCGCGCAGCGGTTTCAAAAACAGCGCGCCAGCGCCTTCCCCGCGAACATACCCGCCGGCCGCGCGATCGAAGGCGCGCGTTTTCCCGTCTCGAGAAAGAAACCCCATTTGACTGAGGATCAGGGTCGGCTCGGGGCTCAGGATGAGATTGACCCCCCCGGCGATGGCTTGGTCGCATTCACCGCTGCGAACCGAGCGGATCGCGCGATGAATCGCCACGGCCGCGCTGCTGCAGGCGGTGTCGACCGCTTCGCTCGGCCCGTGGAAATTGAAGAAATGTGAAACGCGGTTCGCGACGATCGAATGCGACAAGCCCGGGCCGGATTCGGGGTTGGTTCGATGCCCGAGCAATTCCGCGTAATCGCTCGATTGAACGCCGACGAACAGCCCCGTTCGGGATCCCCACAGTTCAGAGCTGCGATGGCCCGAGTGCTCGATCGTTCGCCAAACCGTTTCCAGGAAAATCCGTTGTTGCGGATCGATAAACTCGGCTTCGCGCGGTGAAATATTGAAAAAGAGCGGATCGAATTGATCCACCCCTTCGATGAATGCGCCCCATTTCGAGAATGTCTTGCGAGGGTCTTGTTCCGGGTCGCCGTAAAACTTCCGCCAATCCCAGCGGCTGGCTGGAACTTCGCGAATGGCATCTCTGCTTTCGGAGAGCAGCTTCCAAAATTGGTTCAGATCCGCTGCGCCGGGAAGAGTTCCAGCCAGGCCAACAATCGCGATCGCTTCGTCGGGCAACGGCAAGTCGCCGCGTTCTTCTTTGCTGGAATGTTGCGAAGCTTTCACCGTTGCCACGCCATCGATGCCGCTGGCAGTGCCCCTCTCACTGCCCTCTCCCCCCGCTGGTGGAACCAGCGCGGGGAGAGGGGTCAAGGGCACTGCCATTGAATTAAGGGATGCACCAGGGTTGTCTTCTCCCTCTCCGCCACTGATGGAGGAGAGGGCCGGGGAGAGGAGGTCGATTTTCTTGGGATCGAAGGCGTCCGCATACTCACGCGCAAAAAACTCCGAGAATTGCCGCAACGTTTGAAATTGAAAAAGCAGCCCGGGCCCGAGCTCGATTCCATAACGTTGATTCAAGCGCAGCGCCAATTCGGTGAACGTCATCGAATCCATCCCGTAATCGGTCACCGGAGCGTTGGGACGAAGCCGGTCTGGGGCGATTTGCAGGAGCGCTGAAATCAATCCCTTCAGCTCGGCTTCGATCCGCGCCACCAACGAACCATCGACCTGATCGGGTGCTGACTTTCTCCCTGACCGAACCGGCGTTTCAGGCGGATTTAAAAGGGTATCGATTTTTTTCGACGCGCGAGGCAGGCAAACGATTTGAGCGTGACCGGCCTTCAACGCCGATTCGAAGATTTCCATCCCCTGCTCTGCCGAAATTTCGAGATCGCCAAAGAGCTGCCGGACGAGTTCAGCGCTGGCTCGAGGCATTTGCATTCCGCCGTTCTTCCACGCAGGCCAATTGATCGAGATCGTTTTGCCGCGGCGCAGTCCCGCTTCGCGCCAGTTCTCGCGCAGCGCCGCGAATTCATCCAAAAATCGATTCGCCACCGCGTAATCGCACTGGCCGACATTGCCGACGACCGATGAAATCGAGGAAAACAGAACAAAGAAATCGAGGTCGTCCGCCCGCGTGGCCGCATCCAAATTCGCCGTTCCGACAATTTTGGGGGCGAGGACACTTCGAATTTCTTCGAGCGTCTTGGTCGCTAATAAACCGTCGGCCAAAATGCCGGCGCAGTGAATAATCCCGTGCAAGCGGCCGAATTTACCGCGGCATTCCGCGACTGCTCGATCGAGGCTTTCGTAATCGGCCACGTCGGCTGAACTGTAAAAAGCTTCGCCTCCTTCCGCGCGGATCGCTTCCAAGCAGCTTTCGATTTTTTCATCTCGGGCGCTGCGCCCGACCAGACAGACTTTCGCGTGTTGCGTGCGGCTCAAATGCAGCGCGAGCATTCGCCCCAGGCCGCCCGTGCCGCCAGTGATGAGGTAAACGCCGCGAGATCGGACCAACGATGGCAGCGGGGTTGCACCTGACTGCTCAGGCTCCGAAGCCGTCGGTGTAGGTGCTGTTGCGGATGCTGTTCGGCCAGCTCGCGAGTACGCTCGGCCCACCTGAGTTGTTACGGTTGAATCAGAAAGTGGACTCGGCGCAAAGCGGCGGACGAAACGGCGCCCTTGATCGTAGAGAATGTCCGATGGGCCAACGGTTGCGAATTCCTCGAGGGCAATGGCACGAATGTCGGCAGTCGAATAGGCGCCGCTGAGCTGGACCGATTTCAACCGGAGCGCCGTCGTTTCGTGCCCGAGAGCCCGCGCTAAACCTCCCGCAGCGCTCAAATATGGCTGCGATCCGTTGCGGTCCTGCGGAAAAAAATAAAGGAGCGACAGCGCATCGGCCGTTTTTGACGCGAGCAACGCCTGACAAAGCAACAACAGCGATTCGATTCCAGAGCCGGATTGTTGCGAAATGATCCGCGCAATCTCCGAGCCAGACGCAGAGGACGGCAATGCTTCCGGGCGCCGATTCCACCGATGAATGACTCCATCAAATGAAATGCGTTCGGCGCTGAATTGCGCGAACAGTTCCTGGCACTGGGTAGGATCAGCCAGCGCCATCTCAGCCACGTTCGGTTCGAGCCGTTGATGCTTTTCGCCCGGCAGAATGAGCCGAACGGAAATTCCCCCCGCTTGCAGCATCTCGAAAAGCTCCGTGTCCGTATCGAACAACAACAACTGCCTCGGTGGCGCCGCGCTCGTCCGAATCGCTTCTAATGGTTGGGCAATCCAATCCGGCGTAAAAAACTCCGGGCATTGCGACTCGGCTGCCGATGGAGAAACTGGCTGGCTCGAACTGATCCGGGCGCCTCGGTTCTCGACCCAGTAACGTTCGCGCGCGAACGGATATGTCGGGAGCGGAATGCGGCGGCGCGGACGGTCGTGGCAAAGCAGCGCCCAATCAATTTCAAAGCCGCTCGTGTAAAACTGGGCCAGCCCGATTAACGCTTTGTGATAATTCTCAGGCGCACTCTCCAGAGATAAACGGGCGATTTGGAAAAGATTTTTTAGCAGCGCCGCATGTTTGGCGGTTTGGACCGGAGGTTCGGCGGGCTTCGTTTTGGAGCCGTTGCGCGCCGCGCGTAGTGATTCCAATTTTGCGAGCAACTCCTCCTGGCTGCTTCCAACGACCGCAACGCGGACCGGAAAATGGCTCCGCCCTGCGTTCAAGGCAAATTCCACCGCATCCAAATCGACGTCAGCTTCGCGGCCGAGCCAGGCGCTGAATTCAGCGAGGCGGGTTTCCAACGCTTCTTGGGTCTTCCCCGAGATCGCGAAGAGGAAATGCCTTTTGGAGACGTTTCGCGGAATCGTGGCGGCTCGGGGCGCTTCCTCGATCAACACCGACACATTCGTTCCACTGTGGCCGAAGGCATTGATCAAGGCCCGCCGCGGCGAGGTTTCGTTCGGCGCCCAATGCCGCAATTCATCCGCGACAAAAAACGGGCTTTCTTTGAAATTGGCCAGCGCATTGTCTCGCTGGTGATTGAGCGTCGGCGGGATTTTGCCGCGCTCGAGCGCGAGGATCACTTTGAACAGGCTGGCCAGGCCGGAAGGCGGCCCCGAATGCCCGAGGTTGGTTTTGACCGAACCGATCGCACAAAATTGTTTTTTGGGCGTGAACGTCCGAAAGGCCGCCGTCAGCGCCTGCACTTCGATCGCATCGCCCAAGCGCGTTCCCGCGGCCATCGCTTCGACATACGAAATCGTGGCGGGATCAATCCCGGTCCTCTCGAACAACTGCCGTTCCAACGCAGCCTGCGCTTGGGGATTCGGCGCCATCAAACCGTTCGTTCGCCCGTCCTGATTGATGGCGGAGCCTTTAATCACCGCGTGAATGAAGTCGCCATCGGCCAGGGCGGCTTTGAGCGGCTTGAGCAAGACCGCGGCGACCGCTTCGCCCAGGAGGTAACCATCCGCCGCGTCATCAAACGCTTTGCAAACCGGGCCGCTCGAAACCAGCCGCGTCTTGCCGGTAATGAGAAACCCTTTCGGCGTCGTCATCACGGACACTCCACCGACCAGGGCCATTTCAATTTCGTTGCGGCGAATGCTTTCGCAGGCAAGGTGCAGCGCAACCAAAGCGGACGAACACGCCGTGTCCAACGTCAGCGCGGGCCCCTTCCAATTGAGGAAATACGCAATGCGGCCCGCATAAGTCGAACCGGTGTTGCCGGTGAGCAAATATCCATCGGCGAACCCGACCGTTCGCTCGATTAAATCCAGGTAATCGCCATTCGCCGCCGCGACATACACGCCGCAATTTTTTCGGGCCAACGCTTCCGCGGCGTAGCCGGCGTTTTCCACCGCTCTCCAGGCCTCCTCCATTAACAAGCGCTGCTGCGGATCCATCACGATCGCCTCGCGCGGCGAGATGCCGAAGAAGAGCGGGTCAAACAGATCGATGTCAGACAAAAAGCCGGCCGCTTGGCTCGACGTTTTGTTCGGCTGAGCCAGATCCGCCGAATAAAAATCCTTCGCGTCCCAGCGATCCGCTGGCACAGGGCTGATCGAACAACGGCCAGCTGCGAGATTCGCCCAGAACTGATCCAAATTGGACGCGCCGGGAAACCGGCCGGAAAGACCAATCACCGCGATGTCGTTGTCGTTCGAGAAACTCATTGAGGAATGGCATCCAATCCGTTTTTGCCCATGGCGAATGATTCGGACGGAGGAACGTCCCAGCTTGGCTTGTCCAAAATCTGAATAGCTCGATTTTTCAATTCGGCGCTTTGCAACAAGGACCGAGCGCCCGCGGGATCGGCATAAACATGGGTGACGCGGAATTTCTGAATCAAGCCCAGCAGTTTCGCCCGGCCAGGATCCTGGCGATTAGCTCCGGCGCGAACTGCGCACCTCTCCTTTAGCTCGGCCAGGTGGGCCAGGCTTTCGAGAACCGTTTCCGAATCGATCCCAAAATCGATTTGGCAAGCGATCTCGTTCACGCCCGCTGCTTCAACCGCGGTGATGAAATCGCGGCAGCTGTCAGGCGTTCCAAATAGTGCGCCCGTCCGGAAGTATCGTTCGTAAGAATATTCCGCGACGCGCTGCTTCTCCTCATCCAAGCTGTCGATCCCGCGCGTCCTGGCGCCGTGGCGATGGAGGTCGATGGTCGATTTGATGTAATCGAGGAAAGGCCCGCGAACCTTCTCCCTGACCACGTCCATGTTCGAGTGAACGAACGCATGGAGCATCAGCGAAATCTTCCCTGCCTCGGCGGCGAAACCCTGCTCGGCCCGAGCGGCGCGATACGCGGCGATCTTTTGGGAGAGCGCATCCAAATTCTGATTGAACAACATCGTCAGCACGCCCGCATCCAAACTGGCTGCCTCGCGAAAACGTTCCGGGCCGCCGACACACGTCATCCAAACGGGAAGTTCCCGCTGTTTGGGGGAAGGAAAAATCCGAACTGGAACCATTTCCCCCTTCGGATTGGGAAACGCAACCTCTTCACCGCGCCAGAGCCGGCGCACGATTTCAAGGCGCGAAATCAGCAGCGCGTTGTCTGGTTGAAATGTCTCCGGAGAAATAACGAAATCATTCGGATTCCAGCCGCGGGCAATTGAGAGGTCCACGCGTCCGCCGGATAAATTGTCGACGATCGACCATTCTTCAACCACTCGGATCGGATGGTGCAGCGGCAACACCACACTGCCGGCGCGCAATCGGATCTGGCGCGTTACCATCGCCAGAGCCGCAGCGACCACGGATGGATTGGGAAAGAGCCCGCCGACCGGATGGAAATGGCGTTCGGGAATCCAGGCGGCCTCGAAACCGTGTTGGTCCGCGAACCGGACCGCATTCAGGAGAAGATCGTACTTCTCGCCTTGTTCGGTTCCTTTGCTGGAAAAAAAGAGGAGGCTGAAGGCCAAGCCGCGGCGCGAAGAACGGGCCATGGGCAGCGTGTCCTCGCCGGCGGGTTCGTCGAGCACAACCGTGGCGCCCGAGCGCAGCGCGGAGAGAATGTGAAATATTGGATCGGGCTCCGCGCCGGACATCTTGACGAGCAACACATCGTCCGCGCGGAGTTGCTTGTCAGCGCCATCCAGCCGCTGGGCGAGCTCCGCGATCGGCGGAAATAGGAACGGGCTGGCACGCTGCGGAACGTGATCTGTCCGCTCGGCGGTCGTCACTGTTTTATCAACGCCAACTGCGCCGCAGAGATCGTCAATCGAAATGCCAAGGCAACCCGGCGCCGCAAGCTCGCCGCCGCTCGTCAAAACAAGCAGCGGTTTGGAATTCCCGCCCGCGATCGCGGTGCGCAAATCTTCAGTTCCCGAAGCCAGCAGTGGTCTTCCGCCGGCTGCCAGGATGCCAACAACAGCGAGCAGACTCTGTGCGGAGCTGCCACACATGACGCCCACCGTCACTCCCGTGCTTAGCCCACGATCGTGCAGCAGGGCGGCCAGGCGGCGTTCGATGTCGAGAAGATCCGCATACGAGAACTGCCGTTGTTGAATGATCAAGGCCGTTTTGGACGACGGACCGTTCAACCAGCTTGTACGCTCACGCTCGAGGCTCTCTGATGAATCGCGCAGCAAATCAGCGAAGTAAGCCGACGCTTGGTCTGGGTTGAGCGCGCTCAACGCCTTTTCCAGCGCACCGTCGCCCCGTCCCACCGTCTCACCGTCGCACGGTCCCACCGTCGCACTGTCACCCCGTCCCACCGCCGCACCGTCGCACCGTCCCACCGTCGCACCGTCGCACGG